>ENA-ORRU01002283-ORRU01002283.1-human-gut-metagenome-genome-assembly--contig:-NODE-2283-length-10238-cov-4.995483_pt1 | contig 10238 bp, 10 predicted proteins | sample MGYA00242184_ERZ509151 | MGnify/ENA primary metagenome ERZ509151 (study PRJEB26280, sample SAMEA2338667) | human gut metagenome | biome: human gut; feature: human-associated habitat; material: faeces... | reverse complement strand
ATTCGAACCCCCGACCCACGGCTTAGAAGGCCGTTGCTCTATCCAGCTGAGCTACGAACACATATCTGTCAGTCATCTGCATTAGCAAACCGACGAAGCATATTGTAACTTATCCGACATCATTTGTCAACAGTTTTGTACTAATTTTTTGAAAAATAAACACAAAACTCAAGTTACGCATCGGGGTGACAGGATTCGAACCTGCGACCCCCTGGTCCCAAACCAGGTGCTCTAGCCAAGCTGAGCCACACCCCGAGGCTGCGTCACATCGGAACCTCCGACAACGCAGGTGTAATTATAACCTAGTTTTTTTCTATCTGTCAAGAGAAAAGTTGCAGAACTCCTACGTCTGTACTACGTGTTTTACACCGGAACCATTATCGCAGATATGCAATGGTAAAATGTACTTTTTCCTCTCTATCGATCTCCATAATGGCATAAGACGGCTGACGTCCTTCCTGTCTTGGATAAGACAGGCTTCCGGGATTCACCGCAATGATATCGTCATCGATATCGATCACCGGGCGGTGTGTATGTCCATACAATACAATATCCACACCACGATCAATGGCTTCTTTTTTGATCGTCTCATTCCCCATGGAGACATAATAATTATGTCCATGAGTCACCCATACCTTATAGGGTCCGATATCCAGGGTGATCTCTCTGGGAAGATCCGAAAAAAAATCGTTATTCCCCAGCACAATATATACCGGGCATTTTGCAGCAGCAGACAGGGCATACTCACTCCCCTCCGCATCACCGCAGTGGATCACCATATCCGGATGATGCATTTCCAGCACTTTGAAATAATTTTCGTTCTTTTTATGGGTGTCACTTACGATCAATATTTTCATATTTCTTAAGTTCCTCTTTCATCAGCTGCAGCGCTTTTCCTCTGTGGCTGACCTGGTTCTTCTCTTCTTCTGTAAGTTCCGCGGTTGTCTTTCCGAACTCCGGTACATAGAAAATGGGGTCATATCCGAATCCGTTCTTCCCTTTTTCATCATATCCGATCCTGCCCTCAATCGCAGCGCGGGTCGTCAGTTCTCTTCCGTCCGGTAATACAGCGGCAATGGCACACACGAATCTGGCTGTCCGTTGTTCCTCCGGCACCCCTTCCAGTCTCTGGATCAGAGTTGCGTTTTTCACAGAATAAGGAGTATCCTCTCCCAGATATCTTGCAGAGTATATCCCCGGTTCCTTATTCAGATAGTCAATCTCCAGTCCGGAGTCATCCGCCATGACGATGTCATTCGTAAACGCCGCCACCGCTCGGGCCTTGATCAAAGCATTTTCCTCGTAGGTTTTTCCGTTCTCGTCAATATCTGCCGTAATCCCCGCATCTTTCATGGATACCACCTCCATTCCGGTGTCCTCCATGATCATTCGGATCTCTTTGATCTTACCGGCATTACCGGTTGCAAATACGATTCTTCCCTGCATATTCCACTCCTCACCGCATATGATCCATCATTGCGTATTAGTATAAACCTCGTTAATAGCTTCCGCAATACCTTGTGCAAGCTTTTTTTGATAGTTCTCCTGTATCAGCAGTTGTCTCTCGGCAGCGTTCGTCACATACCCCAGAGAGATTCTGGCTGACGGGATTGCGATCTCCCACAGGACATCTTCCTCTGTTGCCGGGAAAAGTCCCACTGCCCGATTGCTGGCTGCCACCGTAACCTGCCTTGTAACGCAATCGGCCCACTGAAGGTTGCCGAACTCTGGAATATAATATTCATCATTATATTCTCCGCTGATCCCATAGACCGACGCATCCTCCGGATCTGACGACAATCCGATCTCCAGATACAGATCTGCTCCAACCCAGTCGGCGAACTGCCTTCTTGCCTCTTTCGTAACATCGGTATCCTCTGTACGGGTAAGATATACCTTCACCTGCCGGTCTTCCATCAGCTGGGCTGCCTGTCTGGCAACACTGAGCGCCACCTCTTTTTCCTGACAGTCGGAAGCCGTCACACCGGGATCTCTGCCGCCTCCCACAGGATCCAATACCACAATCCTGTCATAGAGTTCCTTGGGGCTGACATAATCGACCCATAAGCTTCCTTCTTCCAGAGTGCTGTGATATTCCAGCACTTCCCGCATCGAAAGTCTCAGCAGCACACCTTCGTTCTGTGCTTCGCAGATTCCTTTTTCCACAGGATTCAGATCTCCTGTGATCCTCCGTTCCTTATAGAATGCTTTTCTTCCGTTTTCTATGTAGATCCAGAGTTCCTTCTCCATGTAATGGTTTTCCACCACTACATTCTCCGCTTTCGTCCCCGATTCCAGTGGTATACAGATCTGTCTGTCGGCTTTTTGATCCGTCTGCATGGGCAGCTGCATCTCTCCGGTCTGTTCCGTCCGGTATTCCGGGACCAGTTCTCCCTGCTCCTGGCTTCGTGCGGAAATCACCACCGTCTTGCGCGCCGCTGTCCATAGCATTGCTACCATGGAAAATGTTCCCAACAGGAGCCAGAGGACCAATGTCACCTTCCTATTTTGTTTTTGGTCTCTGATTTGCAATCGTTTTTTCATGAAAGGTTATATTTCTCTTCTCTTCGGCGGCTTCGGTCCCAAAAACTGGTAATAATAGGTTTTCATCATTCCGTTATATATCTTCCTGTTCTTGTCTGCTTTCCGTCCGATATCTTTCTCTGCCTGCTCGTAAGCAGTGATCAGATACATGCTCCAGGAGTCCAGTTCACGAAAACGTTCCCCTATGGTACGGTAAAGTGCCGGCATCTGGCTCTTATCCTGCAATCGTTCTCCGTAGGGCGGATTAGTTATAATGAATCCATACTTTTTCGGATGATGGAGATCTTCCACGCCTCTTCTCTGAAAATGGATCAGCTTATCCACACCGGCCATACGCGCATTTTCCCGGGCTATTTTTACCATATCCTCATCAATATCATATCCCTGGATATCCACCTTAATATCGGTATCCACCATTTCCTGGGCTTCATTTACCGTATCATACCAGAGCTGACGCGGTATCAGGTTTGTCCACTGCTCTGCTAAGAAACTACGGTTCATGCCCGGTGCTATATTGGCTGCAATCATTGCTGCTTCAATCGGAAATGTTCCACTTCCGCAGAATGGATCTACTAAAATTCTGTCCTTATTCCATGGTGTCAGCATTATCAATGCTGCTGCAAGGGTCTCTGTGATTGGTGCCTTACTGGTAAGAGTCCGGTAGCCTCTCTTATGTAAAGATTCTCCGGAGGTATCTAATGCTGCCATTACTTCATCCTTCAACAGGAAAATTCGTACCGGATAGGATGCACCACTTTCTTCAAACCAATTGGTATGATATTTCTGTTTCAGCCGTTCTACCATTGCCTTCTTAACAATAGACTGGATGTCTGACGGACTGAACAATTTACTCTTTATGGAAGAAGCCTTGGTGACCCAGAATTTACCATTTTCCGGAATATACTCTTCCCATGGAAGTGCCTTGATTCCTTCAAATAATTCATCAAATGTCTCCGCTTTAAATTTTCCTACCCGAAGCAGCACACGCTCCGTTGTACGCAGGAAAATATTTGCACGGCAGATTGCCTCTGCATCACCAATGAAAGTCACTCTTCCATCTTCCACCTCTGAGATTTCATATCCCAGATCATATATTTCTTTTTTCAAAACTGATTCTAAGCCAAAATGACATGGCACTGTTAATTCGTATGTTTTCATATGTTCTTTCTCCATTATCACTACTATCTTATCTGTTCTAAATGACACTGTCAATGTTCTTTTCTATCCATTTAGTGCATTTAGGCCTCCAATCAGAGTATATATCTGATATCCCTGCCGCGTCAGTCTTTTTGCTGCATACATACTTGTATTTCCATACTCACAACACAGCAGTATCTTGCGATTTTTCGGCAGCTTATGCTCCCAGTGTTCTATCTCATCATAAGGATAACAGTGGGCATTTCTCAAATGAAATACCTGAAAATCCTCCCTGCTTCTCAAATCAACAATATATATCTGTGAATCATCTTTTAGTTTCCATAATTCCGCTACACTGATAGCCGTAAATCTCATATGCCATCTCCCCCAAAATATCCTGACTTTTTCTGCTATGAAAAAACAGATTACAAAGTGTTCCTTGTAATCTGTTTCTTATTTTAATATATGCAGTTTTTCAATAAGATTGACCTAGTAATTGCATTTGTTGGATGTCTTGTTATCCGCCTTGTTATCACTTCTGTTGCTGGTCCTATTGCCTGCTTTGTTGCCGGTTTTGTTATCCGCATTTTCAAAGTCATTATCAGCATTCATTGTGCGGTTTACATTGCTTGTTTTGTTTTTTGCATTATCTGCATTTTTTGCCATAATATCGCCTCCTTTTTTTATCAGATACTTTTTCTTTTGATTCTCTGATACAGTGATATTATTTCTTAATTTCTTATTATTATTCTCATTTGCATTGCATTTTAAAAACTTTTATATTATAATTTTTTTCGTATAAGAATTGTTTTTTTATACAGTTATACCCCTTATTAATTATTTATACTCCCCTCAAGAAAGCCACAGGAATCCTAAGATTCATGTGGCTTTCTTATTTACACGAGTAGCTCGCAAAACGTATTTCTCGTAGTTATTGTTCTTTACATATTATAGAAATTCATATTTTCCTGCAGTTCCATATTCATCTCGCCGCCGTTCTTCTCATATCTGGTACGGAATCCATCGATATGACGCAGTTTACGTTCCTGGAATATTTTAAACCGGCTGATCATATCCTGATACATCGGGTTTGCCTCTAATGCATCCCTGTATTTCTTGGCAAACGGACAATAACGGAACAGAATATCCCTTGCTACACGGTTCAGCCGGAAACTGCCGCCTGCCTCGTATTTAATCCATCCGATATAATCAGAAATAAATACTTCACGATAGTTATTCTTTGACTTCCAGAGTGTATTCTTAATCTTCTCCTTTGCCTCTGTGGATAAATCACGGTTTTTCCGATAGTACTGGATATAATCACAATATTCTGAAGTAAGGGATTTCTCTGTAATATCATTCCAACGCATTCCCTGTATCTTACGGCACATTTCCCAACGGAATCTTCCGCAGGTCTCTATCATCATATCCTGCAGGCTGTAGATAGTCATAACCGGGAAAACAAATCGGGCGGATGTATCACGTTTTACTCCGGCAGTCTCCTGCCACATCATTGCTTTCATTCCCACATTCGGCATCAGAATAACATCTGGAAATACTTCTTTTTGCACCGGTTCAGCATTTACACCATGCATCGGATCTGAAAAAATCACTTCACGGTAGAACAACGAATAATCAACTTCACGGACTTTTTTGATTGCCTCCTCAATCCGCTCTGCAGTCACCAGCATCTTCTCTGCTTCCTGCACCATGTCACGCTTGCTCAGAATCGGACAGAAGGTACTTACTTTTCCATAAGTTGCCCGGTTCGTTGACACAAACATATTATTCATCTCATATTTGGTCTTTTCCCAGCAGTCTGTTTTCAACCGCTCCATTCCTGCTGCATCCAGCTTACCCATCCGCTTCTGCTCTGCCAGATATCCATTATAATCCAGGTCAAATTCATTCCGGCTTGGTTCATTCTTTCCTTCATAGATGCTCTTTAGCCACTCAAACATGGTATAGACATGGTCGCTTTTACACTTGAACAGTTTATCTGTCAAATCATAAAGTTCATTAGCGGTATCTTCTCCTACCATTCCCACATCCATAAATCCAAAATTCAAAAACATCTGAATAACCGGGTCTAGGTCATCCGCATCTTTCATGGCATGCTTAAATACATTTTTATAAGTAGCATAGAATAATGCTGTCAACTCTTTCCGAAGTTTTCTCGTTTTCTCATCATTATCAAAATTATCCGGAATTGCATCATATTCATGCATTTTGCTTCGAATTTTATGTACATCCTCTGCTGCCACTCCTGCATATTCTAAGATATGTACCAGACAGTCCTCTGTTTCTTCTTCCTCTTCTCCATCGGTTTCCACATATTCCTGTTCCAGTAAATCTTCCGTTCCCTGAACCAGCTTATCCTCTGCCTGCGGCTTTGGTACTTCACCAATCAGTTCTCCTGCAAAGTTATATATTGCATCTGCCTTTATCTTTATATTGCTAAAATCATAAGTCTGATATTCCGTAATTCGTTTGTCCCGTTCTCCTGCATCTCCCAGACGGTTGTCCTTGATAAACTGTAACAATGGCTCTATTGCCTGTCGTATTTCCCCGATGTCAGCTCCACTTGCTGCTGCACGGGCTGCCATGTCAAAATAAAGCTGTAATAAATCCATTCGATTGGTATCCAGATACAGATTTACATGCTCCTGTAAATATTCTTTTGCATGGTCAATCTCTCTTACCGCTTTGCACATAGCTCTTGCTGCCTGCATAATCTGTCCCGTCAGCAAATCCTCTTTCTGCTGAAAGAAATCCATAGTTCCACTATTCCCAAGTTCTGCCAGTTCATGGAAATAATCCGCTTCCCATTTCGGTGCCATATTGGTTCTTACATAAGGCTGCAGGCTCTCTATTCTCCGGAAACTTTTCTCCTGAATGCAATATTTTCTACATAACTCCTGATATTTCTGATACATTGCCAGTGCAAAGCTATAATATTTTTCTGTACTGTTTTGAAATCTCTGGTTTCGTCCAAGCATATGGTCCGCCTCACGAATTGCCACAGATAAAAATGCTGCTGCATATTTCGGCTGACTGATAAATATCTTACCAAAGTCCTCCGGAGCATGATAATGAAACGGATAAAGTGTTACATCATCCGCTGCCACATAATCTGCTATATATTCTTCTTCTGCACAATCCATCAGACCTATTATATTACCGCTTCCAATCTGCACTTCTTCCAGCTTAGACACCTGTCTCACTGTTCCATGAATTACCATATACAGTGCATTTACCGCTGTTCCATGCTTGATAAAGCATTTCCCTGCCGGGACCTTAATCATTGCCATTACACAAATTCCTCTGTTATTTCTATATTAAAATTACTTTATTATACTTGCTTATTAAAATCTTTTGTTCATACCCATTGCTATAAATAAAAAGAAAATGATTGCTACCGGAAGCAGAACCGGAAGTAAAAATGCAACTACCTGTGCAAGCAGAATTATAAGCAAAATTACAAACAGAAATACTGTCGCTAATATAAGCCAGATTCGAATTTTAATCTTCTTAAAAGAATACTCTCCGAAAGCTGTTTCCTGCCCATCCATTCCCTTTTGTGGTTCTGCTGTAGTTTTCTCTGCCGTTGCATTTTCTGCATCAATTATGCTTTTTGCAAGAAGTCTTGGATTTCCTAATTCTGCAATTACTTCAGCCTCCGTCTTTCCTTTATGAGATTCTGTAAGAATATATTCTTCATAATAGCGGAGATTATCATTCACCGCCTGCTGGCTTACCCTTCCCTGCAAAGCCTTTCTTAATTCTGTTAGGAATTCCTCTCTTGACATTTATTTTCCTCGACTCTTCTTTCTCCACTCTCTGCGTTTCTTATATTTTGCTTCCTGTCACAGTCATCGCACTATTTTTATTATATTGCTTCTATTCCAATTCTTCTATTACAATTCTTCTATCATATATCTTTTTTGCTTTATTTTTTTATATAGTAGGAATTAGTTATTCTTCCGCTATAAATCAAATAATCAATTCCTACGCTTGTGCCAGAACTGCTCTCACGTTTAATCCAGTCTCCGTCACGCGTATAAGTTCCTTCCGATACATCTCCATTATCATCCTGTACATAAGTTCCATCCGCTTTAAAGGTAATGGAATATACCACATTATTACTATTCTTAAATGTACAGGTAGCATCAAAAGTATCTCCATCCGGTATCTCACCTTCATATAAATAATCTTTTGCAATCAGGTATTTTCCCTGTTTTACAAGATTCTGTACATCGCCACCATCGGAGGTCAGTGTAAGCTTATTTCCATCCATGACAAATGTTCCTGATGCCAGCTCTACTGCCTTGTCTCCCACACTGATATTCTCTTTATAAGTATTATTCTTTTCATTAAATGTAATTTCAAAAACAGTCGATGAATTATCGCTTGACATAATTTCACATGAATAAGTTCCAAGACTTCCACTATCCTTTGTCTTTACAGCAATTACCGCTACAATGGCTACTACTATAATAAGCACTGCTGCAAGAACTGATGTAAGCTTTGCATTCGCCTTTTTACTCTCATTCTTCATTAATAAATCAGTCCTCTCTGAAAAGATTTTTCACTTCTATATCATATATTTTTTATGCAAAACTGTCAAGAAAATGTAGTTATTGCAAACATTTTTCGCCATTCTGATAGAAATTCTCCATCATCTCCCTGGTAAGACTGATTTTATCATCCATGCCTGCAACCTGTTCTCTTGGTACCCATTCAGCCAGTGAAAGTTCATTCTTATCTAAAGTAATGGCATCTGTTCCTTCCACTCTGGCATAAAATCCCATCAGAAGATTGGAATCAAAGCCCCATGGCTGACTCTTATAGTATACAATATCCTTTACTTTCAATCCTACTTCTTCCATGACTTCCCTGCGAACTGTCTCTTCCGCAGTTTCGCCAATTTCTGTAAAACCTGCAATCAATGCGTATTTCTTATATTCCCTGTCTGAATATTTTGTCATCAATATTTTATTATCGTATATTACTCCCACAATTACTGCCGGAGCAATTTTCGGATAAACCATATTGCCACAGCATGCACAACGCATCATCCGCTCCTTCGTATCCGGCTGCAATTCCTTTCCGCATCTGCCACAATAACGGTTATCCCGATACCACACATACAAATGATATGCCGTTGCCGCAGCAAAACAATCTTTCTTTGAAACTGTTTCCCGCAGACTGCGAATCGTTACCCATTCCATATTTTCAATATTATCGTTCTGCTTTTTGCTCTGCCTATCGACCTGCTCATCAAGCTGCTTTTCTACCTCTTTTTCTGCTTCTTCCTTTGACCATACTTTCAGCAGATAATACTGTACATCATCAATAGAAAACAGATATTGCAATCTTTTGTTACCGAATCCGTCAGCCTCTTGTTCTGTCTCTTTTGTAAACTCTTTTATATAGAAGAAACTGATTTTAGAATCTTTTTTTACCAGGAGTTTATTTCCCGAAAATAAAAATACGATATCCGTATCCCGGCATTCTCTCTGTTGATATTCATTGTGAAATTTCATTGGTGCAATATCCTGTATCATACCTGTGCCACCCTTTTTTATATAATAAAAAGACCCCAAATCTCTGCTAAACAAAGATTCAAAGTCCTTTTTCCACGTGCGTGAGAAGATTCGAACTCCCGACACCTTGGTCCGTAGCCAAGTGCTCTATCCAGCTGAGCTACGCACACATATTTACTTAACACTATAAATCATAGTGTAATGCCGGCGACCGGAATCGAACCGGTACTGTGTCACCACAACAGGATTTTAAGTCCTGCGCGTCTGCCAGTTCCGCCACGCCGGCATGAATGGGACCTACAGGGCTCGAACCTGTGACCCTCTGCTTGTAAGGCAGATGCTCTCCCAGCTGAGCTAAGATCCCATATCGTAATCGTAAAAACAATTACTGAAACGACCCAGACGGGACTCGAACCCGTGACCTCCGCCGTGACAGGGCGGCGCTCTAACCAACTGAGCTACGGGGCCATCTGTACCTCAATGAAGCACAAGAGGATATACTACAGCATCACTGGACCACGGCGCGCCGCCCGGCGCGTCGCGCCACGGCAATGTCAGGCCCATCCATTACCCCTCCAAGCCATAGCGACGCCCGCCATTCCAGCCCTTCCGATACCATGGTGGGCGGTGGTTTGGCGTGGATTCGATCGTTATGCGGACAGGGCGGCACAGGCCTGACGCGGCGCACCGCGATCCGTGATTCGGGGGCGTGCTCCGCGCTGCACACAGCGTATCCATCACAAACTAAAGACTAAAGAAACAGCGGAATTCCAACCCCTTTTTAAGGAGTAACTGCACAACATGGCAGAATTCGTATTTCAGATGATCAAGGCCCGCAAGTCTTACGGCGACCGCGTGATTCTCGATGACGTGACCCTGAGCTTCCTGCCCGGCGCAAAGATCGGCGTCGTGGGCCCGAACGGCATGGGTAAGTCCACCCTGCTCAAGATCATGGCCGGCCTGGAGACCGTGAGCAACGGCGAGGCCAGCCTGACCCCGGGCTTCACGGTC
>ENA-ORRU01002280-ORRU01002280.1-human-gut-metagenome-genome-assembly--contig:-NODE-2280-length-10254-cov-2.266987_pt1 | contig 10254 bp, 10 predicted proteins | sample MGYA00242184_ERZ509151 | MGnify/ENA primary metagenome ERZ509151 (study PRJEB26280, sample SAMEA2338667) | human gut metagenome | biome: human gut; feature: human-associated habitat; material: faeces... | reverse complement strand
TATTCTACCTTTTTCCCCATTTTTCGTCAACTGTCAACTACATACATCCGACTTATTTCCGTTTGGTTTTCATTTGATTTTTTGCTTTTTCTTCCATATAGTAATATACACCTCCAATAATATTGTAAACTTCAAATCCATCTTTTCTAAGATGCCTTGCTGCCATCATACTCTGTCCCCCAAAATCACAATACACGATGATCTTTTTCCCTATCATCTGTTCATAACAGTCTTTTAAGATTCCATATGGACAACTTAGTGCATCTTCCAAATGTCCTTCTTTATAACGATCTTCCTCCCTTACATCCATTAAAATATAATGTTGTTTATCTCTTGAAAGCCTGATTCCTTCTTTTAATGATATATTCTCAAATTCCATAAAAGTTCCCTTTTTGTTAGCATATGCATATCTAAAACTCTCGGAACTAAAAAGGGATCGCTATATACATTACAAAGCGATCCCTCTTTCTTACTTAGTACTCATCATTTGCATTTTTGCTGCTGTTTTTTGAGCTGTTCTGATTCTTGTTTTTATTCTGATTGCTTGATTTGTTTGATCCTCCGTTGTTGCTTGAGTTGGAAGACTGGTTTTTGTTACTTGAATTTGAACAATTCTTTGCCATGTTCATTCTCCTTTCTTTGTGATACAGGTTTATTTTGCACAAAATCCTGTCAATCTATTCAAAAAAATTTATTTGATTTTTTCAAAAAACACTTGATTTTTTTCAACCAGTCATATATTATAAGGATATCGAGGATATGTTTATTTTCGATTATAACCCCTTATTAATTTATTTATACTCCCCTCAAAAAGAGCAGATTTCCCTATCTGCTCTTTTTATTATTATTTATTTATGTTTTTCAAAATGTACAAATGAATTTATTGACATTTTTTATGTCATGTGTATAATTAAAATTGTTCAAGAACAAAGGTGTTCCGATCATAGGATTGGAATGCCTTTTTTTATTATATTGGTTCATCTGATATAATAATCACACTGTTAATCTATGGTAATTCCTTGGGTCTTCTCCATAGATCAGCAGAATTCTTTCTTAAGACTTTATACAACACCGTACGCTAATCTTTGACAAGTTTTTGGCATCTTGCAGACATACTAGTAACGGACTAATCATTGACTTGAACACATACTTACTATGTTGACTAGAATAAGACTAAAATGAGACTAGAATTTGACGAATGAATGACTAGAATTTGACTGACAATGACGACTAATTTTGAAACTTAAAAGTAAGACCCAACACAATACCCAAACTACATATGACATTAGAGAAGCCTCGGACAAATGTCCGAGGCCTTTCTCTTTAATATATTTAATTATTATGAACTCTATTCTACATCATCTCATCTGGTTTCTTCTGATCTTCCGGACGCATAAATCCTGCAAGTAAAAGTTCATAACTTCCAAAATATGAAATAAACATCCAGATCATTCCTGAAAAGAATGACACTCCCGCTGTTACTCCGATCGTCTCTATCAGTTCAAAGATCACTCTTGCATAAATAGAAAGCTTAAAGATCTTTCCAAATGACACTTCATCTTTATTCTTACGGTCAAGTCTTGTTTTCTGATTAAAGTATGCAAGCATTGTGATAAACACTGCAACTGTCAGATAAGAGATAATATTCACGATCCATTGTGAGAAAAACATGATCACGATAAAAATATGAATTATCGGTATCATGGCCGTCATAGCTTTGTTGTTAAATACAACATCTTTAAAATCTTTAAATGAAACTCTATTGAGCATATTGCCTACTGCTGCATTCTTCACAACCATCTCATCTTTGGCAAATACCATCTCCATCGAATACTCATTGCTTAAATCATTCACATTTACTTTATCCTTTGATGTATCCGCAATAAAATGTACTCCTGCAATATCAAAATCCATTTGACGGTCAACCTTCAGCGTTCCATCTTTTAATTCAAATACAGGCATTCTTTCCATAATAAAGTTCTTAAAGCCACCGACACTGATACTGAATCCTGCAACGTCCATACCATAACCAAGGATTGTTATGATCAACGTGATTGCTGCAAGAAATAAGATCACCTTTCCTTTCGTAAGATCTAAAAGTCTTTTGTACTGGCTTGGTTTTAAGCATGCTATCTTAAACTGCTCAAACCAGCTGATTTTCTCTGATTTATCCATAAGTTTCTATTCCCCATATACGATACTTTCCAGTAATTCGTCTTTTTCTTTTGTTCCTTTTAAAAGTTCAACAAGTTTCGCTGCAAAATCAATTGCCGTTCCCATTCCACGGCTTGTGATGATCTTGCCGTCTACAACAACTTTTTCAGTCTGGTAATCTGCTGATTTTAATTCTTCTTCCATTGCAGGATATGAAGTTGCTTTTCTTCCTTCTAACATTCCATATTGTTCAAGCACTGTTGGTGCTGCACAGATTGCTGCCAGGTATTTATTATTCTTATATGCCTTTTTAAGCACCTTACCAAGACCTTCATGTTCTCTTAAGTGAATTGTTCCAGGCATTCCGCCAGGAAGTACATACATCGCTCCTTCTGCTTCGATCACTTCATGGAACATAATGTCCGCTTCCACTTCGATGCGGTGTGCTCCTGTGATCATTTTTGAATTCCCGATCGATACTGTAACTGTAGGGATCTCTGCACGACGCAGCATATCTACAACTGTCAGTCCTTCAATTTCTTCAAATCCATCTGCCAAAAATACAAATACTTTGCCTATCATAATGTTTTCTCCTTTATCAACTCATATTATGTGTATTACAATATTGTTTTTCTTCCTCTTCTTTATTATAATAACTTTATAGAAAAAGTAATAAAAAGTCAACCCGTCACAGGCTTAGTATTTCTTTCCTGTTTTTGATTGACATTTTCGTTAAGAATCTGTAAAATAGATTTCATTGAGAATATACATGTTTCCGTAGCTCAGCTGGATAGAGCGACCGCCTCCTAAGCGGTAGGTCGGGTGTTCGAATCACCTCGGGAACGTTTTTTGTGCCGGAGTTATATACATCATTTCCGGCACTTTATGTTTATTAAGGAGGAATCTCATGAAAGGTTTATTTATTATCAATCCATCATCTGGTAAACAAAATATTGAATCTATGTTAAAAGATATCATGGCAACTCTGATCCTTGACCAGATTTGTTCTCATATTGATGTTTTTTATACAAAAGGTAAAGATGATGCCAAAAACCGCACTGCAGAATTAAAACCGGGAGAATATGACTTTGTTGTATCTGTTGGCGGTGATGGTACATTAAATGAGGTCACAAATGGTCTGATCTTAAGCAACAGCAATATTCCTATGGCTATCATTTCTGCTGGAACAGTTAATGACTTCGCTACATATATGAAGCTTCCACAAACAGCAGATGGTTTCTGTCAGATGATCAAAGAATTTCAGATCAAGAAAGTTGACGTCGGACGTGTTAATAATGAATACTTTATTAATGTTCTGGCTGCCGGTATGTTAACAGATATTGCTTACAAAGTTCCAAAAGACAAAAAAGCAGTCCTTGGTAAAATGGCATATTATCTGGAGGGTGTCAAAGAATTTCCAAAGCAGCTGGCACAGAATATGACTTTGACATTTAACAGTAAGGAATTTACTGGAACAGAAGATATCATGCTCTTTTTAGTTGCAAACTCAAAAAGTGTTGGAGGATTTGCTGATGCTGCCCCTCTTGCGTCTGTTTCTGATGGATATTTAGATGTTATGATCATTAAAAAAATGGCACTTCTTACAGAAGCACCAGATCTTATTTTTAAATTATTCCAAGGTGAACATCCTAAGCATCCTTCCATTGAATATTTCCAGACAAAATCTTTATCTGTTCTTCCAACAGAAAAAACTGCTGAAATCGCAATCGACTATGATGGTGAAATATTAGAAGAAGGACTCCCGGTTGATATCTCTATCATGCCAGAAGCCCTCAATCTTATCATCTTACGTTCGACAAATTAATATTATTTTAATTTTCCAGAACCAATCTGCTTTCCATTATAACTTACAGTATATTTGCTTCCTTTGCATTTATATGTAAGATTAGAAGCAGGTTGGTTTTTTTCTAACATCACTGTTACATCTTTTAAATGATTAAGTGGAATCTTATATGGTGATAATTTATTCCCTGTTGTAAGGAATCCGTATTCATCATCCTGTAATACCATTTCCATTGTCTTAAATGGTGCAATGGTTTTATAATTATTAAATCCATAGTTTAACATTTTGATCGTGTCTTCATATAATTCATATCCATGAGCACACAAATCCACAACGATCAGTTCCTGATCTCCTCGTTTTGCAAATGTTACAAGTGTTCCACCTGCTTTTGTTGTATACCCTGTTTTTCCACCTTCCACTCCATCATACACATACATAGTTCGTTTTACCATCTTATGGTGGTTCCAGAGTTCTTTTCCATGTTTGTCCTTATTCGTTGGTGCGATGTAATAATTGGATTTACATGCAACATAGCGGAATGTTTCATTCTCAAGTGCTGCCTTTGAAATCTTAGCCATATCTCTTGCTGTAACATAATGATCATCATCATGTAATCCATTTGTTGTTACAAAGTGAGAACCTGTACATCCTAATTCTTCGGCTTTCTTATTCATTAATTCTACAAACTTCTTTGTAGTTCCTGCTGTATGCTCTGCTGCCCCATTACATGCTTCATTTGCAGATTCAAGCATAATTGCATTCAATACATCGATCAAGGGAATCTTCTCACCTGCCTGAATTCCAATATGTGTACTTCCTGGTTCAATACTGTTTACCGCATAACTTGAGAAATTAACTTCATCATAAAGATCTTTATTATTCTCAATTGCTACCAGTGTTGTCAGGATCTTTGTAATACTTGCTGGATAATGACGATCATCGATCTTCTTCTGAAATAGTATCTTTCCTGATTTGGCATCAATGACAATCCCTGACTTTCCATAAATCGATGGCTGTTTTGCTGTTGTTTTTTCTTGTGTTGCAACTCCATCTTTTGCCAGAATATTTGCTGCTGGCACTTGTGATACAGCCAATAATGACACTGCTGCTATCGCTGTAATCTTTTTAAAAGTATTTTTCATGCTCTCTCTCCTTTTTCTTATTAGATTAGACCGAATTTTTTTAATCCTTTTTCAATTCCATCCTCATCTGCTCTTGCTGTCTTATATGGTGCGATTTCTAATAATTCTGGAACTGAATTGCCCATTGCTGTACCATATTTTACATACTGAATCATGTCAATATCATTTGCACTGTCTCCAAATGCATAGGAATCATCCCTTGAAATGCCTGTATGTTCAAGAATTCTTTCAATTCCTTTTGCCTTGTTAACTCCCATTGGTACAAATTCTACAGAATTAACTGGCTCATGATATGTTCCTTTGTATTTGTGTCCTAAAATCTCCTCGATCTCTGGTTTTAAATCAAGATCCATATGATGATATGTCCATTTAGCTACATCAACATCTTCACTGATCGGATATAATGTTGTTTCACAGTCAACTTCTGTCTTGTTCTTCATTGCAACATAATAGTCATCATGGTTGTCTGGATCATAATATCCATGCTGTTCACCTTCCAGAATGATTCCGATCTTCTGCTTTTTACCCCAATCAATAACTGTCTGCACTTCCTGTTTCGTCATCAATTCTCTATGAATTACTTTTCCCTCATATTCTACATAAGCACCTGCACCTAAGATCATTCCATGAAATCCCATATGAAAATATTCTTCCGGCATCATTCCTTTGCTTCTTCCTGTGCACATAACTGCTTTGTGTCCATTTGCGATCAGCTGATTTACTGCTTTTACCGCTGATTGTGGAATTCCAATTCCTGAATAATGTAGTGTCCCATCAATATCAAAAAATACGATCTTGCTCATTCTCTCTTTTTCTCCCTCAAATATTCTCTATCTGCCAGTCAATTGGCTCTAACCCATGTTCTTTTAGGAATTCATTTGCCTGACTGAAATGATGACATCCAAAAAATCCTCTGTATGCAGATAACGGACTTGGATGTGGTGCCTCCAAAATCAAGTGATTTGGATTATTAAGCAATGCTTTCTTACTCTGTGCCGGGCGCCCCCAAAGCATGAATACAATTGGTCTGTCCTGCTGATTCAATACTCTGATCGCAGCATCCGTAAATTCTTCCCATCCAATACCTCTGTGGGAATTCGCACGATGTGCCTGTACAGTCAATACTGTGTTTAACATCATAACACCCTGGTCTGCCCATTTCTTTAGATATCCATTATTCGGAATATAGCACCCTAGATCTTCATTCAGTTCTTTATAAATATTCACAAGTGATGGTGGTGCTTCAACTCCTGGTTTCACTGAAAATGACAATCCATGAGCCTGTCCATCTCCATGATATGGATCTTGTCCTAAGATCACAACCTTTACATCTTTTACTGGTGTAAAATGGAATGCATTAAAGATATCATCTGCTGGAGGAAATATCAGCTTTGTATGATATTCATCCATGACCTTCTGATAAAGTTTTCTATAGTATGGCTTTTTATATTCTTCTTTTAAATAATCTGCCCAGTCATTTGTAATTGGCGGCATATTTCGACCTCCTTTTTAAAATCTTTTCCCATTATATCATAATTTGTAGTAAAATAAAATTCGATATAAATTATGTAAAGAAAAGGAGGATATTATTTTGAAGCAAATGAAAAGTTTACTTGAAGATCCACATGGTTTTTCTGTATCTCTTGTCTTCGATGGAATTCTTGTCGGAATCTTTGCTGGCTGTATTTCTGTCATTTATCGTCTGCTTTTAAATAACGCTGAAAAACTATTATTTGCAATCATTGCATTTACAAAAACAAGACCTTTCTGGATTGCAGTCTGGTTTATCGCTCTCATTATCATGGGATTGATCGTTGGATGGATCATGTCTTGGGAAGGAATGGCTTCCGGAAGTGGTATTCCTCAGGTTCAGGGAGAAATGAAAGGTTATTTAAATCAGAATTGGTATCGTGTTCTTTGTTCTAAGATCATCGGTGGTACCTTATGTATTCTTGGAGGTTTGTCTCTTGGACGTGAAGGCCCATCCGTACAACTTGGTGCCATGTCTGCCAAAGGTCTTTCTAAAATCACTAAGAAATCTCCAACAAAAGAACGTTATATGATGACGTGCGGTGCTGGTGCTGGTCTTGCGGCTGCCTTTAATGCTCCACTTGCTGGTGTTATGTTTTCTCTTGAAGAATTACAGAAAAACTTTAATAGTTCTATGTTAGTCTGTATTATTTCAGGATGTGTTACTTCCGATTTTATTTCAAAAAATGTATTCGGATTATCTCCTGTCTTCGACTTTCACCTAACAGCAGCACTGCCTTTAAAACATTACTGGATGTTAGTACTTCTTGGAGTTTTGCTTGGATGTTGTGGTGCATTTTATAACTTTGTTATGTTAAAAGGACAGGATCTTTTTAGCGCTATGAAAAAAATTCCAGCTAAATACCGTATTGTATTTCCTTTCGTGGTATCTGGAATCGTCTGTTATACTTTGCCTTCTATTTTAGCGGGTGGGCATGCCATGGTCTCTTTGATCACAGGACATACATTACTTGTTTCTACAATGTTATTATTACTGATATGCAAATTTTTATTTTCTGCATTTTGTTTTGGATCTGGTGCTCCTGGCGGAATTTTCTTTCCTATGTTGATCCTTGGATCTTATATTGGAGCAATTTATGGAACTATTATGATACAGGCAAGTGGAATTCCTTCCTATTATCTGGTAAACTTTATCACAATTTCCATGGCAGGATTCTTTACGGCGATCGTACGCGCACCGATCACTGGTATCTTGTTGATTGCTGAAATGACTGGTACATTTGAACATTTCCTGTCACTGGCAGTTGTATGTATCATCAGTTATCTTGTCGCTCATCTGTTAAAGAGTGAACCGATTTATGAAAGTCTTCTTGGACGTATCTTAGCAAAAAATGGTTTTAAAGAAAGTGATGATGCTGATCATAAAGTTCTTCGCGGATTCGCTGTAGGTACTGGTTCTCTTGCAGCTAGTAAGCTAGTAAAAGATATTCCTTGGCCCGATCATTGCCTGATCGTTACTTTAAACCGTGGTGACGAAGAGATCATTGCTCGTGGAAGCACAGAGATTCTTGCTGGAGATAAGATCATTGCTTTAATCGATGACAATTATCTTGGAATGGTCACAGAAAGTATCCAGTTGATCTGCGGGGAAATCATTCCTGAATAATCTTTTCATTATTTTCTGTAAGTTGATACAGTTTTTATATGTTGCGATTGACTAACCTTACTTTGGACTCATAAAATGTAAGAAAAGGCTACATAATAAGTTTGAAGGAGGGATTATGATGCAACCATTAACAAAAGTTATGCAAGGGACAACTTGTACAGTCAAGTGGGCATTAGGTCTGCCTGATATTATTGAAAAACTCCGCGAACTGAAAATTGAGCAGGGGAGTAAACTGCGTGTTATTTGTAAGAATCATGATTATATGATCATTGGTGTAGGTAAAAAACGATATGCTGTTGGGAATGAAATTGCTGAGAGGATTCAAGTTTAAATTTTAATTTTGTAATTGGCCAACTGTAGATTTTGAGTATATGATAAAAAATAAATAAACAACCGAAAACGATGCGGTGGAATTTTGCTCATATTTTGAACAAATCGCTGATCCGCCCAATTTCCTACGATAACTCGCTTTGGAGTTTTGTTTCAGACAAAAGTCTTTGAAGCTCAGACAATCGTCCAATTGGGCTGCGAATTTATTCAAAATATGGCAAAATTTCAATGCTTTCAACTAATCAACATTCGCTACCGGCATCTTCTCTGGTTCTTTTTTGTTCTATATAATTATATCGTCACACAAATTTTATTTCAATTTCAAACTCATCAGAACAAAAAAAGAGAGAACATCAAAGATGACATTCCCTCTTTTATTTTTATTTAACCTTAGCAACTAACTGATCATTATCAACATCAATTAAGATTGTATCCTCAGCATCAACTCCATCACTTAAGATCAATCTTGCTGCCAGTGTCTCTACACTCTTCTGCAGATATCTCTTCAGTGGTCTTGCTCCATACATTGGTTCATAACCATGATCGGCAACATAGTTCTTGGCTGCTGGTGTTAATTCAACGCTTAATTCTTTGTCTGCTAATCGACGATTAAGGTCTTTGACCAGTAAATCAATAATATTTGTGATATTGGCTTTTGTTAATGGTTTGAACATAATCGTTTCGTCCAGACGGTTTAAGAATTCTGGTCTGAAATGATTCTTCAGGTCATTCATAACCATATCTTGTGCTTCTGGTTTGATATTGCCATCTTCATCGATTCCTTCTAGCAGATAAGAAGATCCGATATTAGATGTCATGATCAAGATCGTGTTCTTAAAATCTACTGTCTTACCTTTTGAATCTGTGATTCGTCCATCGTCTAATACCTGTAACAAGATATTAAATACATCTGGATGGGCTTTCTCGATCTCATCGAATAAGACAACGGAATAAGGTTTTCTTCTGACAGCTTCTGTTAACTGTCCTCCTTCTTCGTATCCAACATATCCCGGAGGCGCTCCGATCAATCTTGCCACGGAGTGTTTCTCCATGTATTCACTCATATCAATACGAACAATGTTCTGTTCATTATCAAATAAGCTTTCTGCCAGTGCTTTGGCAAGTTCTGTCTTACCTACACCAGTTGGCCCAAGGAATAAGAAAGAACCAATTGGTTTGCTTGGGTCCTTAATTCCGGCTTTAGAACGGATGATAGATTCTGTGACAAGTTCCACAGCTTCATCCTGTCCAACAACTCTTTCATGAAGGATCTTATCAAGATGTAAGGTCTTGTTTCTCTCACTTTCAGTAAGTTTCGCTACTGGAATTCCTGTCCAGCGGGAAATGATCTTGGCGATCTCATCTTCTGTGACAGATTCTCTTACCATAGAACGATCTTCTTTCGCTACACGTTCTTCTTCCTCTTCTAACTGTTTCTTCAATTCTGGCATACGACCATACTGTAATTCAGCTGCTTTATTTAAGTCGTAATTTCTCTGGGCAATCTGAATCTCGCTGTTTACAGATTCAATCTCTTCTCTTAATTTGGAGACTTTCTCAACGGAAGCTTTCTCATTCTCCCATCTTGCTTTTCTTGCTTTGAAGTCTTCTCGCATCTCAGCAAGTTCTTTCTGTAATTCTTCCAGACGTTCTTTGCTTAATCTGTC
>ENA-ORRU01002278-ORRU01002278.1-human-gut-metagenome-genome-assembly--contig:-NODE-2278-length-10263-cov-2.790165_pt1 | contig 10263 bp, 12 predicted proteins | sample MGYA00242184_ERZ509151 | MGnify/ENA primary metagenome ERZ509151 (study PRJEB26280, sample SAMEA2338667) | human gut metagenome | biome: human gut; feature: human-associated habitat; material: faeces... | reverse complement strand
AAGCCGATGGTCTTGGTCGCAGTCGCGGACGTGGACGGCTTCATGCCATCTTTACCCTGATACCAGACCTGCGCCGTCAGCGTTGCGCCGCCGACCTTCTTTGCTTTGACAGTCGCTTCGACCTTATAGGTCGTATAGTTGCCGACTGTGCTTGCGGTGACCTTCGCGCTGTCAGGAGAAACCGAGATGGCATCGCTATCGCTGGTAAAATGCACCTCGCAGTTTGCCAGATTGCCTGCGGTCACACCGCTGCCGGTGCCGACCGTGACAGTCGCGGTGAGCGTTCTGGTGTCGCCCTGATTCAGCGCAACCGTGCCGTTGATGTTGCTGTTGCTGAGCGCCAGCGTGAGGGTATATGCGTCCCGCACATAAACCGTGAAATACTCCGAATAATCACGACCATTTACCTTGCCGGTGGCCGTGATCCGGACAGCTGTATTGCTGGCCTTTACGCCGGTCACAGTTGCCTCTGTTGTGCTGCCTTCGACTTTCGCAACACTTGTATCACTGGAACTCCAGCTGACAGAGCCTTCTTTGATGATCGACGTCTTGATCTTGATCGTCGAGTTCGGTTCGACGCTGTACGCCTGATTTGCAGCCAATGCCGCAGGCACCATCGCCAACACCATGGCGAGGACCAGCAGCAGGCTCATGAATCTTCCAAATGTACGCTTCATAAGTGCACCTCTTTCAATTTGCGGCCTGTTGCAGCCGCAGATTTTTATGTAATCAGTTTACCATAAAAATTAAAAAATGCAACCAATTTTTACGAAAATGGCTGTTTTTCCAAGCATTTCATCCCCTTTCGCCCCATGTTGCGAGGTAGACGTAACATCCGCCACAAGATATTGTGGGCCGCGCCGCGTCCGCCGCTGTATTTCTCTTTTCCACACGCAAAATTTCCGCGAAGGTTGCGCGCGTTTGAAGAAAAATTTTTCATCCCAGAAAAAAGCCTCCCCTTTCAGGGAGGCAGCGCGGCGGTACGCCGGGTCGGAGGGGTTCTGCCGGCTATGCGGTCATGCTTCGAGCAGATAACTCAGGCCAAGTAAGATGTACAAGGGGCCGAAGCAGTATGCCATGAAGAGTTCCTTCTGCGGGACTTTGCGCCGGAAGCCGTCCGTCAGGACGAGGATCTCAGCAAAATACGCGCCCGCGCCGAGAAAATACGCCGCTGCGCGCAGCAGTTTGTGGATATCCGCCAGCGCAAACGAGGCCAGAAACAAAACAGCCGCCGCGCCCGCCGCCAGATTGCGCACAACGAGCATAACATGCTCCCGCCGGGCTTCCTCCGGCGACTGATCTTCTGTGATGGTATAGACTGCGTTCTTTTTCTCCATGCAGCGTCTCCTATGCTTTTAATATTATACATTATATCAGAAAAGCATGGCGCTTGCCTAGTCTTTCGGAAAGAAAACTGCCTGCCTCGACAAAATTTCCATCCGCTCCCCCGTCATGGGGTGCGGGAAAACGAGCCTTGCGGCACACAGCTGCTGCGTGAACAGCCCGTGGGCAGCGGAATACGCCGTCGATTCCGGGCTTGTATACTGCGGGTCGCCTAAGATGGGGAAACCGGAGGCCATGCAGTGCAGCCGCAGCTGATGCGTGCGGCCCGTCAGAGGGTGCAGTTCCAGAAGTGCTGTTTTTTCCGCCCGTTCCAGCACGCGGTACTGCGTCAGCGCCTTCTGTCCCCGCTCGTCCACAATACGGATGAGATTCCCGCCGCCGATCTTATAGACCGGCAGGTCGATCTGCCCTTCCGCCTGCGGCGGCTGGCCGAAAACCGAAGCAAGATAGGTCTTCTCCAGCTGCCGCTCGCGCAGCATCCGGCAGAACCGGTCGTGGATATTCGCGTTTTTCGCCAAAATCACCACGCCGAACGTGTCCCGGTCGAGCCGCGTCACGGGATGGACGCCGGAGGCCTCGCCGCGCGCCAGCAGGTGATACAGCACGCCGTTTGCCAGCGTCCCGCTGTTTTTCTGCGGCGACGGATGCACCAGCATTCCAGAGGGCTTGTCCACAGCGAGAAAGCATTCATCTTCATAAAGGATGGAAAGCGGCAGTGGCTCCGGCTCAAAGCCCTCCGTCCGCTCCTCCAGCACGACGCGTACCCGGTCGCCGGGCATGACCGGCGCATCGGTATGCGCGGGCGCGTCGTTTACAAACAGCGCGTTCTGCCATTTGAGCCGCTTGACCAGTCCGGCAGACAAGCCGAATTCCCGCCGCAGGAGCGACAGCAGCTTTGCCTGCCGCGCGGCCGTCTGTTCCAAAACCATGCGCACCGCCTCCTTCGGCGCTATTATACCGTGCCGCGGCACAGCGCGCAAGTCCTGCGCCACTATCCCTCCGGCTGCAGGCCGGAATGATCCCAGATCTGCTTGAAGAGCATGGCCGCGATGGGAAACACGATCATCCCGCCCACGCCCAGCAGCCGGTAGCCCGTGTAAAGCGCCAGCAGCGTCAGCACCGGATTCAGCCCCACCTGCTTTCCGACCAGACGCGGCTCAAGCGCCTGCCGGCTGAGGGCTGCGGCTCCATACAGAATGACAAGGCCAATGCCGGTTTTCGTCTCGCCGCGCAGAAACAGCGCCAGCGCCCATGGAATCAGAATCGTGCCCGTACCGAACACCGGCAGCGCATCGACCAGCGTGATGACCAGCGCTGCCAGCACCGGATAGCGCACCCGCAGCAGCAAAAACCCTGCGTTCAGAATCAAAAATGTAATGCCCATCAGCTTCAGCTGCGCCCGAAGCCAGCCGCCGAGCGTCGCGCGCACATGTCCGCCGAGCGTCTGCAATTTTTCCAACCACGCGGGCCGCACCGCGCGGCGCAGCCAGCTGCGGATGGCGGGCAGTTCGCCGGAGAGCATAAAGCTGGACAAAATCGCCGTCACCGCAAACAGGACCGCATCCGGCAGCCGTCCGATGACGCCGGAAGCCCAGGAAAAGAGCGTCTCGTAGAGTTTCGTACCGAAGCCCGCACCGGTCTTGAAAAACTCCTCGACGCCCGCACGTAGGCCCGTTCCGAGCCCGTCCGGCAGCCGTCCGGCAAGTGTGAGCAGGCGTGATTTCAGGCGTTCAAAAAGCGGAGTCAGATTTTCCGCCAGCTGCGGCAGCTGACGGACAAGATCCGCCGCCTCCGAGCACAGCAGGCGGCACAGAAAAAACAGTCCGCCAAACAAAATCCCGAACAGCAGCAGTACGCACAGCCCGGACGCCAGCGGGCGCGGAACATGCCCCCGCGTCTGCAGAAACCGCACCGGTTTTTCCGCCAGCAGGCTCACGGCAAGCCCGATAAAAAACGGCAGCAGCACCGGCAGCAGCAGCGCGCCGAATGCCCACGCACCGAGCGCGCAGCCCAGCACGATCAGAACAGTCTTCCAGATCTTGCGGCTTTTCATGGTTTGAACTTCCTCCTGTGCTTTTCTGCTTGCATTTTGCGGGTATGTGGTGTATATTGGAGTCTGACTATAGACACTTGCTTTTCCAACACGGACAATTATGAGGTGAACGCTATGGAACAAAGCCCGAAGTATTATATTGTGGAGGCCGCAGCCCTGCCGGAGATCTTCCAGAAGGTCGCCGAGGCCAAGCGGATGCTCGAAACCGGCGAGACGGACAAGGTCAACGTGGCCGCGCAGGCAGTCGGCATCAGCCGCAGCGCATTTTATAAGTACCGCGACGCCATCGCGCCGTTTCAGAACCTGATGGCGGGCCGCATCATCACGTTTCAGATCATGCTCAAGGACAAGGCCGGCATCCTGTCCGAGATATTAACTATTTTTGCCAGTTGCGGTGCGAATATACTGACCATTAACCAGTCGATCCCCACCGGAGGCCGCGCCATGGTGACCATTTCGGCAGAGACAAGCAATCTCAACTGCAACATCGAAGCGCTGACCCAGCAAATCGCAGAAAGGAAGGGCGTAGTCAAGGCAGACTGCGTCGCAGGATAAGCATATGCATGCATTTGAATATTTCGTACCGACTGAGATCGTGTTTGGCGCAGGCAGCACGGAGAAGCTGCCGGAACTGCTGAAAAAGCGCGGGCTTTCGCGCGTGCTGGTCGTCTACGGCGGCGCAAGCGCGAAGAAAAGCGGATTGCTTGACCGCGTGTTCCGGCTCCTGGACAAGGCAGACGTCCGCTATCGCTCGCTCGGCGGCGTACAGCCGAACCCGCGCGTGGCGCTGGCCCGTGAGGGCGTGCAGCTGGCGCTGGAATCGGGCGCGGAGTTGATTCTGGCAGTCGGCGGCGGCAGCGTCATCGATACCTGCAAGGCCATCGCCCACGGCGCTGCCAACCCCGGCACAGACATCTGGGAATTCTGGAAGCGCCGCGCACCGCTGACAAAATCCATGCCCGTCGGTGTCGTGCTGACCATCCCGGCAGCCGGCAGCGAGACGAGCGACTCCGCTGTTCTGACCAACGCGGAAGCAGGCGAAAAGCGCGGCCTCAACACCCCGTTCAACCGCCCGGCCTTCGCCATTCTCGACCCCCTGCTTGCCGCGACGCTCCCGGTGCATCAGGTCGCCTGCGGCGTGAGCGATATTCTCATGCACACGCTCGACCGGTATTTTAACCCCGTCACCGACAATGCCCTGACGGACGAACTGGCCGAGGCGCTGCTGCGCGTCGTGCTGGAATACGGCCCTGCCGCCGTGCATGACGCACATGACGAGAAGGCTATGAGCGAAATCATGTGGGCAGGCTCCCTGTCGCACAACGGCCTGACCGGCCTCGGCGGCAAAAAGGATTTCGCCACGCACCAGCTGGGGCATGCACTGAGCGAGAAATTTGACGTCTACCACGGCGACAGCCTGACCGCCGTCTGGAGCAGCTGGGCAAGATCCGTCATGGACGAAAGCCCGGCACGCTTTGCCCGCTTCGCACGGACCGTCTGGCATGTGGAGGAGGCAGACGACACTGCCGCCGCCCTCGCCGGCATCGCAAAGCAGGAATCGTTCTTCCGCTCTATCGGCATGCCCGTGTGCCTGGGCGAACTCTCCTGCGGCAAGCAGGACGAGGCGGGGCTTGCAGACCTTGCCAGCCGGGGCAGCCACGGAAAAACACGCACGATCGGCACGTTCCGCGTGCTGGACTACGAGAAGATCCTTGCGATCTACCGCAGGGCCAACGAAGCATAAGGAGGTCCGTCATGAAAAAGCTTGCCATTCTCGGCCCCGGCGTCGTCGGCGGAAGCTGCGCGGAAATTCTGCTGCGGGACGTAAGCCTGCTTGAACGAAGCGCAGGGGAACAGCTGGAACTTGCGTATGTGCTGGCACGCCGCGAACTGCCGGACAGGCTGTACCGGGACAAGGTCGTCACGGATTTTTCTGTGATTGAGCGCGACGCGAACGTGTTTCTCGTTATAGAGACGATCGGCGGCGCGGCGCTCGAGTATGTCCGCCGCGCGCTTGCCGCAGGCAAGCACGTCGTAACGGCCAACAAGCAACTCATCGCCGAGCACGGCACGGAACTTCTGGCGCTAGCAAAAGCCAACGGTGTAAGCCTTTTGTTTGAGGCCTCCGTCGGCGGCGGCATCCCGGTGCTGCACCCGCTGAGCCAGTGCCTCGGCGCGAATGAAATTTATGAAGTGCGCGGCATTCTGAACGGCACAACGAATTTTATCCTCACGCAGATGCTCGAGCGCGGACAAAGCTATGAATCGGCGCTCCGTGACGCGCAGGCGCGCGGCTACGCCGAGCAGGACCCGACTGCCGATGTCGAGGGCATCGACGCGGGCCGCAAGATCTGCATTCTGGCCGACATGCTGTTCGGCAGAAATGTTGCCCCGTCCCGCGTCAGCATGACCGGTATTTCCGCCATCACGGCGGTGGACGCCGCATTTGCCGAGGCCGCCGGGATGAAACTGCGGCTGCTCGGCCGGGCCGTCCGGCAGGGTCAGGCGCTCGCAGTGTTCGTCTCACCGCATTTCATTGCGGGCACGCAGCCGCTTGCTCCCATCTCCGGCGTTCTGAACGCCGTCGAAGTGCTGGGCAGCAGCGTCGGCGCGGTCATGTTCTCCGGCCCCGGCGCAGGCGGCCCGGCGACGGCCAGCGCCGTTCTGGGCGATGTCATTGACATTGTCCGCAATCCCGGCCGCAGCCAGCCCGTCAGCTGGTCGGCGGAGCCTGCCACACTTCTTGATCCGGAAGAACTTGAAGCATCGTTCTTTTTCCGCACAAGGCTCCCCAAGGAAACCTGTGAACAGGCGCTCGGTTCCGTCCGCTGGCTGCCCGATGCAGGCGCATTCCACGGCGGCTTTACGGAGAAGACCACCCAGAAGGCCCTCCGCGCCTCCGGCCTCGCGCTGGACGCAGTCTGGCCCTTGTTGGCATAAAAACGTTCTGAATCCGCTCTCCCCTGTCATACATCTATGGCAGGGGGGATTTTTTATGAAACGCAAATGGTGGACCGTCTGTTTTCTGAGCATTCTCGCCGGTTCCGCGCTCCATTTTCTCTATGACCTGTGGCCAAACCCTCTGACAGCAGTGTTTGCACCGGTCAACGAAAGCGTCTGGGAGCATCTGAAGCTGCTATACTGGCCGTTTCTCGCCGCCGCGTTCGTGCTGACGAAGGACAAAGCGGACGGCCGAAAAAGCTGGTGCGGTCTGCTGGCGGGACTTCTGGGCGCGCCGCTGCTTCTTCTGGGCGCGTATTACACACTCTTGTCCGGCTTCGCGCTGTACGGCCTGCCGCTCGACCTTATTTTGTACGCGCTGGCAATGGCCGGCGGCTTTGGGCTGGCGCGGCATTTGCAGAAAGCGGCTTCTCCCGCGTGGCTGTGCGGCGTACTGGTGATTGCGGCAGGCGTTTACGGTGCCTCGCTGGCGCTGTTTTCGTTCGCGCCGCCGGATCTGCCGATTTTCACGCCGCCAGTCTAAAATTTTCTGTATTTTTGTGTTGACAACCGCGTTTTTCTCCTGTATAATAGCCCGGAGAAAACAAAGAAGGAGCGGCGAGCACCGCAACTCACCTCCAGCAGTCTGCGAAGAGGTTCATAATTTCCTCCGCTTTGTGCGGGAAGTTGGATTTTATGTGCGGGTGCTTTGCGGCATCCGCACTTTGCATTTGGAGGTGCTTTACAATCGGTAAATTAGAACATCAGATCAACGAGGAGATCCGCGATAAGGAACTTCGCGTGATCGGGGCTGACGGCAGCCAGCTTGGTATTATGACCTCGTCCGACGCTCTGGCGCTTGCCGAGGAAAAGGACCTTGACCTTGTCAAGATTGCGCCGAACGCTGTTCCGCCGGTCTGCAAGATCATGGACTACGGCAAATTCCGCTTTGAACAGCTGAAAAAGGAAAAAGAAGCCAAGAAGAACCAGAAGGTCGTCGAGATCAAGGAAATCCGCATGTCCCCCAGCATCGACACCAACGACTTCAATACCAAGGTCAAAAGCGCAGTCAAGTTCCTGAACGATGGCAACCGAGTCAAAGTCACTGTACGTTTCCGTGGCCGTGAAATGGCGCATACGTCGCTCGGACAGGAGCTGCTGAAGAAGTTCGGCGCCGACTGCAGCGAGATCGCCACGATCGCCAAGGACGCCAAACTCGAAGGACGCAATATGTCCATGTTCCTGAGTCCCAAGAATTCCAAATAAACTACAATCGCAATCACACGGAAGGAGAACCACTATGCCTAAGCTGAAGTCCCATAGCGGCGCCAAGAAAAGATTCAACCTCACCAAGAACGGCAAGGTCAAAAGAGCGCACGCATTCAAGAGCCATATCCTCACCAAGAAGACCACCAAGCGTACCCGCAACCTGCGCAAGAACGGCTACGCCGACGTGACTGTGGAAGATATCGTGAAGAAGATGATCCCTTACAAATAATCGGTAAGGGTTGACGACACATAGGAGGATAATATAATGGCAAGAGTAAAAGGCGCAATGATGACGCGCAAAAGAAGAAATAAGACCCTGAAACTCGCAAAGTCCTACTGGGGCTCCAAGTCCCGTCACTTTAAGATGGCCAAGCAGGCCGTTGCAAAGTCCGGCGTTTATTCGTATGTCAGCCGCAAGCTGAAGAAGAGAGATTTCCGCCAGCTGTGGATCTCCCGTATCTCCGCGGCCGTCGCACCCTACGGCATCAACTACAGCCGTTTCATCTACGGTCTGAAGAAGTCCGGCATCGAGATGAACCGCAAGGCTCTGAGCGAACTCGCCATCGCCGATCCCGAGGCGTTCAAGGTTCTCGTCGAGACCGCGAAGAAGGCTCTGTAAGCAAATTTTATGGCCGCCATATGCAATATGGCGGCCTTTTTCTATGGATAAGGAGAGTTTTATGGCCTGGAAAGCAGTTTTATTTGACATGGACGGCGTTCTGATCGATTCCGAGGAATATATGGCGAAGACCGGTGTCCGTGCGCTGAAGAAATACGGCATCAACGCAAAGGAATCTGACTTTGCGGAGTTTGTCGGCTGCGGCGAGAACCGCTACATCGGCGGCGTGGCAGAAAAATACGGCGTGCCGTACCGCACAGAGATGAAGGACTATCTCTATACCTGCTATGGTGAGCATGTAAAGGAGGAGGCCAACATTCCGGACGGCGTTCTGGACGTACTGCATACACTGCGTGCACGGGGCTACCGTCTGGCCGTCTGCTCGTCGGCAGACCGCGTGAAGGTTCTCATGAACCTGTCCGCCATTGGAGCAGACGAAGCGCTGTTCGACCATCTTGTGACCGGCACCGACATCAAGAACCCCAAGCCGGATCCCGAGATCTATCTGACAGGCGCGGCCAGTCTCGGCCTTGCGCCGTCCGAATGCATCGTCGTTGAGGACGCGCCCAGCGGCATCCGCGCGGCGCACGCTGCCGGGATCGAAGCCATCGGCCTCGCCACCAGCTTCCCGGCAGATTATCTGCGCCAGCAGGCACAGCCCGACTATCTTCTGCCGGATCTCAAGTCGATCCTGACGCTGCTGTGAGCCCCATGCCGGAATTTTTACCGATTTCCCGCGCCGACATGCAGCGGCGCGGCTGGGAACAGTGTGATTTTGTCTATATCATCGGCGACGGCTATGTCGATCACCCGTCGTTCGGCCACGCGATCATCTCGCGCGTACTGGAGGACGCAGGCTATAAGATTGGCATCATTTCACAGCCCGACTGGAAAAAACCCGATTCGATCAATGTTCTTGGGGAACCGCGTCTGGGCTTTCTCGTCATGGGCGGCAATATGGACTCGATGGTCAACCACTATACCGTCTCCAAGGCCCACCGAAAGCAGGACGCCTATACCCCCGGCGGCGTGATGGGCAAGCGGCCCGATTACGCTGTGACGGTCTACTGCAACCTCATCCGCCGTACCTACCGCCGCAAGCCCATCATCATCGGCGGCATCGAGGCAAGCCTGCGCAGGCTTGCGCATTATGATTACTGGTCAGATAAACTCAAGCGGTCGATTCTGCTCGATTCGCAGGCTGATCTTCTGATCTACGGCATGGGTGAGCGCGCCGTCATCGAGATTGCGAACGCGCTCAACGACGGCATGGATGCGCAGGACATCACATATATCGACGGCACAGTCTATAAGACCCGAGAGCCGGACACGTCCGTTCCCTCCATTATGCTCCCGGCCTTCCCGGATATGCAGAAAAACCCGCGCGTCTACGCCGAGAGTTTTTCTGTCCAATACCGCAACACCGACCCCTTCTGCGCCAAGCGGCTCATTGAGCCGTATGGCGAGCACGAATTCATCGTCCAGAACCCGCCGCAGAAGCCGCTTTCGCAGAAGGAGATGGATCATGTCTACGATCTTCCATACTGCCGCACGTTCCATCCGTCGTACAAAAAACTTGGCGGCATTCCAGCCATCGCGGAGATCGAATTCAGCCTGACCTCCTGCCGGGGCTGCTTCGGCGCGTGCAGCTTTTGCGCGCTGACGTTCCATCAGGGCCGGATCATCCAGACCCGCTCGCAGGAGTCGATCATCAAGGAAGCCGAGGGCATGACGCATACACCGGGCTTTAAGGGCTATATCCACGATGTCGGCGGACCGACCGCCAACTTTCGCCATCCGGCATGCGAAAAACAGCTGAAAAAGGGCGTGTGCCCGAACAAACAATGTCTGTTTCCAAAGCCGTGCCAGAATATGCGGGCAGACCACAAAGATTATCTGATCCTGCTGCGTAAACTGCGGAAGATCCCGAAAGTCAAGAAAGTGTTTATCCGTTCCGGTATCCGCTTTGATTATTTGACCAGTTCCCGGAAGAAGCTCTCATCCTTATCTGCCATCAAATAATCAAAGCGGATACCGG
>ENA-ORRU01002267-ORRU01002267.1-human-gut-metagenome-genome-assembly--contig:-NODE-2267-length-10303-cov-2.461163_pt1 | contig 10303 bp, 8 predicted proteins | sample MGYA00242184_ERZ509151 | MGnify/ENA primary metagenome ERZ509151 (study PRJEB26280, sample SAMEA2338667) | human gut metagenome | biome: human gut; feature: human-associated habitat; material: faeces... | reverse complement strand
CAAGGCTGTTCCTTATAAGGAATTCCATCGCTTCCGGATTGTTGTTTATGTCAATGAAAGCCTTGTCGGGAATCCCGAATGCCGGGGAGTCTTCCAGATTGACGGTAAGTACCGTGTAGGGTTTCCCGTTGTCCGGTGATTCCAGGCTCAGTGCCGGCCATCCGTTCGGGTAGAAGCCGGTGACAAGCCTGAATTTCTTTCCATGATACCGGAATGTCCTTTCAGACCGGTCTTTTCCGGATTCCTGAATTTTGAAGTCGTCTTCTCCTTCAGTGAATGTCCTTACCGGACAGGACACATCGTAATGGCAGCCGTCTTCGTGACCGCACAGGTATTCTTTTCCCTTGAAGAGGATGATTGCATATTTCTTTTCCATGACTTGATTTTTTTAGTGACCATACTTGATTTATGAGGCGACAAGAGCTATCCTTTCCCCGAAGAAGGAATCGCATACCCCGTACACATGCTTGATGGAGCATTCATATTTTGACCTCTCGTTGTCAATACGGAAGCGGAATCCGTGATAGTCCCTGACTTCCAGTTTCAGTCTGACGTCTTTTCTGAGTTCCATTTCCAGGAGGCTTCCCCCGCCGTACATGGAGCTGAAGATGCCGCAGCAGTTGCCTTTGGGAATAATGACTTCCTTGAGCGAGAATCCGGCATCATAAAGTTCCTGCAGGCTTACCTTGCCGATATATGTCAGCAGGTTGGCACCGCAGCAGGAGTTGATGAGTTCCTGATAGAACTGTTCATAGGATACCTGTTCCTTGCCGTCCCTGTATTTTTTGTCGGGAAACCGGCCATATACCGTGTAGCCTTTCTCCACCAGCATTTTCTTCACTTTGGCTGGATTGAGGTTCAGCGCGTCTATCATATCCCCGAAATAGGATTCCTTGTACCGGTATCCTTCCTGCGATTCCAGCCAGTTGGAATTGATACAGTCGTAGTTGGACAGCATCTCGATACGCACTGGTATGTCATCCGTGTTTTTGAGAAGTTCTTTCAGTGTGTCAGCGTCGTTTCTGTCATAGATTTCTTCCCTGATTTCATCTTCGTGTTCTTCGAAGAATTCTTCCACTTCCTCTTCCCCGAAGTCATGGAAACGGATACATTCATCCTTCAGCTTTGAGACGATTTCACGGACAGCTTCCCATTCCGCATCACTGTACCATTCATCAACTTTCTCCCACAGACTTTCACAGCTTCTTTCTTCCAGACACTTCTGGATGGTGTCACGGCAATTGTCGAGATTGTCATTGTAGTCCACCCATACCAGCGTGTAGGACTTGTCCATGAGGGATTTCACGAGTTCCATTGTCAGTCTTTCCTGTTCTTCCATTTCTGTTACCTGTGTACGGCAGGATTCTGTTTCCCGTACATGTCGTTTATAAATGAGAAGAGCGACCTTTCGGCCGCTCCCTTATCATCTGTTCTCTTCCTTGAGCCTTTCATATTTCTCTGTTTCCATTTCCGTCTCGCCGTCGAAGTGGAAATGTGCAGTATGACCGTATCCGGTCTTCGGCTCACCGCCGCACTGGTGCAGGGCGGTATCTATTTCCCAGTCGGTGTCACCGATGCCGAGGGATATGTATGTCCCTCTGAGCATACACCCGGCCAGCCTCAGTGCGGCATCCTTCCTTTGTTCCCTGCGGAGCCTGTCAAATGCCGCGAGCGCGATTTCCCGGTTGGGTATTTTTACCGTAGTTTCCATATCGTTTCATTTTCAGTTTGCCGTTTCCATGTCTTTTCCGTTGTCTTTCGCTGCCAGGACACCGAAAGGCAGATCGAGTATCCTGTGATTAAAACACAGCGTTGAATTGTAGTCCGTGCGTTGCCAGAGGGTGAAATGGTCTCCGGTGAACGACCATCTGAAATAGCCTGACAGCGAGCCGAATTGCGGGTTGACGTTCCTGCTTATGAGGAAGCGGTTCACGTCCACGATGTGTCCCGCCGTCAGTAGTATGTTCAGTATCTCCACAAATGCCAGCTGCGAGTATGGGTCGATAGGCATTACAGGTCCTTTGAAGTTGATTTCCATATCTTTTGTCTTTTAGTCATAATTGTCATCAAATATTTCGTACCGGAAGGGAAGCATGTCGCAGTAGTAGCTTGATACGCCCGTGTATATCAGGGCATCTTCTCCCGTGTCCGCGTCTTCTTCCGTTTCCGTGACGGTGTCCCCGTACAGGTCATGGTAGTGCGATACCATCATGTGCGGGTCATCCGTGGTGATGTCATATCCGTAACTTCTGCTCCAGTTTATGAAAAACTCCGTTTCTTCCTCTTCGAGCCTTTCAAGGGCATCCCTGATCTCGAAGAAGTTGGGACAGAGCCATTCACGGCTGATCAGTGTGTCCGGAATGTTTTCCCATTTCGGATACCGGTATTCCGGTTCCTCCTCCCCGGGAAACAGGTCGGAACAGGCACTCAGGAACTCGCCCATGTCGCTGTATTCGGACAGGTGCATCCAGTAGTCCCTGTAATCCTTTATGTCCATGAGATGCTGTGTGGTCACGGCAATCTCTGCATTGTTCAGATCCATATTACTTGTCTTTTATGTATGTGGATGCCGGGGATTCCATTCCACCGACCTTGACAAGGTGCCGTGTCCCGGCTGTGCAGGGTTTTTCGGGAAAATACCGCAGCCCCGGCGAGGATGATTTTCCCGAAAACCGCCTGCGGCCTGACCTTGCTCAGCCGATGGGGACGCGGACTACCTTTGTCGGTGGGAATGGAACTCCCGGTCTTCTTCATACGGTTCATGTTCATTCTCTTATGCGCTGGCTTCCCCAGCTGATATGTATTTTGCCTTCACTGTCCTGCGTGCGGACGAGCAGGCTGTCGATGACGGACATCGTGATGTCGAACTCCTCGAAGATTTCTGACTGTTCCTTGACCTCCCCGGTCTTGATGAATTCGTTCAGACGTTCCTTGGTCAGTACCAGTGCCATCAGGTTCTGTTCGACCGAATCTTCGTAGGTGACGTAGTGGACATCCTTCATTTCTCTGGAATCGAGACGGATGAAGCGGAAATAGAACTGTTCCATGCGTGGAATGTTCCATTGCAGGGACTCCAGTATCACGTCGTTGCAGGTAGGTATGTTCACGGAACTGCTCAGGCTCTGTTGCGTGCATATCAGGATGCCGTTGATGGTGGAGTCGAATTCAGTCACGATACTCTGCCGTTTTTTGAAGGCGACATCTCCCTTGACCACATATACAGGTCTGTCAGGAAAATGTTCCCGGATATAGCTCTCATACAGGTCAAATGCCGCCAGCGTGGTACATCCGATGGCTACCTTGCCCGGTATTTCCCTTACAAGCCTTTCGATATACCGGGTCTTGGAGGGATACCTGTCGCCGTAATACCCCTTTATCAGGTGCGGTACCGAGCAGGCCTTGATAAGCAGTTTGATCTGCCTCATGAGTCTCAGCCCTGCATCCTTTTTCGTGTCTCCCGTGCTGTTGTAGTACAGTTCGCAGATGCGGCAGAATTCCTCGATGATGACACGGTATACCTCGTGTTCTCCTTCCGAGGGGCGGACGGTATGTGTCCGTATCCGGTATTTCTCACCCGCGAAGTCACGGAATTTGCGGGTGATGACCGTCTTGCCGATAAGTTCGGAGAGTTCGTCCTTGTTGTACACGTCCTGGTTCTGTTTCTCGATGCCGAATACAGTGGCTTTCCCCGGACAGTGGCAGGCACGGAAAAGGACATGCCCCCTGAAGGCGGGGAACGGTGTTCCGTAATCCGGGTTGTTCTCTTCCTCTATCTCGTGGTCCCTGTTTTCGTGGTAGACCTGCGGGCTCCAGCATATCATGTTCACCGAATTGTTGTAGAGCAGTTCGAACTGGCTGTACAGTTCCGCGATGTTGTTGCGGGTGGTCGTTCCCGTGTCGAGAATCTTGTATTTGAGCCTTCTGAATATGCACAGGATGTTTCTTGTACGCTGCGATGTGGGATTGGTGATTTCGTCCGACTCGTCGAAGACAAGGCACAGTTTGCCGGAAGTGCGTTTTACGAAACGCATCAGTCCTCTTTTCAGTTTCCGGAGCATGGAGGTGGAGACGACAAGGAATGTCCCTTCCGGTACGTTGTCGAGGTCGCCGGCGGTCTGTATTGTACGGAAGCGTTCCTTGTTTATGGTAAGGAACGGTATCCAGGTCATGTTGGTGGCGATGGCCGGGGCAAGTATGATGACGTTCTTTGTCTTTCTGAACTTGAGCAGGTATTTCGCCCTGTGATAGACGGCGGCGGTCTTGCCTGAACCCTGCTGCCAGTTCAGCAGGGCGTAGCGTTTCTGCAACACGAGGTTCAGGTCGTGTTTCTGCAAGTCCGTGAATTCGCAGACTTCACCGTCCTTGTTGATGAATGTGGTGCGGTCCAGGTATTCCTTCAGGTCGGCATCTTCCCGCATTTCCGCAAACTGGAGATTCTGGGTCTCATATTGCCTCTGTTTGCGCCGTATCAGTTTTCTGGCGGCACGGATCTGCCGCATGTTCTTTTCCGTGACGGTTTCCGGCATCGGGAGTTCGGCCCTTCCGAGTATGATGTCGTTGATGCCTGCGGCCTTGTGCGTGACCTTGTCGAGCAGACGCGGGGCATACTGTTTCAGCTTGAAGCCGTAGGATGTCTTCACCAATGCCACTTCCTTGCGCGGCACCACGTTCTGCGAGGTGATGTACCTGCGGATGATGCCGAGAACCTTGCCGGTGGTCAGCTTCTTGCGTTCCCATTCCTTTATCTGTTCCCTGGTGGCACCTTCCGGTGGTTTCTGGTTGCGGAATTTGGACACCAGTGCTTCCGCCTTTTCGATGTGCCTGTTCAGCACGGCATGGGCTTTCAGTTCGTACATGTACTTGGCGAGCCTGTACTCGAACTGTTCCAGTTCTTCCTTGTCTATATGGTTGGACTCCCGCATCAGTTGGAAGCGCAGCCGGTGTTTCATTTTCCGTACTTCGGCTATGCGTTTCTTCAGCTCATCCATGCTGACAAACTCTTCCGCGTTGTAGGGCTGCATTTCAATATGGAGGGAACGGCGGAGGAATACCATGATTTTTGTTGCGAAATTCTGTACGCCCACCGTAGAGAAGGCTGAATGTTCCAGCCTGGTCTGGCCGATGAAGGAGAAATTCGAGTTGATTTTCGCCACGCGTGTCTTTTCCCAGAACTCGTTCTGCATGAAGGAGAGAGGGACGATGACCATCAGGATTCCGGCAGGGTTGAGCACGTCATAGGCCTTGTCCATGTAGAATTCCTGCGACAGCCTGTAATCAAATTTCAGGTTGAAGGGCGGATTTCCGACAATGATGTCGAAACGCTGTTCGGGATTGTACAGCTGTATGTCGCATTTCTCGATATGGGCTTCCGGGTAGAGGTATCTGGCAACGGCCACCGCCTTGCCGTCGATGTCGAATCCGTAGGCATTGTGCAGGTTGGGCAGATGGTTGAAGAAGTTGCCCATGCCGCAGCACATGTCAAGCACCATTTCCGTAGATGTCGGGGATAGGGCTTCCATCATGTTTCGGCATATGTCGTGCGGGGTGAAGAACTGTCCCATCTCAAATTCCTTCTTGGCCTCGGCATAGTCATGGTAGCTGGCGAAGTCCGACTGTCTGAGGCTGTGCAGTCCTCCGGTTCCCGTGTAGCAGTTGTAGATGTTTTCCTTCGGGACGAGGTCCTTGCCGGAGTCTATGGCGAAAAGAATCTTCTCGTTGACCTCGGCACGCCTGTTCTGGGGAATCTGTTGGGGTATGATGGCATACATGTCTTTTCTTTTTTAATAGTTGGAAACGAAGACACCCCGCAAGGATGTCTTACGGGGTGCCTGAATAAGTATTTCATGAATCAGTCTTCTCTGAGTGTGATTTCATCCAGCCGCAGTTTCCTGTAGCAGTTCTCTGCGGCCCGGCTGTCTTTGAAGCGCACGTCGATGCGTCCGTTCTTGTAGAACTTGATCTGCTCTGCATTGGTCAGGGTGAGGCTGTACCATTCGGTTATATCCACATCGCGTCTGTCAAGGCCGATGACCATACCGCTTGAACCGTTTATCACGTCATCCGCCCCGTATGCGATACCTTCGCAGAAAATGTCCACTTTCCTCCCGCAGTCATACGAGAACTCATATTCCTTGTGGTATTCCAGATGGATGCTGTCCCAGGACACGATGTCAGGGAAAGTTATCTTGTCCTTTTTCAGTTCGGGCTTCACCTTGCTCCAGCGGGAAGGCTGTACCGTTTTCAGGAAACGGGCCAGCAGTTCTTCCTCTGCGGTCTCACGGAAACTTTTTCCGCCGAGGTGTTCGATGACCATGTCCACGTAAGTCTGGTAGACCGGACGGAATCCCATGCGCATGGCCTTCTCGTCGATTACAGGAACGGGGACATCTACATTGTAGGTCCTGTTGAAATAGGAAATGATGCGACTCGCGAAATTCGCGTTGGCATTGCAGTTGTTGTCCGCAAGCTCGTTGATGAGGTCAAACGGTTTGAATTCGTTGTGGGTATAGTCATCCTCCCCGCTGTTGTTGAAATGGAAATTCCGTATGGAGACCTTACCGTTATCCTCATACTTGAAGCTCTTTGTTTCCCGGTACCGTTCCGCTTCTTCCTTGAAGATGTTATACCATCGGTCGATACGGTCAAGCGTTTTGTAGAGCTGGTCCTGCTGGAGCTGGCAATACTGCCTGTCCTGTTCTGTAATCTTGTCCTCGTTTCTCACTTGTACGTTCAGGATTCCTGTGAGCAGGTCAGTGTGGCTGCCTGCTGTTCTTGTTGCTGTTGTCTGCATAACTGTATTATTTTAGAGATTGTCAATTTCGGGTTTGATACGGTAACAGCAGGTAATGTGGCTGTCCATGTCCTTGACCAGCTTGACCTGTTCTGGATAAAAGTTGAGATGCCGTTCCACGGCCGGGGCATCTATCTTGTCCCATTCGTGCTGCGGCAGGAACCGGTTCTCATGACGGAAACACCAGAGTACAATCTGGTTTTCCCTGTTGCCCTTGAACACGGTCCCTTCATAGTCCTTCAGGAACTGCTGGAAGTCATCTTCGGTCCTGAAAGCCTTTTCGAAGCCCTGGTACAGGTTGCGTGCGTCCGGACCCGTTTCCTTTGTCAGATAATACTGTCTCCATGTTTCCGTGGTAAAATTGCCGTAGAGAGGGTCAGGTTCGGAATAGGACCATAACGGCACTCTTGCCGTGAATGCGACGGCACCGTTGGCGCACGCACCGCAGTTGCCCCAGTCTTGGAATACCCCTTCCGTCCATCTGACGAACTTTAACTGGCGGGGGTCAATATGATGGAAGGATCCTCCGCTGACGCTTAAACCGATACCGTCATACTCTTCCCAGATAAAAGGGACATAGGGGATTTCACAGATGGAAATCAGTCCGTCCGTATTTTTGCGTTTCTCGATGAGGGCGTCGCCGTAATATTTCCCGTATCTGTCCACATAGATGAGTCTGTCTCCGACCTGCGGAATCTTTTCAGAGCGTGTCCTTTCTATCAGTTCCACATAACCGTTGGCCATATCCACGTCCTGCTGTGTCAGCCAGTGCTTGTGATCGTACAGAATGTTCAGTGGCTTGAGTGTTTCCACCGTGTACTTGTTCTTTGTTGCCTGTAACATAACATTTGATTTTTTGTTAGTCCGGCTTCTGGGGCCGGAGTTCCCATAACTACAGGCTTAAAAAGGTCGTGTTCCGTACATGCAAGGCTTCGGGAAAAAATACCGCAAGCCCTCCGGGGCGAGGATGATTTTTTCCACGAACCCGAAGGGCTTGGCCTTGCTTGTACGGGAAGAACACGAATTACCTTTGCCTGTGGTTATGGGAACTCGGCTACGGTATGCTCGTTTCTCCCGATGTGTTATTTGCGTAAGATTGCGGCCCGTTTATGTGGCCTTTTCAGAAAGAAATGTTATCTTTGCAAGTGAGATAAAGAGTTATTTGAAAGCATGAGAAATATGGCGGTTTGGAACAGTCCGGCTTTTTCTTATCCATTGCCCGTTCTCGTGCGAGTTTTATCCAATCTGTTGATAGTCAAATAAAACCTACCTGATTACAACAAATATAGGCAAAGGCGAGCGCAACGCCAAAAAACAGCTTGCTGATTTTTTGCATTGCCGAGGCGCACCCTATATTCTCCAAATATAGCGAAAAATTTGTCAGCGCCAACCCTTTGGAGTAAAATTGGCAACCTGAGGGACAAAAACGCAACCATTTGTCCGATCTTCGGATCCGGACACAAAAAACGGAGCGCCTCCAGGGAAACGCTCCGAAAAAAGTCCGTAAGAAAGGGTTAGCCCCCAAAAAAAGGGATTAGCCCCCCCCCTCCACCGGTGGTTTAGCAGTTCATGGCACCGCAGCAGTGGATCACCTGGCCGCTGACATACGACGAGAGATCCGACGCGAGGAACAGGGCCACCTTGGCGACCTCCTCGGGCGTACCGCCGCGACGCAGCGGAATCTGCTTGTACCAGCCCTCCTTCACCTCGTCGGGCAGTTTGTCGGTCATCTCGGTCATAATGAAGCCCGGGGCGATGGCGTTGGCGCGGATGCCGCGCGGGCCCATCTCCTTGGCGATCGACTTGGCCAGACCGATCATGCCGGCCTTCGACGCCGAGTAGTTGCACTGGCCGGCGTTGCCGCTCACGCCCACCACCGACGACATGTTGATGATTGAACCCGACTTCTGACGGGCCATGACCGGCGTCACGGCGTGGATGAAGTTGAAGGCCGATTTCAGGTTGACCGTCAGCACGGCGTCCCACTGCGCCTCGCTCATGCGCATCATCAGACCGTCTTTCGTAATACCGGCGTTGTTCACCAGAATATCGATCCGACCGAACTCCTCGACGATCCGTTTCACGACTTCGTGCGTCTGCTCGAAATCGGCGGCGTTCGAGGCGTAACCCTTGCACTTCACGCCCAGCGCGGCGATCTCCGCCTCGGTGGCTTTTCCGTTCTCGTCGATCGCCAGATCGGTGAATGCAACATTCGCGCCTTCCTTGGCGAACTGCAATGCGATCGCCTTGCCGATACCGCGGGCGGCGCCCGTCACGACTGCGACTTTTCCTTCCAGTAATTTCATGTCTCTTTTCAGTAATTGTTATAGAGTTGTTGATAAAATTCCGTTGACAAAGGTAGTAAAATAATTCGGATTGCGTATCTTTGCCCGAGGATAAAGCGCCGCAATCCGGGCTTCGTCCGCTACCGCCGGAAGATAAATCACGCTTAACACATATTATGAAAAGAGATTCTCAGATTTTCGATTTGATCGGCGCCGAGCGCAAGCGCCAGACGGAAGGCATCGAGCTGATCGCCTCGGAAAACTATGTCAGCGACCAGGTCATGGAGGCAATGGGGTCGGTGCTGACCAACAAATACGCCGAAGGCTATCCCGGCGCCCGTTACTACGGCGGCTGCGAGGTCGTCGATCGGGTCGAGACGCTGGCCATCGAGCGCGTCGTGCGCATGGTCACCGAAGGCGTCGTCACCGAAGACCTCGCCGCACAGGGCGAACGGCGCTATTCGACCTCCGAGGTCGGGGATTTCATCGCCGCGCAGATATGAGCGCCCCTTCCGGCAGCGACCGGACGACGGATCGTAATCCCAGAATCGGAACCGGCGGAGTTCCCGTGCGGCACGATCGGCCTAAAAAGGGTTTAACCGGTTCCGTACGCCGGTTACGGATTGTAATCAAACAAGCGGAATCGGAATAAAATAAAAACCTCCGTCGAAAACTTTCCGATTGATTGTTATGTTATTATATTTTTTTACGAATTAGCTTGGTAATGTAATTTTATATTCCTACTTTTGCTTCGTAACCAGCAATCGGATTACGGTACATGCACACGTTGAACCATACATATATCCACGTCATTAATTTGCTGCTCGTCGTCACGGAATCATGACGGGAGAAGGGTGGTTTATATGTATATGAATAGACGAAGCCTTTCTCCCCCGAGAGAAGGGCTTCGCCGTTTAAAAGGGAAACACGAAAAAAAGGAGCCGTTTTCGTCAAGCCGAATGAGCGGAGCCGCACTTGCGGAAACCGCGCCGCGGCGGGAAAACGACTGTTGAAAACGAACGGACAACCATGAAACATCCACTCAGAAGCGCCGTGACGACGACCGGTCGTCGGATGGCCGGAGCCCGAAGCCTCTGGCGCGCCAACGGCATGCGCGAGGAACAGTTCGACCGGCCGATCATCGGCATCGCCAATTCGTTCACGCAATTGGTCCCGGGCCACGTGCACCTGCACGAGATCGGCCAGCAGGTCAAACAGCGCATCGAAG
>ENA-ORRU01002253-ORRU01002253.1-human-gut-metagenome-genome-assembly--contig:-NODE-2253-length-10358-cov-5.505678_pt1 | contig 10358 bp, 10 predicted proteins | sample MGYA00242184_ERZ509151 | MGnify/ENA primary metagenome ERZ509151 (study PRJEB26280, sample SAMEA2338667) | human gut metagenome | biome: human gut; feature: human-associated habitat; material: faeces... | reverse complement strand
CATAAATATTTTCTGTATTATGATGTAAGTGTCAAAAGTATAAAAAGTCGTTTCTACTTTCAGAAATTGCATGTATAAAGCCGATGTTTACACTTCTTGATTATGCCAAACGATATATGGATATGTGTGAAGACAGGCTATTAAAACTGCGCGTGAATTGCACATTTTAAGAAATTAAAGGATGGTATACAATATAATGAACACTAAAAAGCACAATAGCAGAGCACCACTTACAGTGTTTTTTCTATCATTAATCATACTTATTGCATTATTTATTTATTATTTTTTTAATAATCACAATAACCACAAACCAGATAGTTCTCTATCAATGTCTGTTGATAACATTATAGAAACCTCATCTATTGAACCGGACTATATAAAATCAGCCGTGAATGAATATTCCATAAGCAGCAATGATAACACTGACTATCCTGATAGTTTCAGCCTTGATATTCCTTACATAAGCCAATACCCACAGCTTCCTACCGGCTGTGAAATAACAGCACTTGCTGAGGTTTTACACTATCTTGGCTATAACATAGACAAAGAAGAGCTTGCAAGGAATTATCTTGATATGAAGGATATAGCAACTAAAGGCTGCTTTGTTGAATACTTCTGGGGTTCTCCATGGAAATCTTCTGGAAGCGGCTGCTTTGCCCCTGCCATTGCAAATGCTGCAAATGCATTTTTCAAAGCAAATGATATCCGACATTCAGCTTATATAATGAGTTATCAGCCACCAGAAATGCTATATGTACAGCTGGCTATGGGCCATCCTGTTATTGTGTGGACATGCTTTGATTATAATGTTACTGAAATCAAATATAACGAAGTTGTTCTTGATGATGGAACTGTATTTACCTGGCCAAGAAATGAACATTGTGTCGCACTGGCAGGATACGATATTGTTAAAAGGACTGTCACTCTTGCCGATCCTACTTATGGAATTGTAGAAAGGGATATGGATAAGTTTGAAGATTATTATAAGAGATATTATTATCAGGCGGTTGTGATTGAATAGGTTGCGCGAGTAACGATGCATACGAATCAGTTATCTGATTCGTATGTCGCGGTTCTCCTCGAATAAGAAAAAAGGACCACCAGCAAAATTGTGCAAGCACATTTTGCTGGTGGTCCCTTTTTCTTATTCTCATCGTTACTCACGCAAGCTATTGAGGGGAATTGGACCCCCGACCTCTTCATTACCAATGAAGTGCTCTACCACTGAGCTACAATAGCATAATTGCTGTTTTATATAACAGCAATTCTATTTATATCATTTTTGCATAAATTTATCAAGTATTATTTTGACTTATTGCCTTTCCTATCTTAGTTCTGGCACGTTGTATGGCATTATCGATAGATTTTGGGGGACGATTTAGTTCTTGCGCTATTTTTACGTAGTCTTTTCCACCCATAAGCAGTTTTATGACCTTCTTTTCCAATGGGCTTAATGTTTCAAAAACCCTTTGTTCCAGATTCCCCGTATATTCCCTGTCTATATACAGCAGCTCCGGATTCTGTTCGTATATGCCAGCCAATGTGTCCACAAGCTTCATGTCAGCATTATCATCAGCACTGTTTACTGGCTCATCAAGTGAAATATAGCCATTTAAAGGTGCATTCTTCTTGGTGTTTGAAGCTTTAACTGCATTCATTATCTGTCCATTGATACATAGTGATGCAAATGTCATAAACGAGGCTTCCTTATCTTTATCGTATGTGGTCACCGCTTTATATAACCCAATCATACCTTCCTGTATAAGATCATCTTTTTCTCCACCAACTATATACATAGCATGTGCCTTTTTTCTTACAAGATTCTTATATCTTTCCATAATCGCATCTACGGCTCTCTCATCGCCATTACGATACATGCTTACAAGCTCTTCATCGCTGTATAACTCATAATGTTCCATAGACACAAACACCTCATTCTTTTTAGCTGTTATCTACATGCTTCTCTGCCTTACTATTTCAAACGCCATAACACCTGCTGCCACTGATGCATTAAGTGAATCTATATCACCTTTCATAGGAATAGATGCAACAAAATCACACTTTTCCTTTACCAGTCTGCTCACGCCATTTCCTTCGTTACCTATAACAAGTCCAATAGGTCCTTTAAGATTAAGGTTATACATAGTCTCTCCACCCATATCGGCACATACAAACCATAGTCCCTCTTTCTTAAGTGACTCTATAGTAGCTGCTATGTTAGTTACCTTAGCTACTGGTGTATAGTTTATAGCCCCTGCAGATGTCTTGGCAACTGTAGCTGTAAGCCCTACAGCTCTTCTTTTAGGTATAATAACACCATGCGCACCAGCCAGATTAGCTGTTCTTATGATAGCACCAAGATTATGAGGATCTTCTATCTCATCCAGTATAAATATAAACGGATCTTCTCCCTTGCTTCTGGCAGCCTCAAGTATATCCTCAACATCAGCATATTCGTAAGCTGCACCTATAGCAACCACTCCCTGATGATGTCCTGTATTAGCAAGCCTGTCAAGTCTTTCCTTCTCTACATAGCTGATGATTGTGGATGTCTTCTTTGCTTCCCTGACTATGCTCTTAACTGGTCCATCCTGACACCCATCAAGTATATATAGCTTATCTATTGTCTTTCCTGAACGAAATGCCTCAAGAACCGCATTACGTCCTTCAAATGTTAATTCCTTATATCGCATTATCTTAAACTCCTATTTCTGCTGTACAGATTCGTTACACATAATCAGATATCACTTATCGCTTTTTTCACTCTCAAGATAATCCAGTGCATCTTTTATAAGCTCACACATACGTTCATATCTTCCTGACATGTACAGATATCCCATAAGTGCTTCAAAACCTGTTGCACGTCTATAGTCACTTATTGAAGCATTTTTAGCAGATGTATATGACTTGGCATTGCGGCCTCTTTTATACACGCCTTCCTCTTCCTCTGACAGCTTATCCTCAATATATCCTATCATCTTAGACTGTGACTCGGCCTTTACTATACTGCTTGCCATTCTGTTCATCTTATTAACCTGTGTGTTGCCCTTTGTAACTATCATAGTTTTTACCACAAGGTCAAATATGCTGTCACCTATATAAGCTAGCACAAGTGGAGAAAGCTGTCTGGGACTCACATCTCTAAGTCCCAGACTCTTCCATATATCATATGTAAGATTGTCCTTACTTATACCTTCTATATGACTATCACTTTTTATTATGCTCTCTTCCATCTGACACCTTCTCTTGTATCTTCAAGAACAATTCCCTTAGCAGTAAGCTCATCTCTTATCTCATCAGCTCTTGCAAAGTTTCTGTCTTTTCTTGCCTGCTGTCTTTCATTAATAAGCGCTTCCACATCTTCATCAAGAAGTTCTTCCTCCTTAACAACATTAAGGCCAAGTATGTCTGCAAGCTTTACTATGCTTTCCTTAAGTGCTGTAATATAAGCCTTTGTATCAGTCTCTGATGAGTTGGAATTAGCAAGCTTTACAAGTTCAAATACTGCTGATATAGCATCCGCTGTATTAAAATCATCATCCATGGCTGCTTCAAACTTCTTATAAATATCCTTTGTTAAATCAAGCACCTTCTGTTCTTCATCTGTCATAGGTAAATCAGCAGCTGTCTTTTCAAGATGTGTAAGATTCATAACTGATGTCACTATTCTGTCAAGACTGTTCTTCGCTGATTCCATAAGCTCATGGCTGAAATTAATCGGATTTCTGTAATGTGCAGAAAGCATGAAGAATCTTAACACCTGAAGGTCATATTCTTTTGCTATATCTCTTACTGTAAAGAAGTTTCCAAGTGACTTTGACATCTTTTTGTTATCTATATTAAGAAATGCATTATGCATCCAGTACTTTGCAAAAGGAACACCATTCGCAGCTTCTGACTGTGCTATTTCATTCTCATGGTGTGGGAATATAAGATCCTCTCCTCCTGCATGTATATCTATCTCATCTGCAAGATACTTCTTTGCCATAACAGAACATTCTATATGCCATCCTGGACGTCCCTCGCTCCATGGTGATTCCCAATATGGCTCTCCGTCCTTCTTAGGCTTCCATAACACGAAATCAAGTGGATCTTCCTTCTCATCCTCACCTGAAACCTTAAGCTTATGTGCATCATCTCTATGTCCTGCTTCAAGATCATCTATATTCTTCTTAGAAAGCTTTCCATAACCTTCAAACTTTCTTGTTCTGTAATATACAGTTCCATTCTTTTCGTATGCATAACCTTTATCGACAAGTGTTTGGATCATGCTTATCATTCCATCTATTTCTTTAGTGGCAAGTGGATGGGTTGTAGCCGGCTTTATATTCATGCCTGCCATATCCTTCTTGCATTCTTCTATATATCTTTTAGATATTTCTTCTGCTGTAACGCCCTCTTCTATAGCTCTTTTAATAATCTTGTCATCTACATCAGTAAAGTTTGATACATAGTTTACATCATATCCTTTATACTCCAGATATCTTCTTACTGTATCAAACACTATCATAGGTCTTGCATTTCCTATATGGATAAGATTGTATACAGTAGGACCGCATACATACATTTTAACTTTTCCTTCTTCTAAAGGCTTAAACTCTTCCTTACGTCTTGAAAGTGTATTATATATCTTCATAACATCCTCATTTCTACGCATAACATATATCCTTGCCTATATGTTACTCGTCATCTTCATCTCTTCTTGATTCATTAACCAAATTCTCAAGCTTGGCAAGCCGCTTCTTTAACTTCTGATTCTGTTCCCTAAGCTTTTCTATCTCGTTCATAACCGGATCTGGGAGATGTATCTGATCAAGATCAGTTTCAACCCTTACATTATCCCTTATAACAATTCTGCCTGGAACACCAACTACTGTAGAATTCGCTGGAACATCCTTTACAACAACTGAACCTGCACCTATCTTACAGTTGTCACCTATAGTAACAGAACCAAGTACCTTTGCACCTGCACCTATCATAATATTGCTTCCAAGTGTCGGGTGTCTCTTGCCCTGCTCTTTACCAGTTCCACCAAGAGTTACTCCCTGGTAAAGTGTTACATTATCCCCGATAATTGTGGTCTCACCAATAACAACACCGTGTCCATGATCAATAAACAATCCTTCACCTATTGTAGCGCCTGGATGAATCTCTATACCCGTCTTTCTTGCAGTCTTTTGTGATAATCTCCTGGCTCTGTAAAAATGACCTTTCTCATATAATTTATGAGCTTTTCTATACTTTAACAACGCCCAGAAACTAGGATAAAGAAACACCTCCATCTTAGTCTTGATAGCTGGATCCCTATCCATAATCACAGCCATTTCCTGCTTTATAAAATCTAAATATTTCATATCTGATAACTTCCTAACTATTCATATGGTCTTAATTCATTATATGATGTGAGTGCTAAAAGGTCTAAAAATAATATTCCTCATATTCTTACGTAATATAACTTTTAAGCATAGTCTACCCTGCACCACACATAACAAAAGTAGTATTTTATCTCAGATATGCTGTTGTATATTTATGTTCTTTATACTTCTCTTTTTGCAGCACATCCGTTACATCCGCTGCAACAGTTTGTCATATCAGAATCACCATATATATAATTAGACACTGAAACAAGACTGCATATAGCCTGTGATGATATACCTTCTCCTGTTCCTGTGAATCCAAGTCCTTCTTCTGTTGTTGCTTTGATATTCACCTGGTTAATATCAAGCTTAAGCGTCTTTGCTATATTCTCACGCATAGTGTCTATATACGGACGCATCTTAGGTCTCTGTGCAATAATAGTTGCATCTATATTCTCTATAATATAATTATTCTCATCAAGAAGCGCACCAACATGCTCTAAAAGCTTCATGCTTGATATTCCCTTGTATCTGTCATCAGAATCCGGGAAATGCTTTCCTATATCTCCAAGTGCTGCTGCACCAAGGAGTGCATCCATGATAGCATGAAGAAGTACATCAGCATCTGAATGTCCAAGAAGTCCCTTCTCATATGGTATCTCCACGCCGCCAAGGATAAGTTTTCTATTTTCAACTAATTTGTGAACATCATAACCCAGTCCAACTCTCATATGCTAACCATACCTTTCTATGATATCGTATATTTTCAAATTTATTCTTATCTTTATAAGTAAAACACATTTTTATAACATTTACAAGCACATATTAATAAACATAGCATTATTATATGTTTGTATTTTATCGCACTATCGCCTTGATACATCCAGCATCACTTCTTATCCAGCTGTCTTTTTTCTCTTTTCGTCAATATCAGGTGTCTTACTGCTTCTACAGGATGATGTAATATCATCCTTGGACCTGAATATCGCATAACCGCTTTAATCTTATCCCTCATATCAGGCTTATAGCAATGCACCTTACAATTAGAACAAAATGTCTTTGTTTCCATAAATGGACATTTATCGCTTCTCATACTGGCATATTCTGCCAGTTTCTGACACTCACTGCACATAAGGCTTCCTGTATGATGATTACCACGGCAATACAGTTGTATCATCTGCGTGACCATCTCTTTTTCCTGTTCACGTTTTCTGTTAATATCTGTATTTTTTCTTTTCATCTTACATACCTCTTTCACTCTATATCAGCAAAGCCAGAGCTTTAACTCTGGCTTTATATCATATCATCTAACTTACTCTTCCGCGCTCAACCGAATATGTCCTGTCAGCTATTCTCATCGTAGACTGTCTATGCGATACAAGCACAACCGTCTTATCATTTCTTTCCTTAGCTATTGACTTAAGTATAACCGCTTCATTCAGGCTGTCGAGGTTGCTTGTTGGTTCATCTAAAAGCACCAGGTCTGAATCATGCAAAAACACTCTTGCAAGACCTATTCTTTGTTTTTCACCACCAGAAAGTGTATCACCAAGCTCACCAACAGGAGTGTCATATCCTTTAGAAAGTGTCATTATAAAATTGTGTATTGATGCCTTTTTGCAGGCATTTTCTATATCCTCATCAGTCGCATCAAGCCTTGCTATTCTTATATTATTTCTGATACTGTCACAGAAAAGATGAGTATCCTGTGTCATATAGCTTTCCATGTTTCTAAGGTCATTAGTATTAACAGTCCTTATATCACGCTTTCCTATGCTTATTGTTCCACTATCTGTATCCCAGAATCTCATAAAAAGTTTAAGAAGCGTTGACTTTCCACTACCACTCTTTCCAACTATTCCTGTAACTTCACCTTTTAATATATTTATAGAAAAATCATCCAGTATCTTTTCATCATCATATGAAAATGTAACATTTTCTGAACTTATCCCATCAAAAACAGCATTTCCCTCTCCAGAAACCTCATCAACAACCGGATTTTCATCAAGTATATTTAACACTCTGTTTCCTGCTGCAAATGTGCTTTGCAATGTGCTTCCAAGTGATGCCAATGCAACAGCTGGTCCAAACGATGAAAATAGAGCTATTGATGTAAGAAGTACTCCATCAAAGCCTATACTTCCACAAGCATAAAGAAAAGCCCCTGTAAACAACATTATGATATCAAACACAAGTATACATACATTAGTAACTGCTGTATTAATACCAGCCTTATCTTTCATACGTCTGGAATACTCTGAAAGTTCATCAGTCTGCATATTCATGGCATTAAGCCTTTTATTTCCAAAACCATACTGTATTATCTGCTGCACGCCTCTTAAGCTATCCAGCACAAAGCTGCTAAGCTCACCTGACTTTGTACGATAAACCATGCCATCATCGCCACCAGCCTTTGATGCCAAAAGCGGTATAACTACACCTGTCACAATATAAGCAACAAGAGCAACTACTGCTAATATCCAGTGAAATGAACCTATATACACACACATTATAACTGTATACAAAACAGCAATTGCTATTGGTGATATTGTATGTGCATAAAACACCTCAAGAAGCTCTATATCTGATGTTATAACCGATATGAGATTTCCCCTGTCCCTGCCCTCAAGCTTTGCAGGACACAAGTTTCTTAACGCTTTAAACACCTTATCTCTTATAATAGCTAACAATCTGAATGCTATAAAATGATTGCATGACTGTTCTGCATATCGAAATCCAGCCCTTACAAGTGCAAAAACAATAACACTTATAAATATAACCTTAAGTGATAAACCTGTATCATAACCAGAAGCATCAAGTATTGCATATCCTCCAAATATCGTTATAAAGGAGGCACACAGATGACCTGCAAGACCCATAAATATAGCTATAATCATATATCCTGTAAGTGGCTTAACAAGTCCTATAAGTCTTAACATAACAGTTAATCCACTACGTCTCTTTATCTCATTATTCATACTAATCCTCATTTCTATACACGTTTTATATATTTTCCATTTCACACTGTGTATTCCACAAGCTGGCATATATACCATTTTTTTCAAGAAGTGCTTCATGTTTTCCACATTCAGCTACATATCCATCGCTAAACACATATATATTGTCAGCTTTAACAACATTAGCAAGACGATGTGATATAAGAATAACCGTTTTTGTTCTGGCAAGATTATGAACCTCTGCCATAATATCATCCTCGCTCTCAACATCTATATTAGATGTCGCCTCATCAAATATATATACACTGTTATCACGCATAAGTGCCCTTGCAAGTGCCAGTCTCTGTCTCTGTCCACCCGACAGGTTAGATGCCTGCTCATTAAGTTTCATATCAAGGCCACCCTGCTCTTTTATATAACCATCAAGCTTTACATGTCTTAAGACTTCCCACATTTTATCATCTGCAGCATCAGAATCTGACATGCGCAGATTATCTCTTATAGTTCCTTTAAACATATAACTCTGGTGACTTATGTACGTAACATTTTCCATTAATGATTTTTCGCTTATATCTGAAAGCCTTACTCCACCTATAGTTATGCTTCCTCCAAAATTTTCATTCTTTTTTGTAAGAATACCAGCAAATGTAGACTTACCACATCCACTCTCTCCTACTATTGCAGTAAAGCTTCCCATCGGACATTCAACATTAATATTTTTTAATATTGGTCTTTCTGTTTCATACGCAAACTGCACATTTCTAAAGCTTATATTATGATTGTCCGGAAACTCCTGATTCCCCTTCTCACTTTCTTTCATATCAAGAAAATGAAATATCTTATCACTTGCAGCCATTCCATTCATAGCTATATGAAAAAATGACCCGAGCTGTCTCATAGGTATAAAAAAGTCTGCTGATAAAAGAATAATAAGCAGACAGCCTGCCATATCTATATGTCCACTTCTGAACTGAAGTACGGATACAATAAGTCCAAGTGCAGCACCTCCATATGCAACAAAATCCATAATAGAAATAGAATTCAGCTGCATTGTCAGCACCTTCATTGTGATTTTCCTAAACTTTTCCGACTCTTCATTCATCTGACTGTTCTTATATTCATCCGCCTGATATATCTTAAGAGTTGTAAGTCCCTGCAGATTCTCTAAAAATGTATCACCAAGTGCTGTATACTGATCCCAATACTTAGATAGCAGCTTTTTTGCCCATGTCTGGACTGCTGCTATAGATATGGGTATCAAAGGTACGCATATAAGAAGAATAACTGCTGATGTAACATTTATAGTGCATACATATACAAAAAGTGTCAGTGGTGCCAGCATTGCATAAAAAAACTGTGGAAGATATGCACCAAAGTATGTTTCAAGCTGGTCTACACCTTCTACCGTTATCTGCACAAGCTCTGATGTCTTTATCTTTTCATTATATGAAACCCCCAATCTTAACAGCTTTTCATATATAAGATTCCTTAATGTTTTCTTTACCGTCTTAGATGATTTATAACTCATTCTTGCTGAAAATATATTGCATATGAAACGAATCAAAAAACATACAGCCAAAACTGCTGCAAGCTGTAATATTCTTTGTTTTAAATCCCCTGTATCCTTTGTTACTGCAAGTGTTGCTATAAAAGACGTTATCATAGTCATAAAAACTATGTTCGATATAAGAGCTATCCATTGAAACAACACATTACCCGCTATGTATTTTTTGCTATCAGGTACTATCTGTACCAGACGTTTTTTTATCATATTATTTATCCATCCTTTATTTAAACAATTTAATAATCTGTCAGAATTATATCCCACCACTTATTTAATAATTTCATACTTTTAAAATTTCATACTTTTAAATATTGACGGTTGTATGCGACTATTTTAGGATGTGTAGTTCTAACACTTGTTAGTTTATTCAAACCTTTTATTAATAATTTATCTCATTTTTATGTTATGTGTCAAGTGGAATTACATTGGAGATTAGAATTGGAAATAAATTGGAGATTGGAATTATTGACAGTTGAAATA
>ENA-ORRU01002248-ORRU01002248.1-human-gut-metagenome-genome-assembly--contig:-NODE-2248-length-10366-cov-2.256619_pt1 | contig 10366 bp, 4 predicted proteins | sample MGYA00242184_ERZ509151 | MGnify/ENA primary metagenome ERZ509151 (study PRJEB26280, sample SAMEA2338667) | human gut metagenome | biome: human gut; feature: human-associated habitat; material: faeces... | reverse complement strand
CGGAAGCAACATCGTGATTATCGGTAAAGTGCAGCATTTGTCTGCCTGCTGGAAGCGTATTCCTGCAAGCGTCCCACTTGGCCCGGAATGCAGCAGCTGTCAGATTTCCCTCTGCAACCTGAACCGCGTCAAAGCAGCCGTCGTAAAAATAATTGATGTCAAAGACGTCCAGATAGGACACATCTTTTCCTTCGTTTATCATTACAAGGTCATTTTTTACCTCGCGTGCGCGGCGAACGCCTTCACGCCAGAAATCAAGAGGCACCGCGTCACCAACATCGCAGCGGAACCCATCCACGTCAAACTCTCTGACCCAGTAGACCATATTGGACCACAGATATTCCCGGACTTCATCGTTGGAATAGTCAAAACGGGGAAAAGCCCAGTCGCCCGTCAGCTTGATTTTTCCATCCGCATCCCGCTGAATGAAGTCGGGATGCTCTCTCATAAATACGGCCTCTGGCCCGCAATGCAGGTAAACCAGATCCAAAATAATTTTCAGTCCCAGCTTATGCGCCGCTTTTACAAAGTCTCTAAAATCCTCGTCCGTCCCATATTCCTCATCCACATGGAAATAGTCCTTCATGCGATAGCTGTTTTTGGGATTATTCGTACCGGAAGCAATCTGCCGGTTGCTCCAGTAGGTGCGGTCTTCGTTGTCATCGGCTTTTGTCAGTGCAACAAGCTGAATGTACTTTGGACCAAGGTCCGCCAGCATTGGCAGCATTTTTTCTGCTGCGCGCAGCGTTCCTTCCGGCGTAAAAACACGCAAACTTAACTGATAAATACTGATTTCCGATTTTTTCATTTGCTCCCCCTCAAAATCACATATCCGAACGGCTCCAGCGTAAGCTGACCGTTTTCGATCCTGACGGTCTGATTTGCCAGTGCTGTCTTCCAGCCATCACCGACGGCATAGCCTTCTGGCACGTCGAGCGGGTTGATGCAGACCAGATATTCCTCGCTGCCGAGCCAGCGGCGATAGACGAGCGGATAGCCGTTATGACGGCGATTGACAAATTCAATTTCGCCGTCCGCGCAGAGTGCCGGGCTGGATCTGCGCAGCGCAATAAGCTTCTGCATCGTGTGCAGCAGGGAATTGTCATCTGCAAGCTGTTCGGCCACATTCACGCCATGCTCATCCACGGGAAGATAGAGCTTGCCTGCGTCGGCTTCCGAGAAGCCGACGTTTTTGCCGTCCGTCCACTGCATCGGCGTGCGCGCGCCGGTGCGGTTGAAGCCGCCCTCCTTTGAGGGCAGATCGGCACGGTACGGCAGACCGATCTCGTCGCCGTAATAGACGAACGGAACGCCGGGCATGGTCATAAGGAACGCATACACGATCTCCAGCTCACGCTTCGTGCGCTGAACGCTGATGCGCGGCATATCATGATTGCCGGTCGGGATGGAGATATAACCCGTGTCTTTCGTTGCGTCGTATTCACGCAGATAGTCAGACAGGAAATCGTCCAGGCTGCCGTTTCCGTCCTTCTGAAAGAAGCTATTTCCTCCATATTGCGCTCCAATGTGCCTGCCTTCTTCCGCGCGGAAGAGTTTTGTATAAGCAGGCAGATTGAAATGGATAAGGAAGTCAATATGGAAGCCCGCCGCGATAGCCTTCGAGGGATACGACCATTCGGAAATCAGGACGCATTCCGGGTGCTTTTCATCGAACAGCTGCCGGATCTCCTGCCAGAATGCACGGATGCCGCTGCCGTCCGGATCGTTTTTGATGAGCGACGAGGCCATGTCCACGCGGAAGCCGTCTGCACCCAAGGAAAGCCAGAACTCCATGATGTTGATAAGCTCCTGCTTGGTTGCGCGGCAGTCCGGGTGATCCATCGGGAGCTGCCACGTCGGATCGTCGATCTGCGCGAAGCCGTAATTGAGCGCAGGTTGGCAATAGAAGAAGTTCTTCATGTACATGCCGTTGCGCTGGCTGTAGCCGCCGATGCAGCTTCCGTCGTAGTTTTTCAGCCAGTCGTCCGTCCAGACATAGCGGTTTGTATACTCATTTTTCTCCGGCAGGGCGGATTTCTGGAACCACTCGCATTCCAGCGCGGTATGCCCCGCGACCAGATCGACAACGACCTTGATGCCGTATTCGTGCGCGGCCGTGCAGAGCGCGGCAAAGTCCTCATTCGTGCCGTAACGCGGCGCGACCTTGTAAAAGTCGGTGATGTCATAGCCCGCATCACGGAACGGCGATTCATAGAACGGATTCAGCCAGATCGCCGTAAAGCCCATATTGCGGATGTACGGCAGTTTCCTACGGATGCCGTTCAGATCGCCGATTCCATCGGCATTTGCGTCATAAAACGACTGCGGATAGATGTTGTAAAAAACTGCGGATGAAAGCCAGCTTGGTTGTTTCATAAGAATTAGACCTCCGATTTTTGTATACTCTGCATATAAGCAGAAAGATCCACGACGGCGCCGCCACGCAGGCGACTTTCCTCTGCGGCAAGCGCGATGGCGTGGCTTTCGACGGATAAATGAACCTTGAATTCTGTTTTGAATTATTGTAGCTGGAAATAAGAAGTGCTGTCAACGCATATGTGAAAAGAGGGTAAGAAAAGACAAGTTTTCATAGTTTTGTTGGCTGGGTTTACAAATTGATCTTTGCTATAATGAATTAATATAAAAGAGCAAAGACGAGGCGAATATAATGATACGAAACGAGAATATGCCGGCAATGATCTGGATTGATGCCATTGAGTTCCAAGAATATGGCGGGTGGAAAAAGGATACGCAGTTTACGCATCTGATGGGCAGCGCCTATCTTTTGGCTTGTGATATTCCCGGAAAACCAGTTGAAAATGCGCGTATGGCTGTATATGTCCCCCAAAATGGAATGTACAGAATTTGGACTCGCGCGAAGAATTGGTATGCGCCATATGCGCCCGGAAAGTTCACGGTTGCAGTTGATGGAAAACGTGCGGCAGCTGTCCTTGGGGCTGCGCCATCCAGACGGTGGGTTTGGCAGATTGCAGACGATTTTTTTCTGGAAAAGGGCGAGCATGTACTGGAATTGATTGACCTGACCGGATATATGGGCCGGTGTTCTACGCTCTTGCTGACGACAGATATGGATTACTTGCCGCAGAGTGATATCGCAGCTTTTGAAAAGGAGCGGGCACGCCTAAAGAGATTGCCGAATATGCCGACAAATGGCGGAAACTACGACGTGATTGTTGTGGGAGGAGGTCCAGGCGGAACTGCTTCGGCAATTATGGCTGCGGTGCCAAGACGCTGCTGCTGCAGGACAGACCGATCCTGGGCGGCAATGCAAGTACGGAGGCAGGAATCGGCTACAACGGGGCGTCTTCACAGCAATTCAATGCCAGAGAAGGCGGAATCGTAGAAGAAATTATCAGACGGAAAACAAACAAACAGATGAGTTGGACCCAGACGCTGATGCAGATGTGTTCCGAAGAAACAAATCTGACGGTGTTTTGTAACCAGCGTGTGCTTTCTGTTGATGTGGAGAATATGCAAATCCGCAGCTTGACTGCCCGTCATACAGAAAACGGGACTTATACAACTTTCTACGGGAAAGTTTTTTTAGACTGTACCGGAGACTCGGAACTGGCATATCAGGCTGGTGCAAAGATACGCTGCGGCAGGGAAGCAAAGTGGCAGTATCATGAGGCGTTTGCACCGCAGACACCTGATACTTGTACAATGAGCGGGTGTCTATGGGGAACGCGCTTCGTTGATACTGGCATCCCGCAGGAGTATCTTGCGCCAGAGTGGGTTCCGCGTTTCCCCAAAGGGAAGAAATTCGGACGAAATATTGTGGGGATTTATCCGGACTGGTGGCTGGAGGCACCCAATGATATTGATGATATTTATGATGCCGAGGAAGCCAGAGATGAGTTATATCGGATTATTCTCGGATATTTTAATTACTTGAAGAATGATTGGGAGGAAAAAGAACGGGCGACAACATACGCAATTGGTCCAATGAAATGGATCGATGCAAAGCGTGAGTCGCGCAGAATCATTGGTGATTACGTACTAAACCAGAACGACTGTGTTCAGGGGACAAAATTCCAAGACACGATTGCATATGCCGGATGGCCAATCGATCTGCACAATCTGAAAGGCATTTATTCTGGGGAGGAGGGCCCCTTCTTTTCTAATGCACATGTTCCGCTGGTCAGCATCCCATACAGGTGCATTTATTCAAAGAATATTTCAAATCTGATGATGGCAGGAAGAAATATCAGCGTCAGCCATATTGCGCTTGGAACAACAAGAGTTCAGGCAACAATTGCCTCGATTGGACAGGCTTGCGGCACAGCAGCGGCTATGTGTGTAAAGAAACATTTGACCCCCAAAGCTCTTGGCGAACAATGCCTGGAGGAACTGCGGCAGCAGCTTTTGAAAGACGATCAGTATATTCCGGGCTTACGCAATGCAGATCCATTGGATTTGGCACGGAAAGCAAAAATCACAGCCTCCAGCGTCAGCCGGGAAGAGGTGTACGTCCAAGAGATCGGTGTGCGGGATGCGTGGCTTCCGTTGAATTGCACTCGCGGCAGTTTTCTGCCACGGCGTGAACGAACGCAGATACAAGAATTGTATCTAATGCTGAAAAATGAAACGAGCCGAGCAATCGATGTACAGCTTTCAGTCCGAGAGCAGATAGCGCAAGATGTATCGTATGTTTCGGATACAAGTGTGATGGATGTACAACGTGTTCCGGCTGGGTATCAGGGATGGATTGCATTTCATGTGCCTATGACGCTGCGAGGGAATGGTATCTGGGCCGTGCTGGAACCGGTGGAAGGAATCAAGTGGCGGGTTCTAAAGATGGCGCCGATCGACTGCACCAGATCCGTGTGGGATGCGAAGTGGAGGCGATTCCCAACAATACCGAATGAATGCCATATGGTTGCATTTGAAAAACCAGTAGAGAAGACCGCAAACTGTGAGGCTGGAAATATTATAAATGGGTATAGCAGAGCGGTTAGCAGCGAGGACTACTGCTGGGTGTCTGATTCAAATCAAAAACTTCCACAATGGATCGAACTCGAATTTGAGCAGCCGGTAACATTGAACCTGATTCAAATCACATTTGATACGGATATGACGAATCCGTCCATGTTGAATGGAGCAGAGAAAATCCCATCAAAGGTCGTAACAGACTATTCAGTTGAAATAGACGATGGAATTGGGTGGATAACAATAGCGAAGGTCGCAGGAAACTATCTTCGTCAAAAACGCCATAAATTTAAGAAGCATATTGTAAAAAAAGTTCGGATTACAGTATACGATACTGGCAATCATGGCAGCGCCAGAATTTTCGAGATCCGCTGCTATTGTGAATAAAGGAAGGAGAATATGGATGAAGAAAACAGGAAAGTGGCTTTGCGCGATATTAGCTTTTTGCATGATTCTTGGGATTTTTTCGGAAAGCGTAATAGCAGCAAATGCAAGTCCGTTTGAGGATGTTCTGCCTAAAGACTGGTTTTATTCAGATGTACAGGATGTCTGTAAACGAGGACTTATGAATGGAACCGATGAGAATCGATTCAGTCCGGAAGAACGGACAACACGTGCGATGATCGTAACCATTCTGTGGCGAATGGAGAAGCAGCCCGTAAACGAATACGACGGTTTCGTCGATGTTGCACCTGCAGCCTATTATGCAGATGCCGTCACGTGGGCTGCATATAATCAAATCGTAAGCGGCTATGGCGAAGGGAAATTTGGTCCGGCAGATCCAATCACAAGAGAGCAACTTGCCGTAATTTTGTTTCGTTATTTGCAGTATAAAAAAATGCAGCCGGATCGGGCAGACGAAAATGTGTTGAATGATTTTGCGGATCAAAATCAAATTGGTTCCTATGCACGCACGGCAGTATGCTGGGCAGTAGAAGCAGGCATATTACGTGGCAGCACGAGGCTCTTGAATCCACAGGGAACTGCGACCAGAGCACAGGTCGCAGCAATTTTGAGCCGGTTTTGTAAACTATATGAAATTCAGGAGGATTCACGGATTGACGCCACAGCACCAAGCGCGCCTGTAGCACCGCCAAATCCGTCAGAGAATCCTGATATTCCGACGCAGCCGGAAGAATCGGAAAAGTGCTTTGAGATCACCTTTAATGAAACAAGTGTCATGATCAGAAACCCTGTTGAAGAAAATGGCTGCCTGTATCTTCCTCTGCAGGATATGTTGGAGCTGTTTGGCTACGAATATTTTTGGGTTGAGGAATACCAGACAATTGTAGCTTTACGCAACGGAACAGTACTTCGACTGTATATTGGCTCTGAAGAAGTTGAAGAACAAGGTACGAAGAAAACGATTCCGACAGCACCGGTTGTGCGGAATGGGATACCGATGATAGCGGCTAATTGCCTGGAAAGTCTGTTTGACTGCAAAGCGATATGGCAGTTGTCTCCAATGACACTCAGCGTGACTGGAACGGTACCGCCGCTGATCGACTATTATGTGGCTGATTCGTTCGGTGAACTTGGAACGTGGAAGCGGGATGGCGTGTATTTACAAGGCACATCGGTTGCAGATGCGGAAACGAGACCTGCTGTTCTGGAAGTATTGGTTAAGGCGAGCGGCACGTATCGTCTGTGGGTAAATGCCAGAGATTTTTCAACAAACCAGCCGGGAACTCGTTATTTCAATGTTGCAGTAGATGGTATAGAATCCCAAACTACGTTTGGACAGCATGGCGGGGATGGATTCAAATGGACAGATGGCGGAACGTTTGAGTTGGAGAAGGGAATCCACAAGATTGCGCTCTTGGATACCTCGCGCTTCTATGCCAGATGCAGCGGAATCCTGCTTTCACAGGAGCTGGATTTCCAGCCGTACGACGATGAGCAGATGGCGGATACCGTAGTTCCGTATGACCCGTTCGCGCCGTTGGTGACCCCTGTTTTCCCGGAATGGGCGAAAAAAGACATTCCTGCAACGGAAACACTGGAGCTTGTAAATGATGCGGTGAAAGTTGTGTTTTATGAGGGAACGTCGGAGGAATCGGGGAATTCTCTTGTCCAAAATGAGATTTATATCAAGCACGAGGGAAAATGGATTAAAGTAAAAGAGAAAACGGAAGAACTTGGCTATTTGATGCTGGACGCCAGCGATAGCCAATATGTTGGTGTGGAGTCTGAAATCGTTTCCAATTTGCAGACGTTTGAGCTTGGCGGAAAAACGGTCAGTATGGCCACAAAGAATTTTTATAAATCCGGAAATTCCACATGGTTTATTCCGTCCGGTATGGAGCTGGTAAATGATGATACGGTCAAACTGATATTTGCACATAATCAGAAGGCTGATGTAGAGGTCCTGTTCTCGTTGCCGGAAGACGCGCAGGATCCGAAGGTTACGCTGAATGCCAGTTTCCATCATGACGGCGCATACTCCTTCCTCCTGTCCAGCGGCGATGCAGTGGAATATGATGCGTTTGAGCGTGTGACAGCACCATTGCTCTATGTAAAAAAAGCATTTCCGAAGGGAATTGGCAGTGTTACCGCAGAATGCTATATGTTCACCCCTATGTCAACGTTTACCTATAGCGATACACAAGTCGGGACAAAACGCACGTCCGGTCTTGTTGTGGATCCAGAGGAGATCACAATGGAGGATAATTACTCTTACCCAGATACGTCGAAATTTGGATTCACCTTTCAGACGACAGATGGAAAGTACAGAAACCAGCTGGTCGCGCCAATGTTCGGTACAGAGCATTGCAAATTCAAAGCAGGAGAGACTGCTTCGATTTCCTTCCGTATTGTAAATCGGTTGGAGGATTGGTTTGATACTTATCAGTACATTACGCAGAACATGTACAATCTGAGTGATGTGCGAACGAACTGGAACAGTTCCATCAATGAAGCAATCTACAATGCCACCGATCTAATGATGTATGACGATTATGGCGGATGGGATGAAAATGCCATGTCGTTCTACAACATGGAAAACAAAGATCTTGTTACGACAGGAAACCCGATGGCAATTGTGCAGCGGTATTTGTTGACGGAGAATGAGGAATGGCTTGAAAAACGCGCGATTCCTACGTTGGCGTATGCGCTGAGCCGCCCCAGCTACCACTGCCTGCCGACGAAAGAAAACGGCGGTGTCTATGTACCAGCAGGTGGGCCGACAGATGTTGGAAGCCCAATGGTGCAGTTTGGCACAAATGTTTATGGCGGCCTGTATGAGATGACGCAGGGACGAGTACCGTATTTGCTGGACTATGCCGTAAAAAATGTAAAAGTTGAGGAAAATCTATCCGGTATCAACTCCATGATTGCAATGTACAAGTACACTGGACAGGAGCTTTACAAGAACAAACTGATTGAACTTGCAGACCAATATCTGCAGACGAATCCGCTCAAGCGCATGAATGTTGCATTTGTGGATGGGTTTGTTTACGGCGATTATATTAGCACTGCCACAGCTTTTACAAATGCATATGAATGTACCGGCAAGCAGGAATATCTGGAGGCGGCGAAGCAGAGTGCGCAGATGCTCATGACCAGCCTCTGGACAACCGGATATCAGGGTGAGCGACTGACAACAAATTATACGATCGACCCAGATGCAACCATGCAGAGACTGCTGCATTGCGACGAGAATAATGCAAAGTTCTGGTATCATGGGGATAAGGTTTGGCGCCTTGGCAATGTTGACGGAGAAGCAAAAAAACCGCAGGATCTCCCTTTGAAGATCCCGGCAGAAACAGTTCCGGCGTGGCTGCTTGCGAAGGCAGGCATGGGAACGGAACATACCCGTACCCCCGGCGCGGGCGATGTTATTACGATGAATGTGTGGGCTGGTACCCTAGAACGTCTGGCAAAGTACACAAACGAACCGTATTTTGAGATGCAGGCACGCAATGCAATGCTGGGGCGTTTTGGAAATTATCCTGGATACTATCAGGATAGAAACATTGTACACCAGATGGCGGCAACTTACCCATATACAGGCCCGGATTATACATTGATCTATTGGCACCATATTCCGGTGTTTGTAACAATGCTGGAGGACTACCTGATCAACTCTGTTTGGAGCAAGTCTAACGGTAAAATTGAGTTCCCAAGCGTTCATCAGGACGGGTATGCCTATTTTGCAACTTCACAGTATGGACAGGCTGCGGGAAAGTTCTATGATCAGACCGATATGTGGCTCTGGCTGGATCGTGGAATTGTGAATGTCAAGGATGTGAACTTGGATTATATTGCAGCGCGGAAGGATGGCGTTCTTGGGCTTGCATTTGTGAATGAAGCAAATGCTGAAACGACCGCAGAAATCAGCCTTGGCGAAAAAGTCCCGGGCGGCAGCAGTTATACCGGCGATGCGACTTTGTATGCTGCTGATGGCAGCAAGTCTGTATGCAAGGTTAAAAACGGAAAGTTCACACTGACGATTCCTGCGAAAGAACTTTGCGCTGTGGTTTTGAATCTTGATGGCATCAAAAAACCTGTATATGCACGGACATATTCGTATTCCAATACACTTGGGAATACTTATGTTGAACATGAGAATGCGCGGGCGCATGTACTTCAAATGACGGATGATAGCTATTATGCTTATGTCTATACAACATTGAAGGAAGATGCAATTATTGGTCTAACCGTTGAGTATGCCTATGGGGATGTTACGGGCACTGTTGAAGATGCGCAGTATCCATTTGAAGCTATCATTAAAGTCCTCGATTCCAGCCAGGAAATTAAGTACAAACTGACTGTAAAAAAGAGCGATGGAACGACAGAAAGTATTGGCGAAGGAACTTTGAAAGCAAGCGTTGTCGGCTCTGGTGTGAGCGTACCTGGTTCCACAGAGGATGCCTGTAAACCGCGTGTGGATTTCAGCAATCAGGAAGCGTTCAAAGTCCCTGTCATTTCATCGGGTTCAACAGGACATGATGTACGGTTCGTGACAAACAAAGCCGACTATCCGGAAAGGATTCAGGAAAACTTCGGCGCAAACGTGTTAGCAGGGATGAAGATTTACGCGGTATTGCGTGATAAAGCGACAGGAACCGTAAAAATCATGGACACAGTTGTACAGGCCAATTCCGTTCGTGTGCAAAATGGAATTTCACAGACAATTATTGTTTGTGATGAGACTGACTCTGTACCGGCGGGCGACTATCGCGGATACACGATTGAACTTGCCATGTGTGGAGCACAGGTCGAGACGAATCTGAGCAGCTTGTTTGATCTGGAAGAACAGGTATATCCATTCCAGATGAAACTTCTGGAACAGAACAGGACTGACGATGACATTGAGTTTTCTGTATTGAAAAAGGCCTGCTTTTCCAATACAAAGGAGAGCGACCTTGTCAGACTGGACGATGTCGTTACTATAAAAACAGATAAATAAACTAAT
>ENA-ORRU01002244-ORRU01002244.1-human-gut-metagenome-genome-assembly--contig:-NODE-2244-length-10384-cov-3.551941_pt1 | contig 10384 bp, 8 predicted proteins | sample MGYA00242184_ERZ509151 | MGnify/ENA primary metagenome ERZ509151 (study PRJEB26280, sample SAMEA2338667) | human gut metagenome | biome: human gut; feature: human-associated habitat; material: faeces... | reverse complement strand
ATGAAGGTCGAGCATCTTCTTACTTTGTGGAGAATGGATCTTACTTGAAGTTGCGCCTCCGAGGAGGAGGAAAGCGCGCGCCCGTGCAGAAGGGACACCATGAAGTTCGTCCCTATAAGGCGATAGGAGGACCGACATGGCAACACTGAAAGTCGTATTCAAGGCCATCGACGAAATCTCCTCCAAGTTCAACGAGATGACGCAGAGCGGCGAACGGGCTCTTGAGGCGTTTGAGAACACTGGCACGGCAGCAGACGGAGCATTGAGCAAGGTCTCCCGCACGGCCGCGCAGACCGCAAAGAGTACCGACGCTGCTGCTGATTCCGTCGATGACCTGTCCTCGGCCATCGGGGACTACGAAAAAGCCACCGGGCAGGCGGCAAATTCTACCGGCGTCCTGTCCGAGAAAACGACCGAGACCGAGAAGAACCTCGACGAGGCAGCGGAGGCAGCCCGTAAAGCCTCGGATGAGGTCGAGAAGTTCGGCGATAAGTCCGAGGAAACTGGAAAGCAGAGCGAGGAATCGAGCAAAAAGAGCCGCGACGGAATCAAGGAGCTGCAGGGCGTCCTTGCGTCGGCCGGAATAGCCGCCACTCTGAACGAGATTAAGAACGGCTTTTTTGACTGCTCCGAAGCGGCCGCACAGTTCGAGACCTCCACTGCAATGGTTGCTACCATCGCGGATACGAGCCAGAAATCCTTGAGCAGCATCTCGAAAGAGGTTCGCAGTTACTCCAACGAGACCGGCGAGGCGGCCAGCGACATGGCGGAGGCGACCTATCAGGCCATTTCAGCCAGCATCAACACGGCGGACGCTGCGGCCTTTGCGGGGACCGCGACCAAGCTGGCCGTCGGCGGCTTTACGTCGGCGACCACGGCTGTTGACGTTCTGACAACGGCCATCAATGCCTACGGCCTCGCGGCGTCGGATGCAACGCAGCTTTCCGACTACCTTATCACCACCCAGAACCTCGGCAAAACGAGCGTGGACCAACTGGCGCAGAGCGTCGGCAAGGTCATTCCTCTGGCGTCTGCGTACAACGTCCAGATGGACAATCTTAGCTCGGCTTACGCTGTCCTAACCGCCAACGGTATCGCTACAGCAGAATCCGGCACCTATCTCAAGTCGATGCTGAATGAGCTCGGCGACACCGGCAGCGGCGTTTCTGAGGTCCTGCTGAACTCCACCGGCAAGACCTTTGCGCAGCTCATGGAGCAGGGCTACTCGCTCGGCGATGTTATGGCTATGCTGGGTAACGCGGTAGATGGAGACAGCACAGCGTTCAACGCCCTGTGGAACTCCACGGAGGCCGGTATCGGCGCACTGTCCCTGTTCAACGCAGGAGCAGACAAGTACAACAGTGTGCTCGAATCCATGCGTACCAGCGCAGGAGCAACCGAAAAGGCATACTCCACGATGGCGGACACGACCGACAAGAGCAAGCAGCGGATGGAGAATGCGTTCAACAACCTGAAAATCTCTGTCGGCGATGTGCTCAACCCCGCGCTCACGCAGGTATACGAAGGATTCACCAACGTATTTGCGGGCATGAGTGATTTTGTGGACGAGCACCCGGCCGTCGTGGCGGCCATTTCTGCCATTGCGGTCGGTGTGGGCGGATTCACGGGCGCGCTGGCCGCCTACAACCTCGCAACCACGGCTGCGAAGTTCGTGACGGAGGCATTCACCGCGACGCTGGCGGCTAACCCTTACGTCCTCGCGGCAGCAGGCATCGTTGCTGTTACAGCAGCGGCCGTTACCCTGACCGGAGTGCTGATTACGCAGAGCGACGAGTACGAGGGCATGACGGCCACCTGCCGTGACCAGTACGACGAGCTGCAGAGGCTGAACGACCAGTACAATGCAGCCTGTGAGCAGTACGGCGAGAACTCCGACGCGGCCAACAGCCTGCGTTACCAGCTCGACCAGCTCAACGACGAGTTTGAAGCCAACCGGCAGACCGTCAAGGAGTTTGTGGCGGAGTGCGACGGCCTCGTCGAGAGCCACAACAAGGTCATGGACGCCTACAACAGCTCCACCTCGAGCATCAAGGACCAAGAGCTCGGCACACTGGCTCTGACCCAGCGGCTCGGGGAGCTGGCCTCGCAGAACACGCAGACCACCGCGAGCTACACGGAGATGAAAGCCATCATCGACCAGCTCAACGCCGACGTCCCGGGTCTCGGCTTGACCTACGACGGGGTGACCGAGAGCGTAGACGCGACCGTCGAGGCCATCAAGAAAGCCGCAAAGGCGCAGGCTGATTCGGAGTACAAGGCCGAGCAGCAGCAGACCTATGGTGACCTGCTGAAAGAGCAGAGCAACCTCGAGCAGCAAATCGCGGAGGCGGAGGCAAACCTCGACGCGGAGCGTCAGCGGCGCGGCATGAGGCAGGACGACGTCACCGGCGACTGGGTCAGCGGCAGCGGCTTTTGGATGGAGGACAGTCCGTGGGTGGCGTGGACTTCCGACATCGACGATTACAAGAAATCCCTCGAGGAGCTGCAAGCTGCCTACGACGAGAACCAGCAGACCCTCTCCGACATCGAGGGCGAGTGGCGCGGCGTCGCGCAGGCAGTCGAGGACGCGCAGAACCAGACCGTCACCTATGACGAAGCCGTCAGCATGGCTACGAGCTCCGCGCAGTCTGCTCTCGACGAGCTGACCGCAGCCTACGACAAGGCATACGAATCGGCCCGGACGAGCATCGAGGGACAAATCGGTCTGTTCGACACGATGAAAACCTCGTCGGAACTTTCCATCAGCGATATGGAAAAGGCCATGCAGAGCCAGACGGACTACCTCAACCTCTACTCTGAAAACCTCAAAAAGGCCGCAGAATACGGCCTCGATGACGGCCTGATTAAGTCGTTGAGTGATGGCAGCGAGGAAAGCGCGGGCTACATCAACGCCATCATCCAGAACATCGAGAAGCTGGGCGGTAGCACCGAGGGTATGCCCGCAGCAGCCTCCAAATTCGTGGACGAGTTTAACTCCAAGTTCGAGGAGACCGAAAAGGCAAAAGACGCCTTTGCGGACAACATCGCCAAGATGGAGACCGACTTCGATAAGACGATGTCGGACATCGAGCAGACGATGACCGGAACCGTCGAAAAAATGGAGATGGCCGACGAGGCCAAAGAAGCAGCACAGGCGACCATCAAGGCCTACTGCGATGCCATCCGTTCCATGACCGGCGAGGCCGGGAGCGCAGCGGAGGCCGTTGCGAGCGCAGCCGCCTCCCACCTGAAAACCACGCCGACAACGACGCCCACCGCAACGACAGTCGCCGGTCACGCGAACGGCACTCTGTCCGCACAGGAGGACGTCTACATCGCCGGTGAGAAAGGCCCCGAGCTTATCATCGGCGCGCGCGGGTCCGAGGTGTTCCCCACGCAGGAGACCGAAAGAATCCTCGCAGCCGTGAACAGCGCGGAAAACGCCACGAACGCCCCGGAGCCCGAACTGCCCACGGACGTTCCTGCAACGCCGTTCGCGGCTGCTACACTCCCGGAGCCCACGGCAAGCCCGCTCCCGGAGAACGACCTGCCGGAGGGTATGGAGGCCGTCAAGGAGTATTCCTATCTCACGGCTGACGGGCAGGGCTCTGATGCGCAGCCCACCGGCATTGAGTACATCGAACCGGAGGTGCAGGCGCAGACTACGGAGGAGGCCGCACCCGCAGAGGAGGCCCCGGTCAACACGACTGCCCCGGCCGCCAGCGACGCGCAGCAGGAGGTCCCGGCCTCCTCCTCGGACGCGCCCAGCATTGGCGAGACCGTCAAGCGCATTATCATCGAAATCAACGGCAGCGGCTCCATCGACGTCGGCGGCATGAATGAGGAATCCGTCCTCGACATTCTGACGCGCCATGCAAAGCCGGTCCTTATGAGCATCATCAAGGGCGAAATCTTCGAGGAAGGAGACCTTGCCTATGATTTTTGAGAGCAGTATGCAGCTCTGGATTACGCACAACGGAGAGCGCGAGAAACTGCGCTTTCCCGTTCTGCCGACGAAGTTCGACGTCACTCACGGGACGAAGAACACGAGCGTCACCATCAGTGGCCTCGGCGAAATCCTCGTTTTGCAGGACCGGGCGGCCGTGGAGGTATCGTGGGACAGCTTTTTTCCAGCCGCGTATTTTCCGGGCATCCAGACGCCATTTATTCTGTCGTCACCGGATGCGATGATACAGCGGCTTTTCGAGTGGAAAATCAGCGCGAAGCCGGTGCATCTCATCCTGACCGGAACGCGCGTAAACTTCTACGCGGCCATCCAGAGCTTGCAGCCTTACAGAAAAGGCGGCGACCCCGGGAGCATCTACTACAAAATCAAGCTCAAGGAGTACAGAGAGGTCAGAATCCGGCAGGTCAAAGTCAGCTCGACCGGAACCGCGACCGTCTCCGGCGGCTCCACCCGGACGGACAACCGAGTGCAGGCGAAAACCTACACGGTCAAGCCCGGAGACTGCCTCTACAACATCTCGAAATCGACCCTCGGCGACGGAGGCCGGTACAACGAAATCTATTCCCTGAACAAGGATAAGCTCAAAAACCCGAATTTGATTTATCCCGGACAGGTGTTGCAGCTCCCGTGAGGTGAGGCAATGGGCAAGATTACATTCCTCGTCACAAAAGGCGAGACCACCTACGACATGAGCGAGCTGGTGGAGAGCGCGACATGGAGCGGCCGAAAGGGCTCCCCGGCGCGCACTCTTTCCGTATCGCTTATCGACGATGACGGCTGGAAACACGCCCGTTCCGGCATTGATGTCACCAAGGGAAACCACTGTGTTTTTTATTGGGAGGGCGCAGAGCTGTTTCGCGGCATCATCATGCAGCAGAAGCAGAGCACGAAAAAGACCATGACCATCAAGGCCTACGACGTTGGTATCTACCTGTCGAACAACAAAGACAGCTTTTGCTACAAGCAGAAAAAGGCGTCCGAAATCTTCAAGGACTGCTGCGACCGATTCCAGATTCCGTACAAGGATGTGGCCGACACCGGCTACGTCATCTCGGAGCTGCCAAAGGCCAAAACGACAGCCTGCGATGTTATTCTTGACGCCTTGAGCCTCACGTTTAAGGCCACCGGCATCAGGCATTATGTGACGTCAGCCGACGGGAAACTGAGCTTGATAAAGCGGAAAGACAGCATCCTGCAATGGGTGGTGGAAACCGGCCGGAACCTTATAAGCTACGACTACACTTGCAGCATCGAGAAGGTGAAAACCCGCATAAAGCTGCTGTCTAAGGAGGACAAAGTGCTCGCCGAAAAGGCGGACACGGAGCTCGAAAAGACCATCGGCATCATGCAGGACATTTCCACGCCCGACAGCAACACCGAGGAGGCGAACCTCACGGACATGGCTGAATCCATGCTCGCAGAGCAGAAGCTCCCCAGCAAAACGCTGACAATCGAGGGCCTCGGGCAGGCAAACGTCATTTCCGGCGTAGGCCTGTGCATCATCATCAGGCCGCTCGGCATCTCGAACAGCTACTATGTAGACGAGGATACCCACACATTCAAGGGCAGCTACCACGCGATGCGCCTTACCTTGAACATGGCAACAGACACTGAGCGGAGCGCAAAGGCGAGCGATGAAAAGAGTTCGACCTCGCACTCCGTCGGTGATAAGGTCCAATTTTCGGGCGGTCCCCAGTACGTTGCGTCCACCGCGACGTCTCCGACCAACAGCCCGAAAGCGGGACCGGCGAAAATCACCGCCATCGCCAAGAGCAAGAACGCAAAACACCAGTACCACATCATCCACACGGACAAGCAGAGCACCGTCTATGGATGGGTGGACGCCAGTCAAATCGGATAGGAGGAGCTGCACATGAACCCGGATGAAGCGACGAGCCTAAAGCAGCTCTTTCTCTCCATACTGCCGAAAGACGGCGGCATCGTTGTCGGCACGGTCACGAAAGAGAGCCCGCTCACCATCCAGATAGAGAACGACGAAAAGCTCGAAATCTCTGGCAGCGCGCTCCTCGTCCCCCGGAACCTGACCGACTATCAAGTGAAAGTAGACATCGCACTCGCGGACGGCAAAATCGACAGCAACACCCATGTGGGAGGCGCGCACGGCCACAAGTTCCAGTTGTTTGATTCCAGAGGCGGAGGAGTGACCGGCCTCGTCGGCTGCCCGTTTGAGGGCGATAAGGACAAGCCCGTGGGAGACTATCACAAGGTCGAGAGCAGCAAGGAGAGCGCGCACATCCACTCGCTGAAAACCTTTTCCATCGAGAGCGGTCTGCTGACCGTTTACAATGCGCTCAAGACGGGCGAATCTGTCTACCTTCTCCGCTTCAACGACGGTAAGAGCTACTATGCTCTTGAGAGGGCTATCGTATGAGCAGAGTATTTGTTCCCATTCCCATTTCTGGCATCGAGGAGGAGAAAGAGCAGCCGTCGCTCACCTACAAGCTCGACCTCGATACCGGGCGCATCGTCGGAAAGGTTGACGGCCTCGAAGCCGTCAACCAGTTTATTTTGAAAGCACTCCTCACTCCGCGTTTCCACTGCCTCGTCTACGACAACCAGTACGGCAGCGAAATCAAGGACACTGTCACGGACGAGAGCGCGACAGAGGAGCTTATCAGGGCGGAAATCCCGAGACTTGTGGAGGATGCACTCCTCTGCGACGGCCGGATTCTTAAAGTCTATGACTTTGAGTTTGAGTTCAACGAGGATTCCTGCAACGTCCACTTCACGGCGGACACTATTTACGGGACCACAGAGGTCGAGGAGGTGATATAGAGTGTTTGAAGCCCAGACCTACGACAAGGTTTTGGAGGAGATTTTGAGCCGCGCACCGGACGGAATCGACCTCCGGCAGGGCAGCATCTTCTACGATGCTGTCGCAGGCATCGCTTTCAAAATCGCCAAATACTATGCAGACCTCGAACAGGTGTTCGAGATGGTGTTTCTGGTGACGGCGACCGGCGATTACCTGACGCTCAAGGCGGAGGAATACGCCGTTTACCGGCAGGCAGCCGCGACGGCAAAGTACCGCATCAAGTACGACGGGGAACTCCCGGAGCTCGGGACGCGCTTCTTCTGCAGCGGCCAGTATTTTGTGCTGGCGCAGGATGACGCCCTCGGCATCTACATCGAGGCGGAGAAAGCCGGAACGGAGGCGAACGACATTCCGGCCGGAACCTCTGTTGTGCCGACCGACACGCAGCGGAGCCTCACGGCCTGCTCCATCGTCGAGGAGCTCGAACCGGGCGCAGACGACGAGGACGACGAGAGCCTCCGAAAGCGTGTACAGGAGAAAATCGCTGGACCGGCAGAAAATGGAAACCAGCAGCATTACAAAACGTGGTGCGAGAGCATCTCCGGCGTCGGCCGTGCGCGCATTGTTCCCCTTTGGGCGGGAGAGAACACGGTCAAAGGCATTCTCATTGACACGGAGGGCGGCCCGGCGTCTGAGGCTGTTGTGCAGCGCGTACAGGAGTACATCGACCCGGGCGGGACCGGCCTTGGTGAGGGACAGGCCAACATCGGCGCGCACTTCACCGCGACATCCGCCACGGCGAAAAGGGTCAACATCTCTTTCTCCGTGACACTTGCAAAGGGAGGAGACCTCGCCAGCGTCAGGAGCGCAGCGCAGACGGCCCTCAAAGCTCAAATCAAGAGCATCAACCTCACCACGGACGACAGCAAAACGCCCACCCTGCGCATCAGCACGGTCGGCAACACGATTTACAGCCTCTTGGGAGTGCTGGACTACGCAAACCTCCGCTTCAACGGCCAGACGGCAAACGTCGAGGCCGGAAAAGAGGAGGTATTTGTTTTGGGGGAGGTGACAGTAAGTGAAACCAACCCTGTATCCTAACGGATTCCCCAGCGCATACGAGGAGCTGAAAACATTCTACCCGGTGTTCTACCGGGACGTTTTCGAGATGGACGCTATCTGGCGCGCAGCCGGAGGCGGGCTGGACGAAATCGAGGACGGCGTGGACGCTGTTGTCAACAACAACTTCGTATCCCTGATGGACACGGATACGCTGGCGCAGATGGAAACCTTCCTCGGTATCCCTCTGAACCAGAAGCGCACCCTCGAGGCGCGGCGCAAGCTCGTCGCCTTGTACTTCATCGGCGGCAACCACATCGGCTCTCAGGAGATAAAAGATATTGTTTTTGGATATACCGGAGCCTCGTCCTCTGTTGAATTCAAAAATAGCAGAATTTATGTGAAGCTCTTCCCAAATGATAACTCCACATTCTTATCGAGCGACGTCATGGAATGCTTGAAGCGCAAGATTCCGGCTCATCTTTCGCTTTCGCTTGTTCTTGCATATATTCCGGATTTACAGCCAGCCTACGTCGCCGCCGCACCCTGCGGAATGGCTGCCTTTTGCACCGTTCGGCTGCCCGGAAGCATCAAACCCCGCGCCGTCACGGCTCGTGGCTATGTTGCCGGTGCTATGAGCGCAGCGCGGATGCAGACGACCGTTGAACTGCCCGGAGCCATCCACCCGAAAAACATCACCGCGCAGGCATACGCCACCGGCGGGCTTGCGCACACGCACGAAACCGTAACCATCAAGATTGGAGGACAGACAACATGAGCTGGGAAAAATCCAGTTATACAACTGCCGGTGCCGCGCTCCTGTCGGAATCCCTCTCCGGCGGCGCGCTCACCATCACCCGCGCCGTGAGCGGCACCGGCATCGTTGAAACCGACTTGTCGGCAGAAACGACCGTCAGCGGCGAAACGCACGAACTGACCATCCTTGCGATTGACACCGTAAAGGACGGAGAGGAAACGGCCCGGAAAGTCAGCATCCAGATTACCGGAGCAGAAAGCACTTACATCATGCACCAGATCGGCGTATATGGCCGCCTGAATGATGATGCCGAAGTGCTGCTGTTCATCATGCAGGATGAACGTGGAATCGAAGTCCCTGCATCCAGCGTGAACGCTGATTTTGAAATTGAGATTGCTGCCCTTATTGCAATCTCGAACAAAGCAAAAATCGAAATTGCCCTCAGCCCGCAGATGCAGGCTTTGATGAAGCTGGTCAAGGCCGAAATTGAGAAGCACAACGCCGCCGCTGATGCCCATGCAGCGACCATCACGGCAGCGGTCAGCGCAGCCGTGAAGAACCTGTCTGAATCCGGGGAAATCCTGAACGAAGAACAGGTAAAGGCTCTTATCAAGGAACAGGTGGACGGCGGAACAGGCGGCTACTATGGCTCCTACGAACTCACCCTTGCGGCTGACGGGTGGAAGCCCGCCCGCAACGAGGATGATTACGAAAACGCTGGCGGTATGGATTACTACCAGTGCATTTATGATGCAGAACTGTCGGACAGCACCAGTGAGCTTGTACCCGTTGGCGTTGTATCTCCCGGCAGCTTCTATACTACGACCAAAGCGGGTGTCCTGAACGGGTGCGAAACGCATGATGGTTTCATCAGATTCTTTTCTCAGCGCATCCCGGAAGCAGACATTCAGGCGACCGTAACCCTGTTCGGGAAAGGAGGTGGTTCGGGTGAAACCGGTAGCGTAAGCATCGGTCAGGGCTTGAAGCGTGACGCGAGCGGCGCTATTGCCGTCCGCATTGGCGAAGGCCTTGACTTTGACAGTGCAAACGCGCTGACTGTCCGCAAAGAAACCGTTATGACGAGCGAAGACCTGCTGAACGAGGAAGAAACGCAGCAGGAAATCGTTGATATGCTGAAATAATTTTTAGGAGGACACTATTATGTCTAAGCAGATTTCTACCAAGACCACCATCCGCAACCTGACCGCTGAGATCAAGAAGACTTTCGTCAAGAAGGACGCCTTTACCCCTGTGCAGACCGCAGCCAACGCTGCCATCAAGTCTCTTGGCGTTGACGGCAACACCGTGAACTTCTACACCTCTACCGACAAGAGCGGCACTGCTGCTTTCTCCGTTGACTTCCCCTCTGAGCTGTTCCTCGACCAGACCAAGACCACCTTCGTGGCCAAGTTCAAGTTCGATGCTGCGACCTACCCCGGCGCTACCGACCCCAAGCTGGACGGCAAGCCCGTCATGGTGCTGGCCGTCAAGGGCGAGAATCCTGACTCCTGCACCTACTCTTTCCTGAGCATGGCTGCGCTGGTGGATACCTACAAGGCTAAGGCCGTCGGCAAGGATGCTTCCACCACCGTTACCATCGCTGGCTATGAGGTGGATGTCAAGGTCAATGTTTCCGCTGCTGCGGGCAACGCTCTGACCCTGAAGGACGACGGTCTGTATGTTCCCACCCCTGAGGAAGTGGACATTTCCGGCAAGGCCGATAAGGTCACTGGTGCTACCACCGGCAACCTCGCTGCGCTGGACGGCGAGGGCAACCTGACCGACAGCGGCAAGAAGCCTGCCGACTTTGTGGCCGCCGAGGCTG
>ENA-ORRU01002241-ORRU01002241.1-human-gut-metagenome-genome-assembly--contig:-NODE-2241-length-10402-cov-9.184691_pt1 | contig 10402 bp, 7 predicted proteins | sample MGYA00242184_ERZ509151 | MGnify/ENA primary metagenome ERZ509151 (study PRJEB26280, sample SAMEA2338667) | human gut metagenome | biome: human gut; feature: human-associated habitat; material: faeces... | reverse complement strand
CTGACTGATAGATAAGGTCAACGATGAGCTTCATCTCATGGATACACTCAAAGTAAGCGTTTCTTGGGTCGTAACCGGCATCGCAAAGTGTTTCAAAACCTGCCTGCATAAGTGCGCAAACACCGCCGCAAAGAACAGCCTGTTCACCGAAGAGGTCTGTTTCTGTTTCTGTTCTGAATGTTGTTTCAAGAACGCCGGCTCTTGCACCGCCGATACCGAGTGCATATGCAAGTGCGAGATCCTTAGCCTGACCTGTAGCATCCTGCTCAACAGCAACGAGGCAAGGTACACCCTTACCAACCTGATACTCTGAACGAACTGTGTGACCCGGTCCCTTAGGAGCTACCATTGTAACATCAACATCCTTTGGAGGCTTGATGCAACCGAAGTGAATGTTAAAGCCGTGAGCGAACATAAGCATATTGCCTGCTTCGAGGTTTGGCTCGATGTCGTTCTTGTAAAGAGCTGCCTGCTTTTCATCGTTGATAAGAATCATGATGATGTCAGCCTGCTTTGCAGCCTCTGCCGATGTATATACCTTAAAGCCCTGTGCCTCAGCCTTTGCCCAGCTCTTGCTGCCTTTGTAAAGACCGATGATTACATCGCAACCTGAATCCTTGAGGTTGAGAGCGTGTGCATGACCCTGGCTGCCGTAACCGATAATAGCAATTTTCTTACCCTTGAGAAGGTCAAGGTTACAATCTGACTGATAGTAGATTGGTGCTGTCATGTTTTTTGTGTAGTCTTTCATATTAAAGTCCTCCTTACCGCAAACGCGGCGTATAAATTAAAATATATGCTAACTGTAAGATTAAACGGAAACCGAAGCTGTGCCTCTGTCAATGGCAACAGTACCTGTTCTTACAATCTCACGGATACCATAAGGCTTGAGTAAGTCAACAAGCGTGTTGATGCGGCTTGCACATTCGCAGTACTCAACGGTAACTGACGAAGGGGATACATCAACGATTTTTGCCTGCATAATTTCAACCGTTTTGACAATTTCGGCTCTTTTTGAGGCGGCACAGTGAACCTTGATTAAAACAAGCTCACGGCTGATAAATTCGCCCTCGTTAAGCCTTTTTACCTTAATAACGGGAATGAGCTTGTTGAGCTGTTTTTCAAGCTGTTCAACAATGTACTCGTCACCGTTTGCAACGATTGTGATTCGGGAAACCGACGGGTCCTGAGTAACACCTACTGCGAGTGAGTCGATGTTAAAACCTCGGCGAGAGAAAAGTCCCGAAATTTTTGAAAGAACGCCCGCCTGATTTTCAACAAGTATTGATAATGTATACTGCATTTTATCACCTCATTAAATTGACGGAGTGTCGGGGTGAACATCGCAAACAAGAATGAACGGTTTTTCCGAATCAACAATACCCTTGATGATGTTTTCGGCTTCCTTGTTTGAATGAGCCTCTGCATGGTCAATGCCGTAAGCATCGGCAATCTTCAAGAAGTCGGGATCACCGTTGAGAATTGTTGCAGAGTGTCTGCCGCCGTAGTGTTTGTCCTGAAGTTCACGAACCATTCCGAGTCGTGCGTTTTTCATAATGATGATTTTAATTCCGAGCTGATTGCCTGCAATAGTCGCAAGCTCATTAAGCCCCATCTGAAAACTGCCGTCACCGCAGATTACAATAACATCACGGTCTGGTCTTGCAAACTTTGCACCGATTGCAGCGGGAATTGAGTAACCCATTGTACCCATACCGCCTGTTGTGAGGAATCTGCCCTCACGAATACGGAAGTTGTTTGCACACCAGATTTGATTTTGTCCTACGTCGGCAACAAGAATTGCCTTTGAGCGGAACATTGCACTGAGATGACCGACAAGTGTTCTCGGCTCAACAAAGCCGTCAAAAACGGGAGGCTCACGGTAAAGGTCTTTTTTCCAGTTCTTTACGGTTTCGCTCCACATTGTTGTAACCTTGTAATCGCCGATGCTGTCAAGCAGCATATTGATGACATTTTTCATATCGCCTACAATCGGAATTTCTGTTTTAACATTCTTACCGATTTCAGCAGGGTCAATGTCAATGTGAATTACCTTTGTGTTTTCACTCATCTGGTCGGGAGCCGCAACAGCTCTGTCACCGAGTCTTGCACCGCATACGATTACAAGGTCGGCTTCGTGAAGAGCACGGTTGGCAACAGCCTTGCCGTGAGTGCCGAGCATTCCGAGATAAAGCTCATGCTCGCTGGGCATAACACCGATGCCCATCATAGTTGAAATAACGGGGATACCCGTAGTTTCTGCAAATTTTTGAAGTTTAAGCTTGATACCCGAACTTAGTACGCCGCCGCCTGATACGATAACAGGACGCTTGCTTGCGTTGATGGCCTCAACAGCCTTTTTAACCTGAATTGCGTGTCCCTTAGTGTTCGGCTTGTAACCGATGATGTTTACGCTTTCGGGATATTCAAAACTTTCAATTTCATTTTCCTGAATATCAACGGGAATGTCGATAAGTACAGGACCGGGTCTGCCGGTTGAGGCAATATGGAAAGCCTCTTTGAAAACTCTCGGAAGGTCTTCTGTTTTGCTGACGAGATAACTGTGCTTTACAAACGGTTCACAAGCTCCCGTGATGTCAGCTTCCTGAAAGACATCTCTGCCGAGAAGGTCGGAACGAACCTGACCTGTAATGGCAACAATCGGAATAGAGTCCGTATAGGCGGTTGCAATGCCTGTGATGAGGTTGGTTGCACCGGGACCGGAAGTTGCCACGCAAACACCGGGACGATTACTGCATCTTGCATAGCCGCTTGCCGCATGAGCAGCGTTCTGTTCCTGACGAACAAGAATGTGGGTAATGCTCGAATCGTAAACTTTATCGTAAAATGGGCAGATAGCCGCACCGGGATAACCAAAGACTATGTCAACGCCCTCGGCTTCCAAACATTTTACCATAATTTCAGCACCGCTGATCATTATGTTTTGTCCCTCCTATCCTTTTTATTGTGAGCAAAAGGTGTTTTGTAACATTAAATATACCCTTTTACTTTACCGCTAATTATACAATAAATACCTTAAAAAGTAAAGAGCAGTATTGCCCATAAATTAAATTTTTTGCAGGATTTTGACAGATAATTTGCAAAATGAATTTTAATTGATTTTTACCGCCTGTTTACTGAAAATTTAAGTCGCTTAGTTTTGTAAAGTATATTCTTGAATTAAGGTCACTTTTTTTGTCTGCATTATCAGGGGACATCAATATCATCAAATTATCTTTTCCTATCCGTGATATACCGCCTATAGTGTACCCTTTTTCTTCAATATTAAATTTTGTTTCTTTCATTGTTTTGTTGGTTGTATCAAAAAGATATATGTAGTTATCTTCTGAACTTGATTCCGCTCTCTTATACAATAAATTTGTATCACTGTCATCTTCAGATGCGGATACTATTGAAAAAGTATCATCTACATCTTCTGATATGTCGGATTTTTTCAGCTTATCGCTGTCTATATATCCTATACAACTTGTTATGCTGAAATTTTGATAGAATAGATAATTGTTTTTAAAATCAAAAACCTGTACGCCCTGAATTAATTCGTTTGAATCATCTGAAATGTTGGATATATCATAGCTTTTGAGAAAATTCATATCATAGTCATAAGTTTCTATTTTTAAAGAAGCTTCGTTCTGTGAAATGCAATCCAAAACCAAAAGAGAGATTGTTTTTGTACTTTTGTCAATTGAAACTTTTCTTATAGTTTCCCCGATACTGTTTTTATCATCAAACTCTAAATATTTTAATTGCTTGAATTTTTGAGTTTCGGTATCATACAGTTCCAAAGAAGTACCGTTGTCTAGCACTTTTGTGATTATGACAAGATTGTCTGCTCCTGTAACAGTGTCATATGGAAATCCGCCTTTGTCAGAAAATACAGTCGTCATTTTGTTTTTATTAAGGTCGATATCAATAAATTCAAGAGTTCTGTTTTCTTCGTCTGTAATGTCGCCCGTGCTTGCCGTAAAGCAAAGGTGATTATTTACATAAGCTTTATCGTGAATTTGCATAGACCAGTTTTTTATTGAACCAAGTTTTACACTGCTTTTTTTATCTAAATAATATCTGTAGTATTCCATTTCATTTGGAGAGTCTTTATTGATTTTTGAATATATGAAGCCGTTATCAATTTGTTTAAATAAGCCGTAAAGATTTAAAGTATCCACCTTTTTGCCGTTATTGTAAATTTCAAAATCATGATTTAATTCTGTTGTTTCAATATCTGAATCAAGAGATAAATCATCTGTATTCGTTACGGTTGTTTGTTCAGTGGGGTTATTGCTTGATGAAGAAGTGTTACATCCATATAATGAAAGTAAAAATAAAGCGGTTACTAATAATAAAAATATCTTTTTCAAATTCATCTCTCCGAAGTTTATTTATCAGTTACAAGCGCTGACAAAAACATTATAATTTATATAATTATAAAAGTCAATAATTTTAAAATACTATAATATAAGATTATGTTTAGAAAAATTTTGGCAAATGAAAGCACCGTGAAACTTGTGAAAGCTCACGGTGCTTTATCATAATAAATGATATGATTTGCAAAAAAATCAATATTTCTTTTTGAGGAGTCTTGCGGCTATGATGACGCAGACTACGCTGACGCCTGTGTCGGCGATAACAGACATCCAGATTTGTGCAAGACCGAATGCGGCGAGGATAATTACAAGAGCCTTGATTGAGAGGGCAAAGATGATGTTGCCCTTGACTGTGTTGATAACACTTCTTGCAATTTTAATTGCCTTTGGAAGCTGTTTGAGTGTGCCTGATGCGAGAACTGCGTCTGACGCTTCAATAGCGGCTTCACTGCCGAATCCCATTGCGATACCGCAGTCGCTTGCCGAAAGAACAGGGGCATCATTGATACCGTCACCCACAAAGCAAGCACCCTTGGATTTTGATTTCAAGCCCTTGAAAAGCTCAAGCTTTTGAGCAGGGAGAAGCTCTGCGTGACATTCGGAAAGTCCGAGTTCGTTTTTAACATTTTCGGCAGGCTGTTGTCTGTCGCCTGTGAGCATTACCGTGCTCTTGACACCGAGCGCTTTAAGCTGTGAGATAACCTCTTTTGCCTCAGGTCTTACCGTATCGCTGACATTGAGCGAACCGATAAGCTGACCGTCATAAATTACGAAAACAGAATCGTCTTTATTTGCAATCTTCTTCTGTTCGTCCGAAAGAATCTTTGAACCGCCGCACTGAATAGTTTTGCCGTTATAAACTGCGCTTGTTCCGTGACCGGCACTTTCGCTGTAGTCGGAAAGCTCGGGAAGTTCAAGACCGTTTGCCTTTTCTCTGATTGCGGAGGCAATCGGATGAGCGGAATATTTTTCGCTTGCAGCGGCAAGAGCAAGAACTTCGTCAGCACTGTATGAACCGACAGTATTAACCTTGTTTACGCTGAGCTTGCCGCTTGTGAGTGTGCCTGTTTTATCGAATACGAATGTGTCTGCTTTTGCAAGAGCCTCAATATATTTTCCGCCCTTGATGAGTACACCGACTTCGGATGCCGCACCGATACCCGAATAGTAGGAGAGAGGTACGGAAATAACAATAGCACACGGACATGACGCTACAAGACAAACAAGCGCACGGTAGAGCCATTCGCTGAATGCTCCGAGTCCGCAAAGCGGAGGAATTACTGCGATTGCAACTGCAATGAGTACAACAACCGGTGTGTAAACAGAGGCAAATCTTGAAATAAGCTTTTCGCTGTTGCCCTTTTGAGCGGCGGCATTTTCAACAAGCTGAAGAATTCTTGTTGCGGTACTGTCGCCGAAATGTTTTGTGGTTTTGACGGTAATAAGGTTACTGCCGTTGATTGCACCGCTGAGTACCTCACTGCCCTCGCCTGCATCAACAGGAAGGCTTTCGCCTGTGAGGGCCGATGTGTCGAGAGTCGTTTTACCTTTAATAATAATGCCGTCAAGCGGAACTCTTTCGTATGGCTTGACTTCAATGATACTTCCGATTTCAACGCTTTCGGCAGGAACAATCTGTTCCGCACCGTCAACAATAATTGTTGCTGTATCGGGACGAATGTTTGCAAGCTTTTCAATGTCACGGCGGGATGCGTCAACTGCTCGATCCTCAAAAATTTCACCGATAGAAAAGAGGATTGTTACCATTGCCGCCTCAACAAAATCTCCAAGACAGAATGCCGCAATTACCGCAACAGACATAAGCGTTGTTTCGTCAATTCTCAGCTTTAGAATGTTTTTTGCACCCTTGATAAATACCTTGTAACCCGAAAGAAGTGTTGCAACAAAACACGCTGCGAGTACAACATAATGAACAGCCGCAACACCGTCAAGTGTAAGGTGGAGAATTTCGGACACTACAGCAAGTACAATTGAAATTGCAAGGAAGATTGTGTCATGGTTGATTTTCTTTTTCGTGATTTCGGGTTCTGCCTTTGTTGTGATATCATTTTTCGGAGTTTTGTCAACAACGGTTACACCGTCCTCAATGCTGTCGCAAATTGCCTGAATTTCGGAAACAGGATTCTGCTTTTCGCTTTTGAAATTGAGAAGTTTTGTCGCAAAATTGAAGCTCACATCATCAAAGCCGTTTGTTTCTGCAATTTTAGCCTCAATCTTGCCTGCACAATGAGCACAATTGAGATTGTCAAGCTGATATTTGTACCTCATATGTCTCCCTCCTTATTCAAGAACATGGTCAAGTCCCATTTCTATGATTCTTTTCACATGGTCATCGTCAAGGCTGTAATAAATCTGCTTTCCTTCACGGCGAACACGCACCAGCTTGTTCTGTCTTAACACACGCAGTTGGTGGGAAATTGTGCTTTGCTCCATGCTGAGAGCTTCAGCAATGTTGAGCACCGACATTTCGTTTTCCGAAATGGTGTACATAATGCGAAGTCGGGTTGAATCACCGAAAACCTTAAAAAGGTCTGCAAGCTCAAACAGCACATCAATGTCGGGCATTTCGGGAGTGGTTGTTTTTTCTTTGTTTTCCATAGGTGTCACCTTTTTTCTTTCAGGTTAATAGTTATACTTGAACATATGAAGATATGCTCATATGTTAATTATAATATAGCATTCCCTTTTTAAAAAGTCAATAGACACACACGAAAAAATGTAATGTTTTTCAAGTTTTTTTGCCCCAAAGTTTCACTTGTTTATTGTGTCCGTTTGGGAAGTATATTAATATAGTATAGAAAGTTAATTTTAAATTTGAAAAAAGAAGATTGAAGGTGTAAAATTATCATAGGAATAACGGAACGATATTTTTCTGTGTTCAATTTGAATTGTAAAATGCTCAGATGCCTGATGATAACACGAAAATAACACTTGTTTCAATTTGTAATAATTTTACAAAAAATTGCTTTGATTAATTACTTCTTTTTAGGAAAAAACGGTTTTAAAAAGCATGGTTGGTTATATTAAAAACAAAAAAAGCAACAAATTAATAATTTGAGTACAACTTGCCCAAAAATAGATTACAGTTTTATTATTCCGTTGACTTTACTACAATTTTGTAGTATCATTTTCTGTAAGAGAATTGTTAAATTACATCTGCGTAACCGAGTGGGTTCGTTTTTAATAAAATGTAACAAATTAGTTCTCATTATGAATTTTAGATTCGTATAATTTTTGATTTTTACTTATACACTATATAGATATACATTTTCAGATATTTAGCTTATTTAGTTAAAAGTATCTTCTACACATTAATTGGGGTGTAACAATTGGAGAAGTTCGTAGTTACCGGCGGAAAGCCATTATCGGGTGAAGTGACAATCAGCGGTGCGAAAAATGCAGCCGTTGCAATTATTCCGGCAGTTATTCTTTGTGATGAACCGTGCCAGATTGAAAATATTCCTAACATCAGCGATGTATCACTTATCAGCAGAATTCTTCAGCAGATGGGTGCTAATGTAAGACGAATCAACCGTTCGTCCTTATATATTGATCCTACAAAAATCCGCACATGCAATGCTGTGACCGACCTTGTAAGAGGTATGAGAGCGTCATATTATCTTCTCGGCGCACTTTTGGGAAAGTACGGCAAGGCTAAGGTGGCTCTTCCGGGCGGCTGTAACTTTGGCGTGCGTCCGATTGACCAGCATCTTAAAGGCTTTGAGGCTCTCGGTGCAGTTCACCGAGGTCTTCGAACCGCTCGAGGCCGTGACGTCGGCCCGCTGTGCGGTCAGTTCCGAGGCGTTGACCTTGCCGGCCGAACTGTTTCCGCTCTCGAAGTACTCCGTGAGGCCCTTGAGCGTGATTCCGGCGGCACTCGAGGCGTCGGCCGTGCACGACTGTGCGTCGATGCGGGCTTCGATCCTTGCGGCGCTCGAGGCTTCGAACTGGCATTTCGGGGCTGCGGCCTCCAACCCGATGTGAGCGGCGCTCGTGGCGTCGGCCGTGCAGGATTCGGCTTTGACGCGGACGTCGATCTTCGCGGCGCTCGAGGCCTTGACCAGCAGGTCCGAGGTTTCGAGCGTGAGCTCCGGAGCCGAGATCCGGGCGGCACTCGAGGCCGTCAGTTTGCGGAGCGTCCGCCCGGCGACGGGTACGGTTACCGTGACCTCCCCCTTGCCGATCGATTTGATCTGCGGGTCGATCGTGATTGTCAGATCGTTCTCTTCGGCCTTGACGATCACCTGATCCTGCAATTCTTCGTTGGCGGTGATGCGGATCTTGTCGCCCTGCGCCGTGAGGATGACCTTCACGGTGCGCGAAGCGTTGACGGCGTCGAAATCGGGCACCGGGATCTCCTTCGTGACGATCTGTTCGGTCTCTTTATTCCCGAGGGGAGCTGCGTGACAGACGGTGCAGACGACCACCAGCAGGACGATCGGAGTGATTATCCAAAGAAATTTCTTCATGATTGTCCGTTTTTATCGAGTGGGTTATTCGTTGTTGTCGATGCCGTGTCGGATCCGTCGGATCTGTTCGACGAGTTCGTTCCACGCCTGGTCGAGCGTGCGGAGATACTCCTCGCCCTTGGGTGTGAGCGAATAGTATTTGCGGGGAGGGCCCTGCGGCGACTCTTCCCAGCGATAGGTGAGCAGTCCGGCATTTTTCTGCCGGGTGAGGATCGGGTAGAGCGTACCCTCGACTACGATCATCTCGGCCTGTTTGAGTTCGGCGATGATCTTCGGAGCATACGAATCCCCGCGGGAGAGGATGGCGAGGATGCAGTACTCCAGGATTCCCTTGCGCATTTGCGCCTTGACGTTGTCTTCAGCCATGGTTCAGAGCGTTTGACGGTTGGGCTCCAGGGGCACGATCAGCCAGAGGATGATGTAGACCCAGAGCGAGAGTCCCGCGAAGAGGATCAGTAGCAACAGGGCCAGGCGGACGTTGAAGACCTTCAGGCCGAAGTAGTCGGCCAGGCCTCCGCAGATGCCGGCAATCGAACGGTTGCTGCGCGAGCGGTAGAGGTGTCTCACGGCAGCTTTGCCGGTGTCGCCGGTCGGGGTGCGTGGCTCGCCGAAGTCGGCCGGTGAACCCATCTGGGCCATCGTGGCGCGAACCACCTCGAGCGAGATGACGCGCATGGGCGATGAGACCCGTTCGCGGAAGATTTCCGCCACACGGCTCTCGATGTCGGCCATCGTTTCGGTGTCCTCTTCGGGCAGCCGGCTGCGGATGTCGGCGAAGTAACGGTCCAAAACTCGGTAGGCATCCTCGTCGAGGGTGAAGGCCATGGAGCCGATGTTTACGTGGATGGTCTCTTTCATGATCGATACGGCTTTTGCCGGATGATTTTGCAGGTTTTACTATTTTGGTATTGCAAATATAAAACATATTTTAGTATTGTGCAATACAAAGTACCTGTTTTTTTGAATTTTTCTGCTTAAGGGGTTGTTCGGGTCCTGTTTTGATGGAAAAATAGCGATATTTGGACTTCCGATGTTGCGTTTTGCCCGTCGAGTTCGTCTAACAGGTATCATGAAGGAATCCGAATTCATCCGTTTGGTCATGCCGCTCCGCGACCGTATGTTCCGCTATGCGCAGAGTCTGGTGCTCTCGTCGGCCGAGGCGGAGGATGTGGTCCACGATCTGCTGGAGCGGATGTGGCGCGACCACGAGCGGATGGAGCTGCCGCAGCACGTCGGGGCTTTCGTGATGACGGCCGTTCGCAACCGCTGCTGTGATCTGTTGCGCCGGCGTCAGGCCGACGTACGGCGGTTGGCGCAGGTGAAGGCCTCTTCGGAGTGGGTGACGGAGTCCGTCGCGCAGCGTTGGGAGGCTCGCGAGGTGGTGCGGCGGGCCATGGCCTCGTTGCCCGAGCGGCAGCGCGAGGTGATCCACCTGAAGGAGATCGAGGGTTTCCGGACGTGTGAGATTGCCGAGGTGATCGGCTGCGACGAGGCGCAGGTGCGGGTGATTCTCTCGCGGGGGCGGGCGGC
>ENA-ORRU01002237-ORRU01002237.1-human-gut-metagenome-genome-assembly--contig:-NODE-2237-length-10429-cov-12.247156_pt1 | contig 10429 bp, 8 predicted proteins | sample MGYA00242184_ERZ509151 | MGnify/ENA primary metagenome ERZ509151 (study PRJEB26280, sample SAMEA2338667) | human gut metagenome | biome: human gut; feature: human-associated habitat; material: faeces... | reverse complement strand
CCATTGGCTGGGGCATCGGCACGGTCCTGTCCCTGGTGTTCTACGTCACGGCCATCCGCAAGGCCCTGGCAGAGCCGGTGGCTCAGGCAGAGGCCCAGGGCCTGGAGGAAGAGCCGGTGGCTCAGGCAGAGTTTGCAGCCCAGGCTGAAATGGAGACCCTGTAACCTTTTTGAAACTTGTGAATTGTATTCACCTCAAAAACAAAGAAAATGAACGATTTGAAATAGTGCACAAAAACGCATTATAAAAATTGGCCAGATTGTCAATAAAGACGAGAAAATGCCCCCAAAAGTATGGACGGTTTGTGAATTGCGGACCCGGGGCTGGATGGCTATAATAATAGTACAGAACAGAGGCAAGGTCGCTTTTAGAGGGGAAGGGCCTTGCTTCCGTTTTTATACTGAAGCACGAATGCTCCTAAGGAGGATATTCACTATGAAAAAGATGATTTCTCGTCGTAATTTCCTGGCCGCTGCAGGTGTTGTTGCTGCAGCCGGCGTTCTGACTGCATGCGGCGGTTCTTCCAACAGCACTGCTGCTTCCGCCTCTACCGCAGCTTCTGGTGCCGCTGCTTCCGGCGACACCATCAAGGTGGGCGTTCTTGGACCTCTGACCGGTGATGTTTCCGTTTACGGTCAGGCCGTTGTCAACGGCGCTACCCTGTACCTGAAGCAGGTAAACGAAAAGGGCGGCATCAACGGCAAGCAGCTGGAGATCATCGCCATGGATGAGCAGGGCGATGCAACTCAGGCTGTTACCTGCTTCACCAAGATGTGCGATCAGGGCATCACCGCTCTGGTGGGCGATGTTACCACCACCCCGACTCTGGCACTTGCTGCCGAGAGCGCAGACTACAACATGCCCATGGTCACCGCTTCCGCTACCGCTGAGGCTGTCACCTACGATGCCGAGACCGACACCGTGAACGAGAATGTGTTCCGCGCAACCTTCACCGACCCGTTCCAGGGCATCAAGATGGCTGACTACGCTTACCAGCGGTTGGGCTACACCAAGGCAGCCGTCATCTTCCAGAAGGGCGCTGACTACAACGAGGGTCTGGCAGAGAACTTCGTCAACGAGTTCGAGAGCCTGGGCGGCACCATCGTCGATCAGGAGACCTACTCTGAGGGCGATGTGGACTACAAGACCCAGCTGACCACCATTCTGGGCAAGGCTCCCGAAGTGGTGTTCTGCCCCAACTACTATCAGGAAGTCGGTCAGATCCTGGCTCAGGCTGAGAGCATCGGTCTGGCAGTTCCCTTCCTGGGCGGCGACGGCTGGGATGGTCTGGAAGGCTACGCAACTGCCGACCAGCTGAAGGATGCCTACTTCTGCGCAAACTACGCAAAGGGCTCCAACCCCGACTTTGAGGATGCCTACAAGGCTGAGTACGGTGAGGAGTACCCCAACGGCTTCGCTCCTCTGGGCTACGATGCTGCCATGACCGTTGTCTATGGCATTCAGGCTGCTGAGGATGCCGGTCTGGCTGCCGGTGATGACGACTATAAGCAGGCCGTCATCGATGCTATCGCAGGCGGCACCATCGATGGCATCACCGGCACCTTCACCTTCGATGAGCACCACAACCCCGTCAAGCAGACCGCTATCCTGTGCTTCGACGGTGCAACCCCCGTTCTGAAGGAAATGTTCTGATCTGCTTTGATCCTGCGCACCGGTGTGCGGCATAAAGGCAGCACTCAGAAATAAAAGACCCATTGCGGAGACCGCCGGAACAGGTTTTGCTCGGCCGTCTCCGCTTTTTTGGTAAAAAAGTGCATTCCCCAAAAGGCGTGCAAACGCCGCAAAGAAAGGAAGTATCAGTCCATGACAGTGTTTTTTAGCCAGCTGATCAACGGCTTGTCCCTTGGCAGCATCTATGCACTGATCGCACTGGGTTACAGCATGGTGTACGGCATCATCCTGCTGCTGAACTTTGCCCATGGCGATGTCATTATGGTTGGTGCGTACATGTCCTGGTTCGTGATGAATCAGCTGGGCCTTGGCCCGGTCACTGCTGTGTGCGCCACCATCATCACCTGCACGCTGCTGGGCGTTGTGATCGAGAAGATCGCCTACACCCCGCTGCGCAGCGCACCCCGTATCTCCCTGCTGATCACGGCAATCGGCGTGTCCTTCTTCCTGGAGTACACTGCAGAGCTGATCCTTGGTTCCGGTGCAAAGGTCATTCCGGCCTACTACACCAACCAGACCTTCCGCATCGGCTCTGTGCCGCTGGGCCTCACCTCTGTCATCACCCTGCTGGTCACGGTGCTGTCCATGCTGGCGCTCACCTTCCTTGTGCAGAAGACCAAGCTCGGCAAGGCCATGCGTGCCGTGTCTGAGGATATGGACGCTGCCCGCCTGATGGGCATTAACGTCAACAGCACCATTTCCTTTACCTTTGCGGTGGGCTCCGCACTGGCCGGTATCGGCTCGGTGCTGTACTGCTGCAGCTACCCGCAGGCGACCCCCACCATGGGCTCCATGCTGGGCCTGAAGGCCTTCGTTGCAGCCGTTCTGGGCGGCATCGGCTCCATTCCCGGTGCCATGATCGGCGGCATCGCCATCGGCCTGTGCGAGTGCTTTGTTTCCGCCATCGGCCTTTCCGCATGGAAGGATGCCGTCACGTTTGCGATCCTGATCATCGTGCTGCTGGTCAAGCCCACCGGCTTCCTTGGCCGCAAGGTTCAGGAAAAGGTGTAAGGAGGGCATGAAGATGAATACCAAACGCAAAACGCTCAAAATGCCCGTGCGCTACCTGATGAACGCCGTGCTGGTGGCTCTGCTGTTCGTGGGCCTGTCCTTCCTCACCCAGAACGTGCTGTCCACCTACCAGAACAAGGTGCTTCTCACCGTGGGCATCAACATCATTCTGGCTGTCTCGCTGAACGTTGCCACCGGTTATCTGGGCCAGCTGCCGCTGGGCCACGCCGGTTTCATGGCCGTGGGTGCTTACACCTGCGCCCTGTTCACGAAATACAGCAATCTGCCCTCCGGTGTCGCTTTTGTCGTGGGTCTGGTGCTGGCCTGCATCGTGGCGGGCCTGTTCGGCGTGCTGATCGGCATTCCTGCTCTGCGCCTGACCGGTGATTATCTGGCCATCCTGACGCTGGGCTTTGGCGAGATCATCCGCATCACCCTGAACAACATCGATGATGTGCTGGGCTTCAAGCTGTTCTACGGTGCCAAGGGCCTGAAGAACATCCCCAAGTATTCTAACTTCGCCAATGTGTTCATCTGCGTGGTCATTACCTGCTTTGCCATCCACGCCATGATGAAGAGCCGCCACGGCCGTGCCGTGCTGGCCATCCGCGATAACGAGATCGCTGCCGAAAGCTGCGGCATCCAGACTACTTATTATAAGGTCATGGCCTTTGCATTCTCCGCCGCCTTTGCCGGTCTGGCCGGCGGCCTGTATGCCTGCTATCTGGGCGTTCTGGACCCCTCCACCTTCGGCTTCATGAAGTCCATCGAAATTCTGGTCATGGTGGTTCTGGGCGGCATGGGCTCCATGCTGGGCTCTATCCTGTCCGCGACCGTGCTTACCATCCTGCCCGAGGCGACCCGCAGCTTTGACAGCTACCGCATGGTAGTCTACTCGCTGGTGCTGGTCCTCATGATGATCTTCCGTCCGGGCGGCCTGCTTGGCAGCTACGACTTCTCCATGAGCCGCATTGTGGAAAAGATCATGAACGGCGAACTGTTTCAGAAGAAAGCAAAGGAGGGCAAAGACCATGAGTGAATACCAGACTAAGCTGCACAGTGTGCCCTCCGGCGGCTTTTTGACCGACCGCGACATGGACAAAAAGCCCATTCTGGACGTGCGTGAGCTGGGCATCGACTTCGGCGGTCTGACCGCCGTGGATGGCTTCAACCTGATGATCGGCCGCAACGAGATCACCGGTCTGATCGGCCCCAACGGTGCCGGTAAGACCACCGTGTTCAACCTGCTGACCAACGTTTACCAGCCCACCCGCGGCTCCATCCTGATTGATGGTATGCCCACCGCCGGCAAAAAGACCTATCAGGTCAACCGCATGGGCGTGGCCCGTACCTTCCAGAACATCCGCCTGTTCAAGGAACTGAGCGTGATCGATAACATCAAGGTGGGCCTGCACGAGTCCATGAAGTACAATCTGGCATCTTCGCTGATCCGCCTGCCCAACTACTGGAAGGAAGAGAAGAAGTGCACCGAACGTGCTCTGGAGCTGCTGGATATCTTCCACATGGCAGACCTCGCCAATGTGCAGGCAGGCAGCCTGCCCTACGGCGCACAGCGCCGTCTGGAGATCATGCGTGCACTGGCCACCAGCCCGAAGCTGCTGCTGCTGGACGAGCCTGCTGCCGGTATGAATCCCTCCGAGACTGCAGAGCTGACCGAGACCATCCGCCGCATCCGCGACGAGTTCAACATCGCCGTGCTGCTGATCGAGCATGATATGAGCCTGGTCATGGGCATCTGCGAGGGCATTGCCGTGCTGAACTTCGGCCGCATCATCGCCAAGGGCACGCCGGATGAGATCCGCAACAACCCGCAGGTCATCGAAGCCTATCTGGGCAAGAAGGAGGGCTAAGCCATGGCTGATACGTTACTGAAAGTTGATAACATCAACGTCTATTACGGCAACATCCACGCCGTCAAGGACATCTCCTTCGAGGTGAATCAGGGCGAGATCGTCACCCTGATCGGTGCCAACGGTGCTGGCAAATCCACCACCCTGAAGACCATTTCCGGCCTGCTGAAGCCCAAGACCGGCGACATCCTGTACAAGGGCAGCAGCATCAAGGGCATGCGCGCCCACAAGATTGTGGAAGCAGGCCTTGCCCATGTGCCGGAAGGCCGCCATGTGTTCCTGCACATGACCGTGGAAGAAAATCTGGACATGGGTGCATACACCCAGCCTGCTTCCACCATTGCACCCAACAAGGAAAAGGTGTTTGAGCTGTTCCCCCGCCTGAAGGAGCGCCGCAAGCAGCTGGCCGGTACCATGTCCGGCGGCGAGCAGCAGATGCTGGCTATGGGCCGTGCACTGATGAGCAACGCTTCCATGCTGATGCTGGACGAGCCTTCCATGGGCCTTTCGCCGCTGCTGGTGCAGGAGATCTTCGACATCATCCAGAACGTGCACAAGGAAGGCATGACCATCCTGCTGGTGGAGCAGAATGCACAGATGGCTCTTTCCGTGGCAGACCGTGCCTACGTCCTTGAGACGGGCCGTGTAGTCATGGAGGGCACTGGTGCCGAACTGCTGACCAACGAGCGCGTGCGCAGCGCATATCTGGGCGGCTAAGCAAAAAATCGTATAAGAAAAGGGGCTGTTGCACATGCAACAGCCCCTTTTTTGCAGTATTTGTTATGCCAGCAGAGACATGATATTTGCGGTGATCAGGCCGCCTGCCGTGCCAATGACGTAGCCCATCAGAGCCATCAGAACACCAACGGGCACCAGAGCGCCGCTGTAGGCACCAGCCAGAATGGGAGCGGATGCGGAACCGCCGATGTTTGCCAGAGATGCAACACCGCAGGTGAACATATCCAGATGGAAGATCTTTGCCAGCAGCACCAGAATGATGCCGTGGATGGCCAGAATCATAAAGCCTGCCAGGATCCATGCGGGTGCATCGGTCAGCTCCAGGAAGCTTGCGCGGGAGGCAAGCAATGCCACCACGGAGTACAGCAGCAGGTTGGACAGCTCGGTGCTGCCTGCCATGCGGCCCACGGGGGTGACAGCGCCGATCAGGCCGGACAACGTGATGAGCAGGACGGTCCAGGTGGCCTTGTCCAGGAAGGGCATTGCGCTGTTCAGGGCTGCGCCGATATCCTGACCGAAGGCGGAGATCACCAGAGCCAGACCCAGCAGGAAGATCAGGTTGACAAAGGTAGCCTTGTCCTCGTTGGACTTTGCGTCCTCTTCCAGACGGCGGGACACTTCATCCAGCGTGGTGGTGTCGGCCTTGACCCACTTGTTGAACTTGGGAGCAAGGTTGATGGCCCACAGCAGGAACATGACCCAGATGGAGTAGTCAATGGAGTCCACCACCAGTGCGTAGGCCATGTCAGCTTCGCCGATGTCCAGCGCAGCCTGCACGGCGACCATGTTGCCGGAGCCGCCCATCCAGCTGCCGCACAGAGCGCCCAGTGCCTTCCATGCTTCGGAGCCAAGGGGCCCCTTCATGATGGCGAAGGTGGCAATGAAGGCCAGCGAGATGGAGACGGAAGCGGCAAAGAAGCCGCCCAGCATCTTGGGACCCAGCTTGATGATCTTGCGGATGTCGCAGCGCAGCAGCATCAGGAAGATCATTGCATACAGCAGGTTGTTTTTCAGCACGGAGTAGGCAGGCTTGGTGGCCTCCATGTCCCATGCACCCAGCGTGCAGAGAATCATGGTAATGAGGTACAGCAGAACGATAGGTGGTGCATAGTCGAAGAATTTCGACTTCGTGTAGCGTTGCAGCCACACCAGCAGTGCGGCAATGAACACCAGCACGGCGATGTAGGTGAAACCGTTTGTGATCATGAACCCAATCCCCTTTCTTTTTGTGCAATTTTTTGCGGACAATTGTCTTTACAATATCGACAATTTCGTATACAATACTACCATAGATTTCATAATCTGGCAACATTTTTTTATCGAAAGGGGTAGGTTTTTGCATGAAAATCACGGAAGTACGTCTCGGTCTGATCTCCGTGCCGCTGCGCGTGCCTTTTAAGACGGCTCTGCGCTCGGTCAGCAGCGTGGAGGATGTGATCGTAGAGATCCACACCGACACCGGCGCTGTGGGTTATGGTGAGGCACCTCCCACCGGTGTGATCACCGGCGACACCACCGGTGCCATCATCGGTGCCATCCGCGACCATATCGCAAAGACCATCATCGGCCGCGATGTGGACGACTTTGAAGACCTGATGATCGCACTGAATGCCTGCATCCAGAAGAACACCAGCGCCAAGGCTGCTGTGGATATGGCCCTGTGGGATCTGTACGGCCAGCTGTACAAAATTCCTGTGTACAAGCTGATGGGCGGCGCAAAGAAGTCCATCGTCACCGACATCACCATCAGCGTCAACGACCCCGAAGAGATGGTGCGCGATGCCCTGAACGCCATCGACCGCGGCTACGACTGCCTGAAGGTCAAGGTTGGCAAGGAGCCGGAAAAGGATATTGCACGCCTGAGCGCCATCCGCGGTGCTGTGCCCAAGGAGACCTGCATCCGCATCGACGCAAATCAGGGCTGGACCCCCAAGGAAGCCGTGCGCATCCTGAACGGAATGCAGGAGAAGGGCCTTGATCTCGAATTCGTGGAGCAGCCGGTCAAGGCCCACGATTTTGAAGGCCTGAAGTATGTTACCGAGCGCTCCTATGTGCCGGTGCTGGCCGACGAGAGCGTGTTCTCCCCGCAGGACGCACTGACCATCATGCAGATGGGAGCCGCAGACCTCGTGAACATCAAGCTGATGAAGTGCGGCGGCCTGTACAACGCCCTCAAGATCGCATCCGCTGCCGAGGTGTACGGCGTGGAATGCATGATCGGCTGTATGCTGGAAGCCAAGATCAGCGTGAATGCCGCCGTGCATCTGGCCTGCGCAAAGCAGATCATCACCCGCGTGGATCTGGACGGCCCCGTGCTGTGCAGTGAGGACCCCATCCTCGGCGGTGCAGTGTTCAACGAAAAAGACATCACTGTTTCCAACGAGCCGGGCCTTGGCATTAAGGGCATTGAGCCGGGCAAGATCAAGTATCTGGACTAAACTCCTTCCGTCATTGCTTCGCAATGCCACCTCCCTCAAGGAGGGAGGCTTTGGCCAAGCGGAAAACTTTATCTTTTCGCCTGAGGCTCCCTCATTGAGGGAGCCTCAGGCGCGGCGTGAGCCGTGCCTGAGGGAGTTATGCAAAAACGGCACCTGCCAATTCCGCAGGTGCCGTTTTGTGTTTTGGGCCGTTATGCTTTGTAAGCCAGAATAGTCTTCAGGTATTCCCACACACGGGCCACCGATGCAATGTCGGCGCGCTCGTTGGGGGTGTGGACGTGCAGCAGGTTCGGGCCGAAGGAGATGCAGTCCAGCCCGTCGATCTTGCCGGAGAGGATGCCGCATTCCAGACCTGCATGAATGGCAACGATCTGGGGCTTTGCACCGTACTGTGCCTCGTACACAGCAACACAGCGGTCGCGCAGGGCGCTTTCGCGGGCGTAGGTCCAAGCGGGATAGTCGCCGTGGAACCGCACGCTGCCGCCCAGCAGCTGCGCGCCAAGGACCGTTGCCTTCAGACCGCTGCCGGTGATGGCGGCGAAGTTCTCCGCCGCTTCGGGCTGCAACTTTTCTTCCTCGCCGCGCTTCATGATCGCTGCGGCCAGCGGATGCTCGCTCTTGGCTTCCAGCGAGACGGCTGCCTGCAGAAGTTCCCGCTCCGTCACGCCATCAGCCGGGATGAGATCTGTGACCTCCGGCTGGCCGGAGGTGATGGTGCCGGTCTTGTCAAGCGCGACAATGCGCGTCCGGCCTGTGTGCTCCAGGCTTGCCGCCGTTTTGAAGAGAATGCCGTTTTTCGCGCCTACGCCGCTGCCAACCATGATGGCGACCGGCGTCGCAAGGCCCAGTGCGCACGGGCAGCTGATGACCAGTACGGAAATGCCACGCGCAAGCGCAAAGGAGAATTCCCGGCCCAGCAGCAGCCAGACGATCGTTGTCACAAGCGCGATGGAAATGACTGCCGGGACGAACACACCCGCAACCTTGTCCGCCGTTTTGGCAATCGGCGCTTTCGTCGCCGCCGCGTCGGAAACCATGCGGATGATCTGGCTGAGCGTGGTGTCTTCGCCGACGCGGGTTGCCTCACACCGGAGGAAGCCCGAGCAGTTGACCGTTGCGGCGGAAACACCGTCGCCGGGAGCCTTGTCAACCGGGACGCTCTCACCGGTCAACGCCGCTTCGTTGACGGCGCTTGCACCATCCAGCACAATGCCGTCAACCGGGATGCTCTGGCCCGGACGGACGACGAACACGTCGCCCTTGCGAACCTGCGCGGCGGGGATTTTAACCTCTTTGCCGTCACAGATCACCGTCGCCGTCTCCGGCGCGAGAGCCATGAGACTCTTGAGTGCGTCCGTGGTTTTTCCCTTGGAGTGCGCCTCAAGCAGCTTGCCGACGGTGATGAGTGTGAGGATCATGGCGGCAGACTCAAAATAAAATTCGTCCATATACGCCATGGCGGCCTCGCTGCCGCCGTGCAGCTGCGCGTCCGTCATGGCGAACAGCGCATAGACGCTCCAGCCGTAGGACGCTGCCGCGCCGAGCGAGACAAGCGTGTCCATGTTCGGCGAGCCGCGCAGCAGGCTCTTTGTTCCGCTTACGAAAAATTCCTGATTGATGACCATGACGATCCCGGCCAGCAGCAGCTGGACAAGACCCATGGCGACGTGGTTGCCGTCAAACCAGCTTGGCAGCGGCCAGCCCCACATCATATGGCCCATCGAGAAATACATCAGAATGAGCAAAAATGCGACAGAGGCGATCAGCCGCTTTTTAAGATGCGGCGTCTGCCTGTCCTCCAGCGCACTTGCGTCTGCCGCGGGCGTGGCTTCCTGCCCGCGCACAGACGCGCCGTAGCCTGCGTCCTCAACGGCTTTGATGACGGCGGCGGGCTCCGCCGTGCCCTCGATGCCCATCGAGTTTGTGAGCAGGCTCACTGCGCAGGACGTAACGCCCGGGACCTTTTTGACCGCCTTTTCCACACTTGCGCTGCAAGCGGCGCAGTGCATGCCGGTCACGGTATATTGCTGCATGAAAATCCCTCCTTGGGAGCAATCTGAACTTGATTTACTTCATTAGTTTTTGCAGAGTTGCGGCCAGTTCATCCACGATCTCCTCGTGGCCGTTCTTTAAGTCCCGCGTTACGCAGGTGCGCAGGTGCTCGGCCAGAAGCTCGCGGTTAAAGGCGTTGATGGCGGCGTTGACGGCAGCAGACTGCGTCAGCACGTCGTTGCAGTAGGCGTCAGCCTCGACCATCGCCTGCAGGCCGCGCACCTGTCCTTCAATGCGGCGCAGGCGGTTTAGAAGCTTCTTTTTCTCCTCCTGCGCGCGCAGTGTATGCTTTTCGCAGCAGGAACATCGCTTGGGTTCCGGCATAGGCCAGCCTCCTTTTTATTTTTATATACCCCATCGGGGTATCTTTACTATATACCCAGATGGGGTATTTGTCAAGTGTAAATTTACAGGGCTTCCTGTAGGGGCCGATGCCTACTCGGCCCGTTGGGAAGCTGCGAATTCGCAGTAGATTTCCGTAAAAGCCGGTGCGTTCTGCGGGCGGACAGAGTCGTCCGCCCCTACGAAACTCGGGGAACTGGAAAACTGCGCTGTAGCGCTCGAGACTCTTCGGCCCAAAAATGTTACGAATTCGCCGAAGATATCCGAAAAACGGATTGTTCTGCC
>ENA-ORRU01002233-ORRU01002233.1-human-gut-metagenome-genome-assembly--contig:-NODE-2233-length-10454-cov-2.604000_pt1 | contig 10454 bp, 10 predicted proteins | sample MGYA00242184_ERZ509151 | MGnify/ENA primary metagenome ERZ509151 (study PRJEB26280, sample SAMEA2338667) | human gut metagenome | biome: human gut; feature: human-associated habitat; material: faeces... | reverse complement strand
GCCGGCAGTTCACCGGACAGGGCGACCAACCCCAATAGCTGATAGGCTTGTGATAGGCTACCGGGAGCTTTCTGTGGTAGGGTACTCATACTGACCACCTCCTTCTGGTGTGCAGTACCCAGGCTGCCATGACCACGGTATTTTTCGCCCGCACCGGTCATGTGAAAATGCCCGGAAATACAGGCTTTGCCGTACCATCGTCATGTGTACTGTTTTTGACACGGTCGAAACACTATAAATCGGATATAGATCTGAGCCTATTCTCGCGGTCCGAAAGCCAGCCCTGAAAACGCTCCTTATCCATCACCGACACGCGGGTACAGTCACTGTCGCCGATATCCGTCGTGTTATAGGCATCGCACAGCAGACCCGTATCATCCTCCATAACGAAGGTGGCAATCGCATCCAAAAGCTGCTTGAGCTCCAGATTGTCATAGTCACGCACCCGGTTGGGGGACAGCTCGCGGCTGTAGATATGAGAAAAGCAGACAACACAGTGCCGGAACTTGGGCAGCGTGTGTGTCTGCGCATACTTACTAAGCGTGTAGTAGATGGGGTCTGTCAGATACTCGCAGCTATGCTTCTTGCTCTTCTTAGGCAGTAGGCAGGGGAGCGTGATTTCCAGTATGCCATCTTTCTCTATAACAGAGATGCCCTGCATGACACCAGCTGATGTCAGATACTCGGCTTTTCGGATGGTGGTCGTCTCATAGATCAGGTGCCGCAGCCGGCAGGCAATGACCTCACCCCGCAGTGCGGCCTCTGCGGACAGCATTTCATAGTTATCTGAATGCCGCTGGATATTCGTGTTGTCCATAGCGTAGAGCGTGTTGGACAGGCGGGTGATCTCATTCAAAATGCTCTCTATCCGCTGCGAGAGGGTGGCTCTGTCCACAAGGTTCCTCCTTCCTGAAGTACTGTACGCAGCCCTGCTCATCCACCATGCAGTAGGCGGCGATATGAGGGATGTGCAGGTGCTGCATTTGGTCTTCTTCCTCAATGATAACGAGCCGTCGCCCGGAATCATCTTCCGCGACCAGTGCGTGCTGCAGCAACGCTTCCTTACCCGGGCCTACATAGACGACCTCATATACCTCTCCATCAGCGAAGAATACCAGCTTTGCCGGCATATTGTCGGGGCTGTGATACTCCACCTTTTCGATAAAGTCCAGCAGCACCCATAGTGCCGCTGTCAGTTCTCTGTCCTCGCGGCAGTCAGGGACATCTCCGTAGCAATCCCGGTCAGTGTTATAAAATATCCGCTGCTGCTTGACCAGATAGCGCAGCAGGTTTTCAATCACGCTCTCCTTGCCCGGATACAGGCGTAGAAGCTGGTCACGGCGTATGCAGTGATAGACGGTTATGTTCCGCAGCAGCCCTGCGGCCTCCTGTCCATAGATCTGCTCTCTGTTTCTCATAGGCGGCACCACCTCCGTAATGCGTATTAACTCCGTATTATATGCGTATTGATTTTGTAATGCGTGTTATCTCCGTATAAACGCCGTATTAGGCTTCCGGTCGATTCATGCGGCGCAGCAGGTCAAGCAGCTCGCGGCGGTCTGTGGTAATAAGGTCGCGTTCCAGTGGGCTGGCCTTGATTTCCACCGTGATATTGTTGTTATTGCTGCTGATCAGGCCATTGCCCCGCTCAAAGTGGGTGATCTCCATGACTTCCGCTTCGGAGAGATGCAATACCTGCTGAACGCGCTGGGCTTCCTCGTCCTCCAGGTTCAAGATGACTTTCGTGCGGCAGTTGTTGATAATCCCCTTGCCGTACTTGCCGTTGTCCAGGGAGAAGAAGTCGTTCAGATCCTGCGTCGCGCAAATGCCGCTGCCGGAATAGGCGCGGATGGTCTTGAAGATCTCCAGCACCATCTCGGCCGCAAGACGGTTGCCGACGCCGAAGGTGCCGGAGCCGCCGCCAATGAGCTGCCAGCATTCGTCGATGAAGATGGCCTTTTCCTCCGTGCGGTTGGCTTTGGCTTTATCCCACACGAAATCCAGCGCTACGAACATGCCGATAGGCAGCAGATCGCCGCTGAGTTCCGAGATGTCCAGCACCGTGAACTTGTTATCCAGATTCACATTGGTCTGCTGATTGAAGGTGCTGGCCGAGCCGTGTACAAAGCGGTTGATGATGTTGGAAAGGCGTTTGGTATCGCTCTCCTCCCGCAGTACATCGTAGAGGTCGCCCAGCACAGGCATCTGGCGGTAAATGTTGGGGTTATTCGGATCACTGAGAGAAGCGTTATCATGGGTGATACCTTTCCGTGCGTAGGTACGAATCAGGGCATCGTCCAAAAGCTGTTTTTCCTCATAGGACATATCGGGGATCAGCAGGGCAAAGAAGATATGAAGCCGCTGAATTTTTGCTGCCAGCTCAGAGCGTTCGATACCGGGGCCATCCAGCGTTTCCTCCACGGACTTGTCTACCTTGCGGATCTCCAGCACGTTGATGCAGCTTTTGGAGGCGGGGGAGATACTGATAAACTCGCCGCCTGTATTGACGCAGGCACGGTGGAACTCATGACCTTTCAAGGGTGCCAGCATGAAAACCTGTATGCCCTTACGCCGCATACGGAGTGCCATCAGCAGGATCAGGAAGGTCTTGCCCGCGCCGCTGGTGCCGCATACGGCAATATTGGCGTTTTTATAAACCTTGGAATCAAAGATGTCGATGATGACCGGAGAGTTGTTGTACTTGTTCAGGCCAAACAGGATGCCGTTTTCATCACTCAGTTCATAGGACGTAAAGGGGTAGCAGCTTGCCACGCCGGTGGTCAGCGCATTGCGCTTGGAGCGTTCAAAGAGGTGCTTCTCCATGCTGACCAGCGGCAGCGACGATAGAAACGCCTGCTCCTCATGAAAGGCGCAGCTGCACACGTCCATATCACGGGACACGAGCAGCTTTTTCAGTTCATTGACCTTCCATTCCAGTTCATCCACTGTGGGAGCTGTCACTGCGATCAGCAGATTCAGGTAATAAAAGTCCTCGTTGTTGCCCAGCCCTTCCTTCAGGAAGTAGCCGCTTCGGATAGCACCGTCCAGATCATCAAAGTCCGTGTTGGTATCGCTGGCGTCCTTGATCTTACTGCGGTTGATACGGAGCTGCTGTCCAAGCCGCTGCACCATGCGGGCCTTCGGCTGGCGGCTGATGAACATATCCAGATCGATGCCATCGCCGGCGTTGACAACGAGAGACAGCCAGCCGGCCGGCACCTGCGCCTTATAGCCAGTGGAGGGCACCAGCAGATAGGCATAGTAGAGTCCGTCAATACAGATATGTCGCCCGTTGGTGAAGTCGATGCTGTCAGGGGCGAAAAACTCCGTACAGGGAATGGTGTCGATCTCAGATTCCAGTCCTTTCTCCTGATACTGGGCAACGATCCGGCGAACTCGATCCGGCAGCGACGTGGTGGTGTTGCGGCACAGCAAATGGTAGAGGGTATCGATCATAAACTCATCGTCGTTTTCCGGGATCAACACCTCATTGCCGCATTGCTTGAGATAATTGACTGCGGTGCGGGCTGCCGTTTGCAGGGAGGCGATGGCCTCCGCTTCCTCGTTATCCCGTTTCCGGCCTGCCCATGCCTCATATTCAAATACCATGAAGAACCGGCGCGAGGTGGCTTCCCGTGCACCGATCCGGTCAATGAGCGTCAGGTAGTCCTGCTGCAGCAGGCGACAGTTTTCATCGGTTTCTCGCGCCATCTCCCGCTGCACGATCTCTCTGTGCCGGTTCAGGTCGGCACGCTTGGCAATGACCTTGATCTGCATTTTGACCGGGCTGATCTTCAGAAACGAAATAAACGAATAGATGATGTTTCGCTGCTCTCTGGCACTGCGCAGCAGGAAGTTGATAGGTATAACTTCGACAATCTTCAGGTAACGGCGATCCCGTGTGTAGATGATGCCGTTTTCAATTTTCTCCACAGGCAGGTATTCCGCCACTGGATTGATGTACTTGGGCGCGTCGTCACCGCTCTTAGCTTTTCGCTTCTTGCGTTTTTTCCGCTTGTCCTGTCCCTCTTCATTGCGTGTAATAATACGGCGGTTGCAGAGATATTTCAGAACAAGGAAGATAAATGACGAGAGGCTTTCGCCGTTGATGCCAACCAACGCGATGATGCCAAGAGGCAGTGCGGTCAGGCACAGAATGATGACCTTTGCAGTCAGCGTCAGTGCGGACACCGAAAACACCGGCATGCCGATAGCCAGCACGATAACCAGTGCCTCAGCTGTGTTGCGGAGCTTCAGCAGTCCGCCAAAAAAAGTCCCGCCTTCAATAAAATTGGGCGGGATGATATAGGTGTCATATTCATTTGGTTTACTCACATTTAGTTCTCCTTCCTACCCTATGATCCAAAAAGGCCCACCAGCACCGGCACGGCCGCTGGCTTCATTCAGGATGATAGACAAATCCCATGCCTGTTGGCTTCGGGTATAGTTGGCAGGGTCGGCCACCAGTATCTTTCCGTTCTCCACACCGCGCAGCACGATGAAGTGTCCTGAACTGGTGAAATGACCTTTCAGCATGATTGCCACCACCAGCTTTCCTTGAGAGAGCGCATCCACAATACGCTGCCCTTCTGTTTTCCCGCAGCCCTGTACCGGAAGCCCCCACGCTTTGGCAGCACCGGGGATCAGCGAATGGTAGGAACCGCTTCTACTGCACCAGTAACCGTTTTCATAGGCCCAACGTGCCATCTCAACGGGATCGACCGTCTCGCTGGTCAGAGAAGATACCACCATTGCCATACAGGTAGGCCCGCAGCCGTAGGTGCCGATGTCGTCGGTGCCGTAGGGCTTGCTCGCGTACCGCTTGTCCAACTGATTATAGTAGACCACCTGCGTCGCGCCATCCGAGAAACGAATGTCGCCCAGAGATACAAGGCCGGTGGACTCGGCAGGCAGCAAGCCCTGCATCATACCATCGCCCAGGAATACGCTCAGGTTCTGGGCGTAGTTTTCCGCCAGTCCCTTTTGTTCATCCGACAGAGCGAATATCTTATCCTCAAAATAGGCCTCTCCGTTGTAGACGATGGTATATATCTTCCATATCTCTGTTACTTCCGTTTCCGTCACCGTGACCTTACCGGTTTTGGGATCTGTATTCGTTTCCGTTACCGTAGTCGTGCGAGACTCCTCCGTGCTCGTGAAGGTATAGAGGGCGTCCTTGGCCTTACGGATTACGTCCTCCATATCCTTGAGGGAGATAGATGCGTAGTCCTGATTTTTGGCGGCACAGTACATGGCAATGAAGCGGTTGGCATTGTAGGCCGGGGAGCTTTCGTATGGATTGATGATCTCCTTCTGGTCGGCACCGGAAGCGGTAAAATCCATGTCAATCCGGGCGCGAACATCCTCCTGCCCTTCCTCCAGCAAGTCGCTGATCGCCTGCGAGATCTGATTGATGTTCTCCACAATGACGGCGTTGTCGTTAAGAATCGGTGTGTCTGGACTTCCTTCAACCCCTGCCTTGGTCAACCCGCCGAAGATCAGGGAGGGCAGCAGCATGATGAACAGGACGGGAAGCACCAGCAACCCGGCAATGATGGCAGCAACCGCCTTGCGATGTGTCCAGAGTGCCGCTGCCGCCGCACCGTAAGGGCCTGCGGCAGCAGCACCTTTTGCCGCGCCGCTTACCATTTTTCCTGTCTTGATGGCGCCGCGCACGGCACCGGCAGCGTGTGCGCTGATCTCAGCGGCTTCGTTCAGACCGTTGCGTTCTTGCTGGGTCATATCAGGTCTTGTCCTTTCTGCGAGGCGGGTCAGGCAGACGCCGAATCAGGCTCTCACGATAGGAAATGCCGCCATCCGGATTCTGATAAGGCTTTTTCTCCACTATGTCCTGTGCGTACTGCCTATACCACTTTGCGCCATCCACGGTGGTGACGATAGTGTATTCCCGTTTTGGCTCCATATACTGTTCAGTGCTGTACATGGCAAAGGCACGACCGTCAGGTTCTTCCTCAGAGGTCTCCGTGCCGGTGATATACCCACCGCCGATCTCCACATTGGAGAAGGTCGGAATATCCGCCGCGCCTTCACCAAGAGCCGTATAGCCCATATAGGACATGAGAGCGTCCGCTGCCATATTGCCGGACATGACATCCCCTGATCCCGCGCTGCCGGTGGCAATCCGGCTGATAACGTTATTGGCAATATCGCCACCCTTGGTCATAGAGGCACGGAACGCCATGCCGCCAACGCCGCCGCTGCCTGTGCCGGTGGCGTTTCGGTATGCGCCGTTATAGAAGCTGCGATTGGCAACACCGGCCAGACCACCTTGCAGGAAGGTGTTGCTGTCACCGCCATTGCCACCGGTGCTTCCGGCTCGCCCTGCATTACCGCCTCGACCGCGTCCAGCGACGCCACGGGCGGCAGCAGTGCTCCGCGCGGCCAGCATCGCTTCTGCCAGCATAGAGCCGCCTGTATGACCCACATTGATGCCAAGGCCCTGCATGAAGCTGTCGATCTTCTGTGAGATCTTCAAAAATGCCACTGCGCACAGAAACCAGATGAACAGGTTTCCGGCCACGCCTTCTTTACCGGAGGCTGAGACCTGAGACTGCACATCTGATTCCGTCAGAGCAAAGGCCGGGATTGTGAGCGCACATATAACCAGTACGGACAACACGATTCCTGTGATGTATTTCGTTTTTTGATTCATGATCGTCTCCTATAGGGATAAGGGGTTTGCCAGGAAGGTTCCCACCATGGTGATGAACAGGCGAAGGCACCATGCGTTCATCAGCAGCAGAAATATCTGGCCGCCGAACATCCGGCACCACGCCTTGAAGATGTTGGAGGTGCTCTGCGCCGCGCCCGTAGCAAAAGCCACCGGTGCCGTGAATACCAGAACGCCCAGGAGCACATAACGCTCCGCCGCCTCAAATAGCAGCTTGATATAGTTCCACGCCAATATGAGCACGAGGATCAGGGCGATTAGAGCCACCGCGCCGTTGGCGCAAACCCCAAGGATGGTAAGTATGACCGAATTGAAGTCGGCAAAATTCAGTGTGGGCAGCTCAGACGACATGATCCACGCGTAGGGTGTCCCGCCGATTTTCAGTATCAGCTCCACGATTTCATCCGCGAAATAGGCCAGCAGGATAAACAGCACGGAGCGGATCGTCAGTTTTACCGGGTCTTCTGCCTCTACGCCTGCTATAAGGCCGTAGTTCTTGAATAGCTGCCAGATCAGGTTCAGCAGGATCATGCCGATAGCCAGTGCCACGAAGATGTTGTACATCGTCTCCGCGGCAGGGAAGTAGCGCAGGAAGGTGGTCATGTCGCAGCCCAGAGCCCCCAGCACAGAGGTGTTAATAAGGTCAAGACCGTACATGACCTGTTCCGCGATCCATTCTACAATGCCATCTAATATGCCCATAGCACTTCTCCTTTCTCAGCCGGGCAGTTTGGCGTTATCCGTTCCATCTGCCATCTGCGAAGAAGGGCGTCACATAGGACATGATGAAGCCCAAACCGTTAAGGATCGCCCATGTGATGATGATACGCTTGAGCCATGCGCGGCTCTCGTCCACAGTGCGGCCGTTGCGGGAGAAGTTCATCATCAGCAGTGCCACCGACGCGGTGACAATGGCGGCAATGGTGGAGATAAGAAGAATCTGGTTATAGACATCCTTCATGATCTCATTGGCCTTCTCCCAGACGGTGGCGGCAAAGGCCGGCTGGCAAAGCATTGCGGCCATGCTCACGCCCGCGAAGGCCGCATATAGTGCCATGCCGGGGCTTGCCCTGTGGAGATGTGTCTTGGTCAGGTCATGTTTTTTCACTCGTGATACCTCCTGTGATAGAAAAGATGTGGAGGGGCAGCTCCCTGAAAGCCGCCCCTCTTGGGCTGCCCAAATACCCGGAAACAAAATAACACCACCCCGTAGGATGGTGTTACTCGTATCGCCTTGGCATAGTTTTGAGCATACACAGTATAGCACACTTGGATTTACGCCGAAATCGCAAAACCGTGCCAATGTTGTGGCGGGTTTGAGACAATAGCTGAGCCTGTTGGCCTCCTTGCGCTTAAATTTAATAGGAAGTACAGCCTACAGAAGTTTAGTGAAGCTAAGCCTACATTTTATTGAATAATCTGTCTAACTGTGATAAAATGATAAAAATACAATTTGACGAAATGGGGAACTATAAAATGGATAAGGCTTCGAAGCCTATGCTTGATGTCGACGGGCAAATTCAACATCTTCTTTCCAAAGGAGTCCGTTTTGAGATAACATCTGAAGCAGATGCAAGGGAATATCTCCGAAAAAATAACAATTACTTTAAGCTTCGTGCCTATCGAAAGAATTTTCCGAAACATCCGGGCGGCCAGTTTGCCGGGCAATACATCAATCTCGATTTTGCTATGCTAAAAGATCTGGCAATTATTGATATGCGTCTGCGGTATACGTTGCTGCAAATGGTTCTTGATGTAGAACACTTCGCAAAAATCAAATTACTCCGCGCCGTTGAAGATAGCGATAATGATGGCTACGAAATTGTAGAGGGCTTTTTCTTGTATTTGCAAGAATCCGACAAGAAAAACAACACCTCTCGATACAACTCTCTTATCCATGAACTTGATCGGAATAAGAACAACCCCTACTGCGGTGGTATCATTTCCAAATATGAGGGGTGTTATCCCGTGTGGGCGTTTATTGAAATTGTACCACTTGGATCCTTGATAAACTTTATAATGTTCACTGCCGATATGCTCAACCGAGAAGACCTTCGAGACGATGCATACTTATTGCTCACCATTCGAACACTTAGAAACGCCGCCGCACACAGCAACTGCATCCTCCACAATATGGGAGCTAAGGACTCAGCACATGCTGTAAATTATGGTTTGCTGCGGGAATTGATGAGTCGTTCCCAAGCAGCAGACATAGGAATCACGAAGGCGACCAGAAAGAACCAACTGAAAAATGCCCGCATGTCACAAATTGCAACCCTGCTTTATGCTCACTCGATAATGATAACAAGTGAGGGTGTCTACACGCGAACTCGCCAGCTTCTTTTTGAATTGGTCGATCGGATGTATCATCATATTGATTACTATGAGGATAACAAAACGATTCTAAGTAGTTTTGATTTTTTTCAAAAAATGGTTGACATTTTCTTTGGAGACTCATATAATGGTGGCACAAGGAAAAAATGATATTTCATTTTTGCGGAGTACAATTGTGTATGCGATTGTGCTCTATTTTTTACTCAAAGGGATGTGTGTGGTCGTCAGCATCTTAATCACACACAGGGGCGCAAAGAGGCAAGTGCAGAACGCAGTCTTTTAATAACGATTTTGACCTCTCTCCCTACATGAGGTTTGGGTGCTTTTATACCATCCGTTTTCCAAATATGTCTATGAGAATGAGCCTGCTTTCTGTGTTCGAAAGCAGGCTCATTTTACTGCAGTCACATGTTCACCCCTCCGGCACAAACTTCTCCAGCAGTGCCAGACTCTCCTTGGATGAATACCCCCACAGCACTGAACTCAGGGCATCAATCGCCATCTGACGCTTGCGGAAGTAAGTGCGGTAGCTGATGTCCCGAATGTGCGGCTCCAGCTTTTCGATGATTTCCTGCGTGTTCGCCAACTGCTGCGGTGACAGATAGGTGTAGTACAGCAGCCAGTAATAGCTCTCGCCATACTTGTGCTTCGTCCGCAGCAGCTCCACGGAGGTGTCCAGCAGCTTCAGCATCTTGTAGCTGCGCTCGATGCAGCGGGCGTGATCCTCAATCGATGACCCTTCAAAGGTGACACCGGCCACATAGAGCGATTCCAAAAACTCCTCAATGCTGCTGCCGTATTCGATTTGGAACTGCCGCCCCTGCTGCACGGACAGTTCCAGGCTCCACACCACATCTCGGTACTTGCGCAGGAGCATCCACGTGTCATGGTACAGGGGATTATCGGTCACTTTGGGTTCATGGGCTGTCTTTTTCATCTTTTGGCCTCCTTATCGCCGCGCATCCCGGTCGGGTGCAATCTCAGTTCAAAGTGGTATACTTCCTGTGCGCCGCCGCAGGTGACTACCAGCTGAAGCCACCTGTGCAGTGGAGGTACTCCTTCTATCGTAACCTCGCAGTCGTCGGATAATGGTAATAACATATATTGGGATTTAGGGCACGAAGCGCACGCCAACCCTTGTGCTGCAAGGATCTCCCGGACCTTGCGCTCGATTCGATGGCAGTTCATTTCTGAAACGCTATCGGCCTCATTTGAGCCGCTGGGCGTCGCTGCGGTCAGAGCGGTTTCCTCCTGCAGCTCCAGCTTGATGCCAAGGCTCATGGCGATCTCCTCCTTGTCCACCACGATGTCAGAAATTTGGAACATGGTGGAGAGATAGTTTTGGAGATAGATCGTGGTGCCGTGCGTACCGGGGAAAGTTGTCAGTTGCAGATAGCCACGTTCAGCCATGCGCTTGAGGTATCGGCCA
>ENA-ORRU01002227-ORRU01002227.1-human-gut-metagenome-genome-assembly--contig:-NODE-2227-length-10474-cov-2.131491_pt1 | contig 10474 bp, 8 predicted proteins | sample MGYA00242184_ERZ509151 | MGnify/ENA primary metagenome ERZ509151 (study PRJEB26280, sample SAMEA2338667) | human gut metagenome | biome: human gut; feature: human-associated habitat; material: faeces... | reverse complement strand
ACAAACCGAAGTCTCTCTTCCGGAATCTGTTCCTTTTTCGCTTCCAATAGTACTTCCCAGAGGTACCTCATACCAATATTCCCCCACAGTCATATTCCGGATAGATCCGCTGTACCTCAGATACCAGAAAACTCAGAATATCTCTCTGCAGCCACCTCTCCTGTTTTCCCGGTTGGAAATAGAGAACCAGTTTCTTCTGCGTTGATCTGAGCCGGATCTCATCCGGAATAAAGCAGTTCACCGCGTATGTCTCCCTATTGCCCGGAAAGTCGTCCTCTACCTGACAGTCCTGATAACGTACATAATCCTCCAGCCCGAATCCCTTTATGAAATGCGCCAGCTCTGTTTTGGTCCTGATCTGCTGGTTCCACTTTCTCTGGTATTTCTCTGCAAAGCTTTCTTCCCGGCCGTTTCCCATGATGGGAAAGGTATAGCGGTCTATCTTCTGCTCCTGGGAAGAACGGATCTGATAGATCCCCCATTTTTTTGCTTCACCGGTTTTACATACGATTCGTAATCTTTCCCCTTCCTGACTGACACTCTGTACATTCCTGTCATCCTCCACCAGATATGCATGATTTATTCCATGCTTCTTCAGGGAAACGCTGTGTTCATAATTCTGATGGTCTCCGCAGGGTATGGGGAAACCGATGCTGTCCAGCTCAAGTCTCTGAATATTCCATACCGGAATGACATCTTCTTGAATCATACTGCTGTATTCTCCAAACTGGATGGTTACCCGCCTGATTTTCTCTTTGCCGGTAATTCCTTCCGGGAGCCCGGTCACGATCATGTCCGCCATCTTATACAGATAGGGTGCATTGGCGGTCTGCCAGGGTATGCCGTTTCTGGTAAACAACAGATACAGGTATTCTATTTTTTTCAGATACTCCCGATTTTCCCGCAGACGGATCTCCACCTTCCATTCCTCTCCGGTTCTTCGGTCTCGATGACGCCTTCAAACACAGGCTGCAATGCCAGCAGTTTCTGCTGTTCCAGAAAATCGCAGCGTAACATGACTTTCATCAGCCGGAACGCTCCCTCTTCTTCCACCGCCCGCAGAATTTCCTTCATATCATACAGTTTTTCTGCCAGATCACTTTCATCCATTGGTGACAGCAGATGGTGGGAGGCATCGAAAAATTCCCTCTCCACAATGCCTGTCTTTACATAATAGCGGTTTTTGTCATAGTCCAATTCTTCTTTGATGCGGCGCTCCAATCCCTCGTACATCTCCCGATTCGTGTCATACAGGGATAAAAAGACTCCTTCCATCAGATTCTTGAAGATCACCCTTTCTTCCAGACTGCTTATGGATTGTATCTCCTTCTGGATTATCTCTTTCATTACGTCCATGCCGTCTTCCTGACCTGACCACCCCATAATGCACACCTACTTCCTTCCGTCAAAGAAATTCAGTTCCCAGGTATCGTCTTCAAAATCGAAGAAGGTTTCTGCACCTTTATATAGTTCCTCTTGATCTCTCAGGATGGGCAGCACCACAAATCCCCAACGTTCCTTGGAAACCCATACAAAGAACTTCATCTCTCCCTCTAAAATGATATCTGTTTCTTCCTGAATCACCGTACCCGCATAATCCTCGTCGATCTCCTTCTGGGTAGTCTTCTCAAATTTAGAAGTGTCATAGGCAAAATGGTATGTCCTGAGCCATTCCCCCTGTTCATCATTAAGATACAGATCCAATTGATTTCCGATGTGGAAACGGGAAATGTATCCGATCACATTCTGCGTATCCTGACTCTTAATCAGGGTTTTCTCTTCCTTTTCATGGGTATACGCCATAATCTCATAGGGCAGGCTGCCTACTCTATAGTTCTCGTTTACCTTCATGTATCCCAGCTTGCAGTTCATAAAGTAAGCAAGTGCTCCCTCCAGACAGCACATTTTCAGTTCCGTCCCTGCATCGTCCCGCCGGACACCCTGTATCCGCTTTCCCGGAACATACTGTTTGAGCGCTTCCAGAAACAGTCTCGATTTGCAGGACTGCCCCGTCAGCTTGATCATCTCATATTCCGCAAGCTGTCCTTTTTCAAATTTCTGATCGAGAAAACGCTCCATCAGTCCATATATTTCCGGTCTCAATAGTTCCTCTATTTCATGTAAATACAGACAGATTTCCAAAGGTCCGGAAATCGTTTCCAGCTGCTCTGCAGCGGATCCGCCATCTCCTTTTCCACAGAAGGAAAGCTTCCATTTATCTAAGAAGAGATCCTCTCCCTTATTCGTGGATATTTTCAGCCTGTAACAGAATCCGGCTTGAAAAAACAGCTTTTTCACCTGTTCTGCCAGTTCAAAAAGGTAGTAGTAATTATTCTTGACGTAGAAATACTGCTCCCTGCTCCTGCCCTCATACTCCTTAAACCGGGTAGGCAGCCACTTTTCTGCCTGAAGGTATCGTCTCTCCAGTTCCTCGTAAGCGGATTTGCCTTCCTCTGCGCCCCCTATGAATAAGGCTTCTTTCGTCTGAAATCCCAGTTCTTCCGTCAGACGCAGCTTTAAAAGCTGAAGAATACGGTAGGTCAGGTTATTTCCGCCCAGATTTGTGTCGCCGTTTTCATAGCGTGTTTCCAGATCAATGATATAGGACACCCTGTTATTCTCAATCCGGAACCGCCCGGAAGTTAAATCTGTGGTTCCGCCGCCACAGTCAATCACAAGGGCGTGATACCATCTGCGTTCCTCATATTCCTTTGCCCGGATCATGCTGTGAATGCTGTGGAACAATACGGCCATTCCCTCGTCCAGCTCGCAGTTCACGGTATATTCCGGAAGCAGTTCCTTGAACACCCGCCGGAACTTCTCTTTCTGCCGGATCGGTGCCAATAGCTGAATATTGGTAAAGCTGCACTTAAACTGCTGACGCGCCATTTCCAGAAGATGATCCAGATAGGCACGGAGCATCTCTTTTCTCGGAAACTGGTATTTATATCCACTCTTTAATATGACGCTCTCCACCCGGTCTGCATCGCTGATCCACCGCTTGATATCATAAAATACAGCTGCATCCTCATCCCGGTAGTTCTGCCTGTTCATCTCCTGTGCATCATAGCCAAACAAAAATTCCGTTTCTCCGCCCGCTTTTTCCTGCACACCGATCACACTGGGAATAATCGTTTTTCCCTTCGCCGTCGCGATCCGCATACTTCCATCCGACAGACAGATTCCCATGGTGGTATTGGAGCTTCCAAAGTCGATCACCAGCGGCAGATCGGCCTGGGGAATCTGTCTTTCCTGAACATCCAGAAGCGGAATGCGAACAGCCTCCGTATATCCGGGCGTGAAGACATGATTTCCGTAATAACAGTCATACAGAAATTCCGAGATTGCTTCATTCGGGAAATACAGAATGGAATACTGATGCTTCTCCAACGGACATACCGGCATCCCTTTTCCCTTAAACAGATACGCCACATCCTCTATTTCCTCTATGTAGAAACAGGTATATATTTTAAATGCCTCATCCACCAGCAGGAGATTTCCGGCGAAAAGCTTTTCCTCAGATTTGATCCGGTAGCCGTCCAGTTCATTCATTTCCGTATCATGGAAAATCGTAATGGTACCGGGTATATCCACTTCCGGAGTCTCCAGAAAACGGATGACCTGATGCTTCAAAAACTCCTGTATGCGTTCCATTCCGCCTTCACAGAATTCTCTGATATGTCGGTATTCCTTCTGTCCCCTGAACCGCATAATCAAACGGATCAGCCCATCCTTGTCGTCATTTTTGGCAGAAGAAACCACCAGACGCTCTTTTCTGCATATTTCACGCAGGTGAAATGTCGTCATCTTTTCCAGTTCACTCTGTCTGTAGGTATGTTTCTCCGTCACTCCCTGACTGGGATTCAGGGTATAAGTATACCGGCTCATGCTTTCTCCCATCTGTTTCCCCTTCCACACATCCTTATTCTGATTTCTGCTTCTCCGCCTCTGCCGCCTGCGCTTCCTTTGCTGCAATTCCGGCCTGGGCAGCTTCCATCTTTTTATCAATTCCGTCGGCCAGCTCCGTCAGACCCAGCTGCTTATAGGAGGCCTGGGCCACACGATAAAAGGTAATGGCACTTTCATAACTGCCTTGGGCCAACAGTTCATTTCCCTGATTCTCCATATTTATGGCGTTCTGCTGGTCATTTGTCTTCTGATCCTGATCCAGTGCCCGGCTGACCGCCTCTGCTTCGATCTGTTCCTGCAGGCGTTTCTCCGCCGCTAACTGTTCCTTTTCCAGCGTTTCTTCCGCTGCCATCTGTAACTCCAGTGCTTCCTTCTTTCCATCCATGAAGTAAAGCGCTGCAGCCTTTTCCTTTGCTTCCTGATAGAGTGCAATGGCGCCTGTCAGATTGTCATACTCCTCTTTTCTCTCTCCCTGAGCAATCAGATCAAACACTTCTATGTACCCTTCCGTCCGGTTAAGCTGTCCCTCAATATAGGAAAGTCCCACATTTCCGTTTTCCACCGCCATCTGTCTGGCTGCAAGATACAGTTCCTGTGCTTTCTGATATTCCGCTGCGCTCAATGCTTCATCCGCTAAGATCACCTGCTCTGCCAGTTTCGTATAGGAATCGGCCTCCCGATATTCCTGCTCCTTATGCAGGCTGTCGGCCAGCTTTTTCGCTGCCTCATATTCTTCCGCCACTTTCTGGAAGTTACTGCAGGCAAGGTACTCCTCACCGCTTTCCATATACTGCAACAGGGACTGCGTTTTGTTCTGAATACTGCGGTACCGCAGAAACAGGGTCACGCCGACGGTAATCACCACCAACAGAACAGGCAGGACGATCATCAGAACCTTTTTGACGGAAACCGGTTTTTTCGGAGACTGATACACCTTGTTTACAGCAGTCACAGCCATGGAGTAATTGTCGATACTTCTACTGTTCTGCTCCATCAGGATACAGTCTTCCACCTGATCCAGAATATCCTTTGTCTCTTTGGCGTCATTGACGATCCGCAGGAGTTCCTGCTCTCCACACTGTTCCCATACGCCTCTGGTAAGCTGTATCAGGAGATCTCCTGCTTCCAGCTTCTTTTTCCGGGAAATCTGTATCTCCGGCTTTCCTCTTTCCCCCAGAAAGGAATAAAGATTGTTGCGCTCTTCATGCCTTGCGGCCTCATCCAGCAGGATCCGTTCCTGTTCCAGCAGATTCTGCGTCAGCGACTGGTCCTTCGTCTGTTCCAGAATCCGGGCGTTCCGGATCAGGTACAGACGGCTGTTGCCCACATGACAATAGCGAAGCGTCCGGTAGTCGGTCACTGCCACCACCACAGCAACCTTTAAATGCATTCCCGCTCTTTGCTTCAGGAGCTCTGTATGTGCTCTGAGCAGATATCGCCGGAGAGTGCCCTTTCCCATCGTGGGTGCTTCCGTAAAGTCACGGATAATACTGTCTACTACCAATCTTGCACTGTTAACGGCCGGTTCGTCATCCAGACTGTCCGCCAATACATAGCAGGCAAAATCATCCATCTCCACATAACCGAAATAGTCTCGGTTAGAGAGCTTCTGTCCCTCTTCTGATATATGAAGCGTCTGAAAATCAGAATTGATTCGTCTCATTTAAGCCTCCAACCTTTGTATCAGTATGACACTTCCATTGTCCCTCTGGGGATTTCCCTTCTGCTCTGCTGCACGGATCAGGCAGTCTGCGGATTTCTGGGAATCATCCGTGTCGATCAGGATATCCTCTATTTCTCTCCAGGAAAGTTCCTCAAAGATCCCTTTGCTCATCAATAACACTTTATCTTCCGGCTTTAGCAGCACAGGCTTTTCACATACCTCTATCTCATGGAAGCCATCCTGTCCCAGATAACTCCAGACCTTTTTCTCCTCCATGCTCCAAAGCGTATCCTGTCTGGATATTTTACCGTCTTCATAGGCCTGCGCCGCCAGAACATCCAGCGTCTGCCCCTTGCTCAGCGGAATCATCTCCCCGCCCCGCATGACTGCGACACGGATATCTCCTGCCACCGCATAATACAGGTGGCTGCGATTTATAAACACTGCGCCGGTGCTGGCACCGCCTCTGCGCTCTCCTATCGTTCTCTGGATACGCTGGCTTGCCTCCAGAAACGATGTCCTGAAAAAATATATCGGATCGTTTAGCTCGCAATATGGCTCATAACGATCCAGAATCGCATCCGCTGCCACCTGTGCACACACTTTACCCGTATTGGCACTGCCGATTCCATCCGCTATGACCGCCATCAGCCCGGCACTGCTGTCCCATATCTGGGCAACGTCCGCCTGTACCTGCCGACTGCCGGTAGTCTGCGCAATACCGATCCCCGGCCGCTTATCAGTTCCGCAGGATCCATCTCCCCATTTCAAAATGCAGCGGCAGAAGATCAAAATGATGTATACAAGCCCCAGACCTGACAACGCCTGCATACCCATCGTCATTTCAGATCCCCCCACGAGAAATTATTTCCGCACAGAGGAACAAACAGAAAACGGCTCTGCCCCAGATTGATGATATCGTAGGGATTCAGTTCTAGCGGTACATATACAGGCTTATCGTTCAAGTACGCAATACCGGAAGAATCTCCCGGAAGTATCATGGTATTTAGGTTCTTAGGATCATATACAATGATAGCGTGATTTCTGCGGTTGATCTCATTATCCCCCAGAATCTGGATATCCATTTCATCCCCCCGGCCTACAAAATTCTTACCTTCATGAATCTTGTAATCCATACCTACCTTTGCACCCTCAATGCAGATGATCCAGCCGCACACAGGACGCACCGTCTCCTCCAGTATTTCCACGGGAGGCTCAAATCCCAGCGGTTTTTCCGCAAATGCCTCGTCCTGCGTTTTCATATTGCAGTACGGGCAGATCTTCCCATAACGTCTGGGGTTATAAATGTGTCCATTCGGACATTTCGCCAAACCCATTTTCTCCCATCTCCTATCCTTTTTATCTCTACTTCACATTACGTCAGAAGCAGCTTCGTATTCGCAATGTAAAGAACATCTCCTGCCACAACCTTACAGGGGCGGTGGATCACCCTGTAGCATTCCCCGTCTTCCACCTTTCCTACTTTTACACCGTTCTGAGACCCAAGATCCTCCACATACCATTGATCCAGACAGAAATTCAGCACAGCATGCTGAAAGTCAATAAAGCTGCTGTACTCACAGTCTGACAGATCAATATCCAGCTCCTGATCCCGCCCGGCTTTTCCGATGATCAGGGAAATCTTTCCCTGCAAGTCCCATGATTTAATGGGCTTTCCTTCCTCATCCAGCAGAATCAGCCTTTGTATCCCCTGTATTCTTTCCGCCTCTGGCATGATCTCTTCCGTATTCTTGCTGCCGCTGAGCCGGAAAAGATCATATATCGCCGCTGCCATTCCGATAACAATGACAAAATAAACCGCAGGTGCAAAGCGCCATGTCCCTATTTCCTTAAAGACAAGGAAAACAGCACCTGCTCCGCATAAAATAATCAGAACATCCAGCGTCTGTTTAACTCTTTTTCCTTTTGCTTCCGCCGCATTTCTTTTTTCTGCCTCCTGCATGCTTCCTCTTCCGAAAAAGGCTGCAAACATTTCCTCGGGTTTGATAGGCCCCTCCGGCTTTGAGATTCTATGGTCCTGATAAGTTTCCATCCCCCTGCCGGGTTGAAATCCGAAAAACCGTTCGAACTGTCCCATATCCGGACTCTTCTCTCCAAAAGAGGTTCTGCCGTTTTTCACTTTCTCCCCTGCGTTCACAGTGTTTCGGGGGCTTTTCAGACACTCTGCATCATATTTCTTACGGCGTTCTTCATTTTCCAGACATGCATAGGCTTCCTGAATTTCATACATGCGCTCTTGCTTTGCCTTATCATCCTTTACCACATCCGGATGATATTTCTTAGCCAGACTGCGATATGCCTTCTTTATTTGTTCCGTTGATGCCTGTCTGTCTACGCCCAATATTTTATAGTAATCTTTCATGTACTGCCGCCTGTCAGTAGATTTATCAATGGGGACCACCCGCAAGCAGGCAGCCCCCTTTTATGTCTTTCCGCCAAAGCTGCATGCGGAATTTTCCTGTTTAATTAATGCTGTACCCACCTTCTACGGATACCTGCGCCATCTTATCCTTCTTCTGCTTCATGATCAGCTTAAAAGTGCCGATGCCTTCCACATCGCCGTAATCTTCCTTGTAATCCACAACAAAAGCGTTGGGATAGGAATACTTACGGACCACCTGTGAAGCAGCAATCACTTCCACAGTGACCTTACGGTAGCAGTCAGAGTTTTCTGCAGGAACCAGTGCCCATAAGCCCAGCTGTCTGGTTGCGTCAAACGGATCTCCGTCCACGGCGGTCAGAATCTTTCCCGTAACAGTGATCGTGCTGCCCAGATCTGTGGATCTGGCGTTGCTGTCCTGCGGAATGTCAGTGCTGACCTTTACTCCGGTAATGCTTGTGGTTCCCAGTTCAATCGTGGTGTTTCCCTCCACCTTTAATGTAAATCCCATAATTGGTCTCCTTTCATCTGCTATGCGCTATCTATGTATTATTTTACCGGCCTGCCGATTACTCCTCACCGAAGCCGCCCTCAAATTTAAGATTGCTCATCTTATCCTTCTTCTGCTTGATCAGAAGGCGGAAAGTGCCTGCTCCGTTCTCATCCGTAAAATCCTCTTCGTATCCCACCACGAACGCATTGGGAATGGTGATCTGACGCACAATCTGAGATGCACTCACCACATTGATCTGCACCTTACGGTAACAGTCGGATTTCTCAGCAGGAACCAAAGACCACTTTGCAAGCTTGCTGGTGTCATCCGCTGTTTCTCCGTCTACGGCTGCCAGAATCTTCCCCGTGATCAATACCGTTGACCCCAGATCCGTAGATCTTGCATTGGAATCATGAGGGATATCCGCTCCAAACTCAATGCCGGTGATGCTGGTCTCTTGTAACTTGATAGACTCGCTTCCTTCGATACTCAATCGTACTCCCATTTTTGTTTCCTCCTATTTTTTATCTGTACGGCATGTACAAGATTATTCATTTCCAGCTTTTCTCGTAAGCTGTACTTTCAGATTTTTAGTGGTATTCGCAAAGGTCACTAATACATCGCAGACACCGTTTTTCTCGTCAATACTGAAATCCAGTTCATCCCCGTCCTGAAGAATAGAATTAACATACTGACGGTCTGCATCCCATCTGCTCTTCTGGCTGTTGGGATTATTGCTGAAAAATGTCAGAATCTTATCCTGCTTAAAATCGCCACTGTAGAATCGCAGCATACGCTCAATATATGTAACGACCAGCGTCTTATAGATGGGTTCAAACTCATTGCCGTTACTTAACAGGTTGCGTGCCTTGTAAACCGTTATGTTCTTGACATTCCGGCCCTTGTATTGCGCATTGTCAGAAGAGAATACAAAGCCGAAGCCGGTGCGGTTGATGGCATTCTTGATGGTATTGCCGGAGATCTCTTTGGTCATGCTGGTGGTCGCCAGAAGCGCATTGTCATTGGCTTCCACATCAAACCGCACACCGGGATATTCCATGCTTGTATTTCTGAAACGCTGCTTCAGATACTCCGGACACTGCCATGCTGCCACAATGCCTGCCGCTTCATAGGCCGCACCCACATAGACTCCTTCCAGCCACATCTTCATCACATCATCCTTCTCCGCAGAGAGAGAAACATTTCCATCCTCATCCATGACCATCCGCTTATCGAGAACCAATCCGGACTTGTCCTTGGGAATGATGGTTGCGTTGGGAATGCACGGCACGGCAAACTCACTGTAGGCCTTCTTCATTAGAGGCGCACACTTTTCCTTATAGATGTTGACACCTTCTGTAGCAATATAACTGAAGGTGGACTCTTCGCCGGAACAAAAGCTGAAGAAGGTTGTAATGCGGTAGGGCTGCAACGCATTCATCAGCGTTGCCACGTTCTCCATGGTATTATTACCGCTCTTCTCCTCCCGCTTGTTGCCTGCAAAACGAACTCTCTGAAGTCTGCCTCCTTCTGTCTGATTCAACTCCACATCAGGTACGATTCCAAACCAGATTGTATTGTCAAATTCATTCTTGTCGTTAGTGGTATTCAGGTATGTGATCAGGCGGGGCAGATTGCTGGCCTTTACCATCATCTCAAGGGGCAGGTTCGTAATCAGAAGCTTCGGCTGCATCCCCCTTTCCTTGACCTGATACTGGTCAAAAAAGGTCTTCACTCCCAATATTTTTTCCATCAGGGGCTTGACAACTTTTATAAAATCATCCTTACTTTTTTTGTAAAACTCCAGATAGCTGTTATAATTGCGTACTTCCAACTCCCTGTCGATGCTGCTCTCCATTGTGGAGTTTAACGGGCAGAATGTCCGCACCACCAGATCCCTCACATAGTCGGACGGATTATCATTTAATGCATCATAATCCTCCCGGAAGGTCTCCATAAGACTTGTGTTAACCTGATCATCCACCACCGCAAGCTGGGTACTCTCCTC
>ENA-ORRU01002226-ORRU01002226.1-human-gut-metagenome-genome-assembly--contig:-NODE-2226-length-10474-cov-3.478069_pt1 | contig 10474 bp, 5 predicted proteins | sample MGYA00242184_ERZ509151 | MGnify/ENA primary metagenome ERZ509151 (study PRJEB26280, sample SAMEA2338667) | human gut metagenome | biome: human gut; feature: human-associated habitat; material: faeces... | reverse complement strand
GCTTATCCGTGCATTGCCGCACCGCACAGACGGCGTATGCGCCCATGCTGTGCCCCATCAGGATGACGGGACGGGAACCGTCATCGACAAAATCAAGCGCATGTTTCAGGTCGATCACCGCCTGCGGGAAGCCGTAAAAATGTCCGGTGCTGCCCTGATAGCCGCTGTATGTAAACGCGAACACCTGATATCCCTGTGCGGCAAAGTGGTGGATCTCCGGCAGATAATACGCGATGCCCGTTCCCATTCCGTGGGCAAAAACAAGTAAACCGCGCGTCCCCGCCTCATTCCAGAGATACCCTGCAAGGTGATTTCTGCCGCTGGGGAATGTCACCCCGCGCCCGTCTATGTTCGCTTCCGGCCGCTTTTCCGGGCGGAACATGGCGGCGTTCACAAGAAAGGCGGCAATGAAGAATATGATCGGCAAAAGAAGTATGAATATCAGCATACGCTCCCTCTCTCAGATGCCTCAATGCACATTAAGCGATGCGTATTGCTCATTATACTCGAAAAAGGCAACTTGTCAATAGGGTGCGGTTCGGAACGCGGTCGGAGCCAATGGCACTATAAAACATGACGCACCTTTTCAGCATGGTTTCTGCGGCTCGTCAAACAGTCCATGCGCAGCTGCAAAAGAGCATTGGATCCCGGTTTCCCGGTCTCCAATGCTCTTTTTGTTTTATTTACGCGGCTTTACGCGAAGCGCTTATTTGCCAAGCTCACAGAAGCGGTGCAGAATCGCCGCCACCTGTGCGCGTGTGGCATTGCCCTTGGGGTTGAGCTTGCCGCCGCTGCCCTTGACCAGTCCCTGACCGACTGCCCAGTTCATCGCGGAAACCGCGTAGCTGCTGATCTCATTGCGGTCGGAGAAGCGCGAGAGGTTATCCTCCAGCGTCACAAGGTCAAGACCCTTATAGACGACATAGCGGAACAGGATCGTCGCCAGCTGCTCACGCGTGATGTTTGCCTCCATGTTCGTGCCGTCGGAAATGCCGTTCTTCATCGCCCATTCGCGGCCTGCGGCGTACCACGCCGCACCCTTGGTCGTGTCAACGCCCTCCATGCGCGCAAGGATCGTCACGATCATGCCGCGCGTGGTCGATGCGTCCGGGCCAAAGGCTGCGCGGCCTGTGCCGTTCATCATGCCCTTTTCATAGACATACGCAACGTCCTCATAGAACCAGTCGCTCTCGCGCACGTCGCTGAACGGCAGCTTCGTGCTGTCCGATGCAGACGGCGTGGTGGGCTTGACCGTAGACGGATAGCTCGGGATGACCGGCTGCTCGTTTGCGGCCTGCTCGCTGCGCGCGGCGGCCAGCGCCGTCCTGACGTTCTCGGTCAGCGTGTTGAGCTCCGTCTGATACACGGTGTCGCCCGCGGCCGCAATACCGGCCTCCAGCGCGTCGATCGCGTCCTGCAGGGCGTTCATGGCCTTTTCCGAAACCAGACGCAGCGAGCCGTCGCTCACAGCATTCTTTGCCTCGGCCAGAGCCGCAGCGGCCTCCGCCGTGCTGACGGTGAACTTTGCAAGCTCCGCGTCCGCGGCCTTGATAAGGGCGTTGATTTCGCTCTGCGTGCTGTTCTCGTCGGCGATCGCGTCCTTCAGCGCCTTGATCGCCGCGTCAAGCGCGGTGGTATCCTCGCCGGTGATCTTTGCGCGCGCCGCTTCCAGCGCCTCGAGTGCTGCGTTTGCCGCGTCACTGTCAACAGCCGGCGTGCCATAGGCCTCGACCTCGCCGATCTGCATCAGATAGCCGTCCCTGCCTTTGTCTACCAGCTTGTCGCCGTAGACACGGACAAAGCGTGCCGTCTGCGCGTCAAATCCGATCTCGCGCCAGCCCTCCATGCCCGGATCGCCATTTCTGACCGCGACATCCGTCCACGTCGTGCCATCGAGCGAAACCTGCACGCGATAGTCGACCGGGAATGCGAAGCCGCTGCCGCCATAGATGCGAACCTTGTTCACGGCGAACAGATCGCCCATGTCAAACGCGCACCATTCATGCGCGGTCGCCTCGTCGTGGTTGACGCCGACATTCGACGTCCAGCCGTTGCCGTTCTGTGCAATGCCGTCGTTGAGGTATTCTGCTGCCCAGCCCCACTGCTTATACGTGCCGTCGGGCGTGGTGCTGGAAACGTAGTACTTCTTGTTCAGAAGCAGGTTGCTGTCCGGTTCATAGTGCACGACCTCATCCTCTGTCGTGCCGGGCGCCGGCGTGGGGATGGTGCCGTCGTCGTTGTAGATCTCAAGCTCGCTGGCCGCGCAATAGGTGCTGTTCGTCGCGGCGACGTTTACGCGCACATAGCGCGCCGTCTGCGCATCAAACGTGATGGAATAGGCCGCGCCGTTTTCCATCGTCTTATCCGCGGCGGTGTAGACGACCGCCCAGCTCTTTCCATCCTGCGAGACCTCGATCGTGAAGTCCTTCGGCATGCCCTGACCGGCGCTGACCGGCCCCATCTCACCAGCTGCCGGATAGAGGTCGACGCGGTTAAACGTCTTGCTCTCACGCAGATCGGCCGTGATCACAGCCTGCTGCGTGCCGACCGACTTCCAGCCGTTGTTTGCGTTTTCCGGCTCACGCACACCGTCGTTGAGCTTGCTGATATACCAGCCGTTGCCGCCCTCGGAGCTGTCGGCGTAGACATTTGCGTCCAGCGCGATGTTCGCGTTTTCTTCCTTGCCGCTCTCGTAGACATAGCCCGCCGGAAGCTGATACAGCGCGCCGTCGCCCGCTGCCAGCGTCACGGTCAGCTCGCCGCCGCTGAGCGCCGCATCGAAAAGCGTGCCGTCCTGCGCGCTCACGCGCTTGAGGGACGTGATCGCGCTGTCGAGCTTTACGCGGATGGTGGCTGCATTTGTGTAGTCATTGTTGACCAGCATCATGTAGCCCTGCGTGCCGTTCTTTTCCTTGAGGTAGGAGACCGTAAAGTTCGTGCTGTCCACGCCCTGCGCAAAGAAGCCCTCGGGAATGGGCAGATCGCCCCACGTCTCGCCGTTGAGATAGATCTCCTCCGCGTTCAGCCTGGCAAGCGTCGTGCCGAGCGCGTGGATCTCGCTGTTAAGCTGCTTGACCGCCTCATAGCTCTTGGGATTCGGCGTACCGTCCAGAAGGATGATGCCGTCGGCAAACGGCTCGGAGCGGTTGCTGGGGGTAAACCATGTGAAGTAGGAGAACTGTTTATAGCCAAAGGCCAGACCCATCATGGCCTCATAGCGGATCTCGGATGCAGACGGCGCACGGTACGCACCCGGGATCTGAACCGACTGCAGATAGTTTGCCGTCTTGACGTCGTTTTCTCTGCCCACTTCCCAAACGGCGCGCATATTGCCAAGGAAGCCGGAGCGGTTCATGGCTGTGCTGTTGTCGGGATAGGGGTACAGGTCGTACATCAGATAATCCTGCGGATAGCCGCCCGCAGCGTTCAGCTTGAGATAGTCGTTCATCTGATCCTTTGCCTGCTCCAGCGTCGCATATGCCCACGCCGGGAGGAAGTTCAGATGCATATAGCCGTTGGGATCGGCCTGCTTCATGGCCTGATGCACGGCGTTATACGGGTTGGCGTTCGCCGGCTCGTCCAGGATATAATAGCCCGCCACGCCGGGGACGTTGCGATACTCGCCGATCAGAGATTTGATCTGCTCCGCCGTCAGGCTCATGAGGTTGCCGCCAAAACGGCTGTCCGCGACGCTCACGTGCATGCCGTATTTGTTGGCGTATTCCGCCATCTTAAGGTTCGTTGCCTTGCTGTTGAGGTCGTTGCCGGTAACGTTGTTGACAAAGTTGATCCCGGCGTCGGCCATCAGCTTGTACTGCTCATCCCAGCGGGAATCGTCGCTGACCTTGTCCATATACTCGCTTGTGGGCGGCCAGAAGATGGAGATGAGAATGTTGTCGTCAAAGCTGAATTTCTTTTCAACGACCGTAACGGAGATCTCTTTTTTGATGTTCTCGCCGTTTTCGTTTCTTGCGGAGTTTGCAACGGTCGCGGTGATCGTCGTGCTGCCAACGGCTTTGGCCGTGATCACACCGTTTTCGTCAACGGAGGCGATAGCCGGATCTGCGCTTTCCCAGCTGACGCTGTGATCCAGCTCGTCAACTGCCGTAACCGTCACCTTGACGCTGTCGCTTTCGCCAACGGTCAGCTCCAGCGCGCTCTTGCTCACATCCACTGCAAAATTGTTTGCGCTGAGCGTGCCGAATGCGGCCAGCTCCGACAGCTGCACAACATAGGCTCCGTCGTTTGCGGCATATGCGCGCTTCGTCACATACAGCCGGACGTAGGAAGCCTCCACCGGTTCTTCCAGATCAAAGCAGACCGGCGCGCCGGGCGTTTTCTGACCGGTGACCTTTACCACATCCGTCCAGTTCTTGCCGTCGGACGAAACCTGCAGCTGATAGTCGATTGGGAACGCATAGCCATACTTGCCATCGTCCGAGCGCGGGAAGATCACAAAGCGGCTGAGCTCATACGTCAGGCCAAGGTCAATGCTTGCGTACGCGACCGTATCCGCCGATGCGCCCTCAACGGGCAGCGTCGTCCAGCCGTTCGCGCCGCCGTAGCCGACGACGCCTCGGATATAGCCGTCGTTCAGCAGCATGCTGCCCCAGATGCCCTCCGGCGCAACATAGTCGGACGAAACGCTGACCATCTTGTTCAGCGCTGCGTTTTCCGTGCCTTCGGGCTGCCATGCGCGCAGGTCATAGCGGCCCGGCGTGCCAAACACCGCAAGCTCCGACAGCTGCACCATGGTTCCGCCGCGCTTTGTCACATAGATCCGGACATTCTTTGTCGTGACCGCCGTCTCCAGATCGAAGAAGACCGGCGCAGTGGGCGTGGCCTGACCCGTCACCGTGACGAGATCTGTCCAGGTCTCGCCGTCGTCCGAGGTCTGAAGCACATAGTCCACCGGGAAGTTATTTGCGTATTCGCTGTCAGAGCGCGGGAATACCACGATCCGGCTGATCTCATACGACGCACCGAGGTTGATGGCCGCCCATGCAACCTTGTCGGCTGCTGCCCCCTCTTCAAATGGGTGCGTCGTCCAGCCGTTCGTGCCGTAAGGCGCGGTCGTTGAAACAATCACACCATCGGTCAGCTGGACAGATTCCCAGCAGCCGAGTCCCTCTTTAAAATCAGAGGACACGCTGACTTTCTTGTTCAGCGCAATGTTCGCCGTGCCGTCCAGCGCCCACGAGGCGATATCATCCTTTGTGCCGGTGGGCTTCTCATCGCCGCCCGATTCCTGCACGACCGTGCCCCAGATGGCAAACTCCTGCAGCTGCACCAGCTTGCCGTCGTTGCCCGCGCCGCCAATGGAATCCTGCGCATAGCGCTTTGTTACATTCAGCCGCACATAGCGCGCCTCCACAGCGCTGTCCAGCTCGTAGAAATACGGTTCGGCCGGGTCTTTGGGCGCGCCGGTCTGCTCTGCCGCAACGCTCCACATCTCGCCGTCCAGCGAGGTCTCGATCTGATAGTCGGTCGGGAAAATGGCGCCTGCGCGCGCAAATACGCCGAATTTGGATACCGAGCAGCGCCTGCCCAGATCAAAGGTCAGCACAACCTGCACGCTCGCGTCCGGCTCGCTATCATAGGGGTTTGTGGAAAATCCCTGGCCATCCAGCACGCCGTCGTGGACAAAATCCTTGCTCCAGTGCTCACTGGGCATTTCATAGCTGTTTTCCTGACCCATCGCATTATGCGTGCCGTTTGACACTGTCAGCGTCGCGCCCACAGCCAGATTGGTTGTTCCGGCCGGAGCGTAGTCGCTGAGCGACGCGTCCGCCGCAGCTACCGCGGGCAGAATGCCGAGCAGCATCGCCAGCACCAGAACCAGCGTCAGCCAGCGCCGAAAACTTCTGTTTTTCATTTGTATACCTCCTCATTTCTCTATGTGCATAAAAGCCAGAGCCGGCCTACGCCTTTTCACCGTCTATTTGCACAATTCTATAGATAAGTATAAGGATTTTCTGAACAAATGAGAGTCAACGCTTTTTGTGCGATTGGTGTCTTTTTTTTCACTGGAAGCAAATGCTATTGTGGATTTTGCGCATTCCGCCGCACAATTTTCTCTATCATTCACACGCCATTCGCATTGATTTGTTTGGCTTTCTATGGAATTTTTATTGAAATCGTCAAAATTAACTCAGATTAGTTTTGTTATTCTGCTATCGGTTTTGTCAAAAGGTTCTTTCCCACGCAAACTGCCCGCAGACAGCGGCACTAATTGGGGGGCAAAATGGGGGTAGGGAAAGCAGGCACGCAGTACTGGACCTGCAGAATTTCAGATATCTACACCTGTCGAGCATATTCAGTGAACTGTAAATCGGTTTATTGTATAGATCGACATATAACAAACGACCCCTGCTGCAGAATTTCTGCAGCAGGGATGCGCGATTGTAGTACAGTATTTTTTGTGTTTTTTGCCGGAAAGAGAGTGCTCTTGTATTTTTCAGGAAGAACGGTTATGATGGTCTTGTAAATTTAAACCCCGGCATACTGCACGTCAGAATACGAAGGGAGATAAAAATGGATTTCTTAAGCTATAGAGAGCAACTGGGAATTGGACTGTGCGACAATAAAAAATATCAACATTTTCTTACAATTCTATTCAATTTCTTGAACGGAATTCCGACAGACCGCAGTTTTTCGGGAATCAGTACGAAAGAGTATTTACGCTTTTGCAGTACAACTGGAACGCAAATAAGCAATACGTATATGAATGAGCAGCGTGGCGACAATCGATATAACCATTGCATTCGTGTTTTTGCAGAAAATGCGGATGAACCCAAGAACTTCTTCTCGTATTATATCGCATTCACAAATGTGCTGCCCATAAAGCGTGACGGTTATGCCTTTTTAGAGCGAGGCACATTTGCAAATTTATTGGTTCAGATGCTGAAGGACTCGCATATTGCGGTCGACTTGGTTGTAAAGAATGGAGAATACTTTGTTTTTCCAAAGGGCGCGGTTGAGTTGGATTCTGCGCTCGTGTCACAGCCATTAACATGGTTAAATCAGTATGATACCTATATAATGTAGGTGTTCGACGAACTACAAAGTAGGGATTACCGCATACAAATTGGAGGTCATCGAGTTTGAAACAAATCAGTGACAAAAACATCCTAAAAAATGGCGCAACAAAGCAGACTGTCGGTTAGGCGGCCAAAAAACGAGGATGACAGATTACCCCAACGAAGGTAACGGAGAGGCATTTAAGACTATAAACCCCATATGGGCAAGCATTTCAAAGGCTTTTTTTGAGAAATCTAGCGAGCTACAGGGGGCTTATCCTCCTGTGCAGGCAGCTGGATTGTACGGCACATTCTTGCTCAGAATGTGATAGATATCGCGCATAAACGAAAAGGCGGGGGATCATTTCTGATGAAGCGGTCCGCCTGCCTTTTATATCTGCTCAGCGCAGTGTCCGCACGTACTCAGAAGGCGTCATGCCGGCCACGGTGCGAAACTGACGAGAAAAGTGCTGCTGGCTGGAGAAGCCCATGCGTAAGGAAATTTCACCCATGGACAGCGTGCCGTCTCGGAGAAGGAGCTTACTTTCCTCAATGCGGATCTTTGCCAGATAATTGCCCGGCGTCATGCCGAGCTGTGTGCGAAAAATACGGTGCAGGTAGGTTGTGCTGATGTGCGCGGCATCGGCGAGCTGCTGTAACGTGATCTTTTCTCCTGCTTTAGAGGAAATGATCTGTACCAGTTGGTCAGCGATGCGCTGTTCGGCGTGACTGGTGGATGGGAGCTGCGCTGCGGGTTGGAAGGAACGCTTTTTTTCGCAGCGGATCAGGTCAGCCAGAAGCAGTTTCAAAAGGCTCTCCACACAATCATATGCGAAGTCTGTACTGCTGTGTTCGTCCAGCATCCGGCGCAGCAGTGTGATCTGGCGTGCGGTAAGCGCAAGGACCTGGCCGCAGAGAGAAGAGCAGGGGGAATCGACGGCCGCACGGAAAGAGACGGTTAGAAAGCTGACGGGAAGATCGGCATACTGCATGTGCCAGATGTTCCGGTTGATGAGCAGCATCTGCTGTGGCCGGAGCAGAATATCCACGCCGCCGACCAGATTGTGCAGTTCGCCCCGGTCGACATAGACCAACTCCAGTGCCTCATGCTGTTCGCCGCGGAAGTAAAAATCCCTACTGCATTCCTGATAGAAAAAGGTATAGAGCCGCTCCAGCTTCAGATCGCTGGAGGCACCGTAGAATATCTCCGCCGGGTGCTCGCCCAGAAGTGAAAGCACATCGGGACGCGCGGTGCAGATGTCAAAGCAGCAGAGGGCATCCAGCGCGGTGACTGAAAACCGGACACCGGGGCGCAACTTAAAGACACGGTCGAGATAGTAGAGACTGTAAGACTCTGCTTCATAGATTACAAGCAGCGGCATCCCGGAAACATAATCCAGAACGACTGGCTCCCCAGCCACTCTTTTATGGGTTCGCCGGCACGGACACAGCAATGACTGGTGCACGGCATATCGTCCGGGAGCGAGGCGATGACAGTGCCGAATGTCTGCGCGGAGGAGAGGTTCTTGATCTGCATAGTGAAGCCTCCTTTTGCACTATATTTATCACAAGGTACTTGGAAATGCAATATTTTTTTCCATATACCGCATGGAATTTATACGATACTGCACAGAGTAGGGGGAAACGTTGCTTTCCGCTGCAGACCCGGCTAAGATGAGCTCAGAATAAAAAACGGAGCAGGAGACGTGAAAAAATGGACAGACAAAAACCAACTCTTGTGATCATGGCCGCGGGCATGGGCAGCCGCTTTGGCGGCCTCAAGCAGATCGAGCCGATTGATCCGGAAGGACATATCATCATCGACTTTTCACTTTTTGACGCATGGCGCGCAGGTTTCCGCGATGTGGTGTTCATCATCAAGCGCGAGATGGAAGCGGAGTTCCAGGAGTGCATCGGCGACCGCATGGAGCGATATTTCCATGTGTCCTACGTCTATCAGGATCTTGACCGCCTGCCGGAGGGCATAGAGGCTCCGGAGGGACGCACAAAGCCGTGGGGCACCGGCCATGCGCTGGCCTGCTGCAAGGGCGTGGTAAACGGTCCGTTTGCCGTCATCAATGCGGATGACTTCTACGGGCACACGGCATTCTCGGAAATCTATGATTTTCTGGCGGCACAGACCGATGAGAGCAAGTATGCCATGGTCGGCTATCGCCTGAAAAATACAGTAACGGAGTTCGGCTCCGTGGCGCGCGGCGTCTGCGAGATCGAAGACGGGATGCTGACCGGTGTGACGGAACGCACGAAGATCTTCAAAAAGGGCACGGACGCCGAATACACCGAGGACGGCGAGCATTTCTTCCCGCTGGCGGGCGACACCATCGTGTCGATGAATCTCTGGGGCTTCTCGGCGCGTGTGCTGGATGAGCTCTGGGCGCGCATGGGCGCGTTCCTGACAGAAGCAATGAAGACAAATCCGCTCAAGTGTGAATACTTCCTGCCGTTTGTGGTAAATGAGCAGCTTGCAGACAAGTCCGCAAGCGTGCAGGTGCTGCCGTGCGAGGAAACATGGTACGGCGTGACCTACCGCGAAGATCTGGCATCTGTCAAGGAAGCCGTGGCCAAGATGAAGGCGGCGGGCATTTATACGGAGGAGCTTTGGAAATGAACGAAAACCTGTTTGAAGTACTGCGCGCCTTCCGGCTGGACGCAAAGCCTGTTTCCTGTGAGCCGTATGGCTGCGGGCACATCAATGTGACCTATCTTGCCGTGACGGAAAGCGGCCGGCGCTATATCCTGCAAAAAATCAACAACAACACGTTCCGCGACGTGGCGGGGCTGATGGAAAATATCACTGCCGTCACGGAGTTCCTGCGGACAAAAACAGACGACCCGCGCGGAGTTCTGACGCTTGTAAAAACGCATGACGGCGCAAGCTATCTGCATGCGCAGGATGCCTATTGGCGCGTGTATGACTTTGTGGAAGATTCGATTTGCCTCCAGCTTCCCGAGACGGACGAGGACTTTTATCAGAGCGCCGTGGGCTTCGGCACGTTCCAGCAGCTCCTGACGGATTTTCCGGCGGCGAAGCTGCACGAGACCATCCCGAATTTCCACAATACACCGGACCGTTACCGCGCGCTTCTGGAGACATTGGAGCGCGACCCCATGCACCGGGCTGTGCAGGTTCAGCCCGAAATTGAATTTGCGCTGGCCCGGCAGGCAGAAATGTCGGCCATTCAGAACGCGCTGACTGCGGGCGAGCTGCCGCTGCGCGTGACACACAATGACACGAAGCTCAATAACGTCCTGCTGGACGCAAAAACGCGCAAAGCGCTGTGCGTCATCGATCTCGACACGGTCATGCCTGGATCGAGTCTTTATGACTTCGGCGATTCCATTCGCTTTGGCGCGGCAACTGCCGCAGAGGATGAAAAAGACATTTCCAAAATGGAGATGAGTCTCGACCGCTTCCGCGTCTTTACGCGCGGCTA
>ENA-ORRU01002225-ORRU01002225.1-human-gut-metagenome-genome-assembly--contig:-NODE-2225-length-10477-cov-3.207734_pt1 | contig 10477 bp, 7 predicted proteins | sample MGYA00242184_ERZ509151 | MGnify/ENA primary metagenome ERZ509151 (study PRJEB26280, sample SAMEA2338667) | human gut metagenome | biome: human gut; feature: human-associated habitat; material: faeces... | reverse complement strand
TCTACCACTGCCAGCTTGCATCCGGTACGGAAGGCAGGGTCCCAGCCAAGAACTACCTGTCCTGCAATTGGAGGCTGCATGAGAAGCTGCTCCAGATTTTTGCCAAAGACATGGATGGCACCGTCCTCTGCTGCCTCTGTAAGGGCGCTTCGGATCTCACGCTCAATAGCCGGTCCGATGAGACGTTTATAGCTGTCCTCAATGGCTTCTTTCAGAACAGGTGTAGTGTATGGATTATCGCGGACGATCACCTGTTTTTCAAGATAACGGATGATCTCTTCCTCAGGTGCAAGGATCTTCACAGTAAGGAATTTCTCTTTCTCACCACGGTTCAGAGCAAGGACACGATGACCTGCAAGCTTTTTCACCGGCTCCTCAAAGTCATAATACATCTCGTATACAGACTGCTCCTTCTCATCTCTTGCGGTGGAACATATAGTTCCCTTATCCATTGTTCTCTTACGGATACTGATACGATAATCTGCTTCATCAGAAATGTGTTCTGCAATGATATCTCTGGCACCGCTGATGGCCTCTTCCACAGTTTTGACTTCTTTTTCCTCAGAAAGAAATGCTTTTGCCTCTTCTTCAAGAGGTTTCTTCGTCATCTGGAGAAGAATGATGTCGGCCAGAGGTCCCAGACCTTTTTCCCTGGCGATGATGGCACGTGTACGGCGCTTCGGGCGGTACGGACGGTAAAGATCCTCTACCACAACGAGTGTCTGCGCTGCCTCGATCTGTTTCTTCAGCTCCGGAGTCAGCTTGCCCTGCTCCTCGATGCTGCCCAGAACCTGAGCCTTTTTATCCTCAAGATTTCTTAAATAAGTAAGTCTCTCATTAAGATTACGAAGCTGTTCATCGTTCAGTGTACCGGTTGCTTCCTTACGGTATCTGGAAATAAAAGGAATGGTGCAGCCTTCATCGATCAGCTTAACCGCTGCCTCGACCTGCCATTTCTCAACGTTCAATTCTCTGGTAATTACCTGAATAATATCCATTTTTATCTTTCTCCCGTTGTTTCAAATTTGCCTGAGGCTGCTTTTTCCTCTTTACACAGCTTCTGACATTTATCAAAGATCAATCTGTGCGATCACGTCCTTCAGAGCATTGGCGCTTGCATGAAGCTTCTCTGTCTCCTCCTCGGTCAGCGGAACACGAACGATACGTTTTACACCTTCCGGTCCGATAGAAGCCATAGTGCTAAGACATACGTCTTCAATGCCATACTCTCCGTGAAGCATGGTTGATACACTGACTATTGTATCAGATGCTGCAAGAAGAAGCGAGCAAAGTCTGCAAACAGATACGGCTACCGCATAAAATGTAGCACCCTTCTTGGCGATCACAGTTGATCCTGAAGTATGAACATACTCCAGAACCTCTTCTCTGTCAAGTGGCTGCAGATCTTTCTGATCCTCATGAACGATCTTGTCAAACTCATCAAGGGTCGCACCTGCAACAAAGGCTCTGGACCACGGTACAAAGGAAGTATCTCCATGCTCTCCGAATACATAGGCGTGGATGTTTTTCTCAGATACACCGTAGTGCTGAGAAAGTCTGCAGCGGAGACGGGCCGTATCCAGGGCGGTTCCGGAACCAAGGATCTGATTTTCCGGCAGTCCGGAAAGCTTTGCAAATGCATAAGTCATAATATCACATGGATTACTTACGATAATATAAAGCGCTTTGGGAGCCACCTTTACGATCTCCGGAGTAATATTCTTCATAATGTTAACGTTGGTCTGTGTCAGCTCGATGCGAGTCTGTCCCGGTTTTCTGGCAATACCGGAAGTGATGATCACAATGTCAGAATCTGCAGCATCCGGGTAATCTCCTGCCACGATGGAGATCGGCTCACGGAAACTGGTTCCCTGCTCAATATCCATAACCTCACCTTCAGCCTTATCTTTGTTAATATCGATCAGAACGATCTCTGATGCAATACTCCTCTGTGATAAGGTATAAGCGATAGTTGCTCCTACACTTCCTGCTCCGATGATCGTAATTTTACTGCTCATATTTGTTCTCCTTTCAGCGTTGTTTGTCATTTTAATAACAACTTTAATTACACACATTCAAACATAACATAAAATATTGCCCTGTGCAATAAAAATTTTATTGTATTTCTCAGGTTAACCCACTCCAATTTGCATTTCAAATTATTTAAACCGCTTATATTTTCTGATATTTTTCATATTATTCTGTATACATTCCTGTTATTTTTTTATCGATTTATAGAAGCAATTTCAGAAACCTAGCAAAAAACCTCTGAACTTCAAAAAAACTCAAGAAGTCCAGAGGTTTCTTTCACCTCTTATTATTGGCTTAGATTCAGATGTTTATAGCTGCTCCAACGTTCACCCGGTTAATTCTTTGCCTGGGCAAGGGCTTTTTGTGCAGCGTCCAGGATCCCTTCGGAAGAATATGTGGCTCCGCTGACAGTATCGATACCATCCGCCGACTGGTTTGCCATGATCTGAGAATAGATCGTGCTCCATGCAGGATCAAAAAATTCCGGTGTATCCTGATTTGTCTGCTCAATGGATACGATCTGGCCTCCTGAGATCGTAATTGTCAGATATGTTTTTCCTCCATATCCAAAAGCCGAGCCTGTATACGTTCCATCTCTGTACATTCCCACCGGTTCCGGTGCCTCCGTTGGCTCCGGTGTTGCATCCGGCTCATCTGTTCCTGGTGTTGGAGTTACATTGGGTTTTTCAGGAACCGGCGTCATATTCGGATCCTCCGGCTCCGGCGTCGGGGTTGCTGCCGGCGTCTCTGTTGGCTTCGGTGTGGCCGTTGGTTTCGGCGTTGCCGTAGGTTTCGGTGTGGCTGTTGGCTTTGGTGTCGGTTTCTTTCCATACTCCGGATTGATCGCTTCTTTAAGAGCTTTTTTTACAGCGTTGAGAATTCCGTTGGAGGAATAGGTTGCTCCGCTGACTGCATCAATATCATCCACAGAATCTGTACCGATGATCTGTTCTTCCAGCACGCTCCATGCTTTTTCAAAAAACTGCTTTGTGTCCGTATTTTCCTGTTTCAGAGCTTCGATCACTCCATCCTTGATGGTCACAATTACTTTCACGTCTCCATTGAAGCCCTTTGCCGAAGCTGTATATTTACCATCCAGATATTTTTTGGGACTGTCCGGATCTTCCGGTTTCTTTGTAGGAGATGGGTTTTTGGATGGTTTTTTTGTAGGTGACGGAGCTGATGTCGGAGTTGGTAAAGCAGGTGTAGGGGTGACCTGCTGGCTGTTTCCATCTGCCGCTGCCTGGGAGAGGGCATTCTGAACTGCCTGGATGATTCCGTTGGAGGAATAGGTTGCTCCACTTACTGCATCTACATTCGGTGTATTTCCGGCGATCATCCTGCTGATCACACCCTGAGCTGACGCAAAATACGACGCGGTTTCTCCAGATGCCTCCAGAATATCTATGGCTGCAATCTTTCCGCCGCTGATTGTTACTCTCACGCGGATCGTCCCGCCAAATCCGGTTCCGCTTCCTTCATACGTACCGTCCTTATATCCATCTGCCGGAACGCTTGCTACCGGTGTCTGCGTGGTTCCCTGTCCTGCGGCGCCGGCATTGCTTTTTGCAGATTCGGAAATCGTTCTTGTACCGGAGCTTTTTTTCGCTGCTGTTTTTTTTGAACTTTTTTTCGATGAGCTTTTCTTTTTTGTTGTACTGTTTTTCTCAGCTGTGGCAGTTGTGCTGTCAGAAACAGTATTTTCTTTTTCATACCCGAGATATTTTTCCAGCTCTGAAGCAGACATTACGGTCGTCTCTGCTTGCCCGACTGCTTCTGTCTCTCCATCAGAGCCCTTCGCCTTTATGCCTGAAAACACAAGCGCCGCAATCACAGCAGCTGCAGGAACCAGCTTGGTCCAGGGTATCTTCGGAGTATTTTTTTCCTCCTGCTTTTTATCTTTCAGATCTTTTTCCATGCTTCCTTACTCTCTCCTCTTTTCTTGCGGCCTCTGTCAGACATTGCTCTTCAGAAATCAGCAGACCTCTGCCGCAGACATTGCTCTATGTCTGCGGCAGAGGCTTCTGGATATCTGTGATCACATTCGGTTCAACAGTGAAATTATTTAACTGTTACCACAAATTTCTTTGTAATTCCGTTGCATTTCACTGTGATCGTTGCTTTACCTTTTTTGATTCCCTTTACAACACCCTTGCTGTTTACAGCTGCAACTTTTTTATTGCTGCTTGTATATGTAACCTTGCCTGCAGGTGTTGCTTTGGATCTGATGGTTGTTGTTTTACCTTTTTTGATCGTTGCAGAAGATTTTACAAGACTGAATGCAGGATTCTTGACAACTACTTTGCAGGTTGTCTTCAGGGCTCCTGCCTTTGCTGTAATCGTAACGGTTCCTGCTTTGATTCCTTTTACAACACCTGTTTTACTGTTTACGGTTGCAACCTTTGTGTTGCTGCTTGTGTATTTTACAGTTGCAGATGGTGTTGCAGTTGCTTTTACAGTTGCTGTTTTTCCTTTGTAGATCGTTACGGAAGCCTTTGCAAATTTAATTGTAGAAGCTTTTACTGTTATCTTGCAGGTTGCTGTGGCATTTCCGACCTTTGCTGTGATAACTGCTGTTCCGGCTTTTACGCCTTTAACAACACCCTTGCTGCTTACTGTTGCAACCTTTGTGTTGCCGGACTTAAATGTTACTGCTGCATCGCTGTCATTTGTTGTTGCCTTAAGAGTCGTTGTTTTTCCTGTATATACAGCTGCTGCTGTCTTATCAAGTGTAACTGTTACCTTCTGAAGCTCTTTCTCTGCTCCCTGAAGATGTTCAAGTGCTTCATTTACCTCAGCCTGACTTGCATCTGTTTTTGCAAGAATGTCTTCTGCTTCCTGAAGCTCACCGGCAAAGGACTTCCAGGTTGCAATTGTGTAATCTGCCTCTGCCAGAGCCTTTGCAGCTTCCACTTCTGTTTTAAGACTTGTAAAATCAGTTGGCTCCATTGTAGGATTTACGATATTCTCTGCAGTTGCCTGGAAGCTGTAGGTATAGTCATTATATCCAAGAGCATACACTGTCAGTTTCCAGTATCCTGTTCCGTCTGTTCCTCCCGGAAGCTTGCAGCGTGCAGATTTTGTAAGTCCAAGCTGGATTCCCATTGCTTTATGCATCCAGTTATCTGCGGCAAACTTGGTTCCATAAGAAGCGAGGCATTTTGTATATGTGGAATCATCTCCATAATAATCCCAGCGTACAGCCTGCATATTTGCACCAAGATCGCCATAATTTCCATTGAGATCCACACGGAGGAATTCGCCGTAGCTTCCGCTTGCTGCTTTTACACTCGGCTTGATCTCTGTTGCTGTTTTTAACGCCTGATCCTTGATACCGGAAGCTGTTCCGTCTGATTTTCTTGCTGTAAATGTAAAGCCGTCACCATTTTTCTCCGCATATTTCAGACCATTTGTCTGTGCATTTACGTCTGCCACAAGGCCTTTGTAATACTGGAGATTGTTTTCACTGTATCCTCCGGAGAGCACAGCTCCATCCTGTACAACATTATACTTTTTGCAGAAATCTGCAAAATCTGCGGTCTTAACTGCTACCGGGACATATTTCAGACCATATATCTCATAATGATCCATCGTATAGGTTTTTCCATCTTCTGTTGTTATACTGCCTCTGTTCCATTTTACCTTGGAACCGTCTGTAAGATAAAGTGTGCTTCCTTTATCCTCCCAGTAGGATACGTCGAATCTGGTTCCGTCTTCAGCAATGATCGTAGCTTCTGTCTGATAGCTTCCTCTGTGAAGTCCATGATTTGCAGTCGCTCTTGTTACTGTATCAAAAGCTCCTGTATCAAACTCACTATGTGAATCCTTCTCTTCTGAAGAGCTTGTATCTCCAGCTGCATATACGCCTTCTGCTGCCCAGTACTCACCCCAGGTAAGTCCTGCATATACGTACTGATACTCGCCTGTCAGCTGGTCAGAATCGGAAAATGCTTCCGCCACTTCATCGCCTTCTGTGAAATCCTCTTCCCCTGTAGAGAACGGGTCTGCTTCCTCTGCTGTCTCATACAGAGTCTCGACAGCTTCTGTATCTTCCTGCTGGATATCCTCTGTTTCGTCTGCAGCAGCTTCTGGTACTGCTACATCCTCTGCTGCTTCTTCTGTTATGTCTGCAGCATCCTCTATAGTTTCTTCTGCTACAGCTTCAGTATCCTCTGCCGTTTCCTCTGTGCTAAAATCCTCCGTATCTCCTGCCTCTGCCTCGGAAACCACGGCTGCATCAAGATCAGATGCCATTACAGCGGTCGGAAAGGTTGTTGCTGCCACTGCAAGACTTAAAATGCATGGAGCTGTTTTTTTCAATAGATTCCACTTCTGCATTGCTTATTCCTCCTAAAAATATGATATATTTATAGAACCCTTTCCAGGTTTACTATCGCAAGTACTGCGGATATGAGCATTCCCCTCTGCCAAACAGTCATAAACCGGATCGCCGGGAGATCAGCTTCACTCTGCAATATCCTCCACACTATAGGAATCCGCAAGCAGGCTGAACCGCTCTTTCATCCCCTCAGTGAGATACACATGGTGATCTTCATCCACAAAGAGTCCGTCCGCACCGTAAGTTTTCAACAGTTCGGCACCTTTTTCCACCCCCAGCACAAAACATGCTGTGGAAAGCGCATCTGCCTCCAGACCTGAGTCACAGACTACCGTTACCCCGGTCACTCCGCTTTCTGCCGGATAGCCGGTAGACGGGTCCATAATGTGGTGATACCTTACACCATTTTCGATAAAATATTTCTCATAATCTCCGGATGTGGAAAGAAATTCTGTACCATTTAAAGCAACCACACCAAGATAGTCATCCTCATTTTCAGCTCTGGGATCTGTCACTGCCACATTCCAGGAAGAACCATCCGGCTTGCTTCCGTAGGTCATGACACTGCTTCCTCCCAGATTCATAAGTGCTGCTGTTACATCCTTCTTTGTTTCCAGTTCTTTAAGGATCAGGTCACAGCCAATACCCTTTCCCGCTGCTCCAAGATCCAGAGAACAGCCCTCCTCCATGTGGACCGTATTTCCGTCAAGAAAAATCTTCTGATATCCGGAATCCTTCAGAACATTCTTAATTTCTGCTTCTTCCGGAATTTTCTGGTTTTCCCCTCCAATATCCCACAGGCGGATCAGCTTCCCGATGGTTGGGTCAAAGGCTCCGTCAGAATCCTCTGCGATCTTCAGAAGACGTTTCAGGTATCCGGAAAGCTCGTCGGAAATCTCCGTATCTTTTCCGCTGTCTGCATTCACCTTATAGATCTGGGACTTCTCATTGGTCCAGGAAAGAAGGTTCGTCTCCACATCTGTCAGCACAGCTGTCAGCTTACTGTTTATATCGTCACCTGTGGTATAGAGTGTTTCTGATACCACAGTATCCATTGCAAAATCTGTATCGGTATATGTCTGTACATCATTTTCCGAAGCAGCCATGCACAGCACAGGAAACAACACCGCAATTCCTGTAAATGTAGCTGCTGCCAGAAAAGTTTTCTTTTTCAGAGCCTGATATCTCATAGATCATTTTTCCTCAATTGTTCCAATATGAATATTTTTTCTCGGGCAGGCTGCGGCACATGCGTGACAGCAAAGACATTCGCCGGATCTGCCTGTATCGCCGTCGATATCCAGATGAGCCGGACATCTTTTTTTACAGAGACCACATTTCGGCGGACATTTCTCACGGTTTCTCCGAAACAGTGCACCCGGATGGATTGGCATTAATGCAAAAACCGCTCCCATGGGACAGAGAAACTGGCAGAAAAACCTTTCCTGTGTACACATTCCCACAATGATCAGCACCAGGAGCACAATTCCCACCAGATATTTGCTGTTCGGGAGCCGTCCTGCCGTGAGCATGGAAAAAACATCCCACGGGCTGGTTCCCGTAAGCTTTCCGTATACACCTGTAAGGCAGGAAAGCAGGATCAGTGCCAGTACGATATATTTAACTTTCTGAAGCCCGTGAACCATTTTTTCGGAAAGAACCGGTTTCTTTTTTTTGTGAAAGCATTTCATCCGGATCCAGGAAAAGCCTTCATATACGGCATCTCCGAAAGATCCGAATGCACACGCATATCCGCAGAAATGTCTTCCGAAAAAGCAGGTAAAGATCAGAAGCACTGCCGTTACAGTCAGAAAGGAATTCCACTCCACCGGCTGACCGGCCGCAATGGCAAGAAAGATCGATTTGATACCTGCAAAGGCTGTAGAAAACAGAGACGGGGCGGCAATAAAAAATGCCAGCTGTATTCCCGCACGCATCAGCCTTACCTCCCGCTGTCTTTTTTTCATGAGTTTTCCGCCTTTCCAAGTGCCGCATCCACTGCGTTCAGGATTCCTGTGGAGCTGAACGTTGCTCCGGATACGGTATCCACATCTGTACTCTGAGCACTCAGGACGGAATCGATTACGCTCTCTGCCTGTGAAAGATATGCACTGTCCTCGCCTGGGGCGCTGACTACGTTGATGGATGTGATCTCATCACCGGCAAGTGTCACTTCCACCTGAATGGTCCCGCCGTATCCCTCGGCTTCTCCTGTATAGGTTCCATCTTTATATACATTATCGGAATCTGCGGTTGCTGTGTCCTCTGCGTCTGCATCGGATACATTGCCGTCTGAAGTGTCTGTTGTTTTGTCATCGCCTGCTGTATCTGTATCACTGCTGCCTGATCCTACAGATGCTGCCTGATTCTGCATACGATTTACATAACTCGTCTCCAGCGCACTGAGAAGTTCATTCTGCTGCTCCTGAAGTGTATCTACCTTATCTGTCAGAGCCGCGATCTCTTTTTCATTTGCCTGGGCTTTCATGCTACTGTTATAAAAAAGTACAGCCAGGATCACCAGCAGTAAGGAGATCACTCTCATATAAAAATTCTGATTTTTCATCTCTTTTCTCCCTTGTATTTTTAACAATTCTGTAAATTGCTGCATCAGACTCACGCTATGCGAACATATATTGCTACGTCAGATGCTCTCGATCCAGTCCTGTAATCTGCGTATAACTGTCTTTTGGATAAATTATATAGTTTTTATCCATATACATAAATTAGTTTTGATTAATCTTTTTTATAAAATTAGACGATGCTAACTTACAGTTAGGTATTATATCACCTGTTTTTTTTCTTGTCTACACTTTTGTTAGCAGTCTATAACTTTTTCCAATATGAATTTTTCTGTTTTATGTCTTTTATAAAAGAAAAATCATCGCCACTCCTCCCTTTCCGTTGGGAACAGCTGTATGAATTATGGTTAGATATCATTAACTTATGTTTGCCTTTTAATTTCGATTATGATATGATTTTTTCTGAATCTGTAACAGAAATGGAGATTTGTTTTGAAGAAAAAAGAATTGATTTTTATTGCCGGGATCCTGATTCTGGCGGGGGTTCTCTGGCTTGGTTTTCAGATTGCGGGGAAACGTTCCCATAATACGATCCGTATTACCGTTGACGGAAAAGAATTCGGAACCTATTCGCTTTCCCAGGACCAGATCATCCACATCGGAGACACCAATGTCTGCGAGATCAAAGATGGAAAAGTTACAATGATCGAAGCAACCTGCCCGGATCATTACTGTATGAAACAGAAGGCTGTGGACGAGCACGGCTGTTCCATCATCTGCCTTCCTAATAAGGTTGTGATAGAAGGGGAAAATACTGCAGAGGATTCGGATTCGGATAGTTCGCCTAAAATTGATGCGGTGACATAAAATTTCCGGAGAATATGCGTAATGCGTGTTCTCCGTAGATTTTTCTCTGACAGATGGTATTCTGTCTGTGCTATTCCTGCAACGATATTCCTGCAACAAATGAAAGGATTTATTTATGAAACGAAAAACAGCTTATCTCGGATTATTTGCCGCAATAGCGATCATTTTTGGATATGTGGAGTCTCTAGTCCCTGTATTTACAGGGATTCCGGGTATCAAGCTCGGGCTTGCAAACCTGGCGGTGCTTTTTATACTGGACCGATATTCCTTTAAAGAAGCGGCTCTCGTGTCCGTTGTCAGAATCCTGGTGATCGGATTTATGTTTGGAAATCTGTTCAGTATTTTGTATAGTCTGGCTGGCGCTGCGCTTAGCCTGACTGTGATGGAGCTTTTGAAAAAACATTCCGGCTTCAGTCTGATCGGTATCAGTGTGGCCGGTGGTGTCACACATAATATCGGGCAGCTGATCGTTGCCATGATCGTGGTGAGCAATACGAGTTTGATGGTTTATGCACCGGCACTGCTGGTGGCCGGGGTCCTGGCGGGGATTCTCATAGGTGTTTTGACAAAGGAAGTTGTGGGACGACTTCCTTTGAATCTGTAATGTTTGTGTGTTTTTCTTTTTTGGATTGTGATTTTTACTTTGTGAAGTGGATTTTTGAAGTGTGTGTGTTTCTTTTTGGGATTATAGTTTTTACTTTATGAAAGTAGGAAATTT
>ENA-ORRU01002220-ORRU01002220.1-human-gut-metagenome-genome-assembly--contig:-NODE-2220-length-10491-cov-3.430816_pt1 | contig 10491 bp, 9 predicted proteins | sample MGYA00242184_ERZ509151 | MGnify/ENA primary metagenome ERZ509151 (study PRJEB26280, sample SAMEA2338667) | human gut metagenome | biome: human gut; feature: human-associated habitat; material: faeces... | reverse complement strand
AGAGCGCTTGACTGGCAGTCAAGAGGTCAGGGGTTCGATCCCCCTCGTCTCCACCACCGTGAATGCAGAGCCTCCGGGAAACCGGAGGCTTTTTTCATATGTAGCAACCGTGCAAACCAAAGTGACGCCACACCAGCACCAACACCCAAAAAGTTGCGCAATTTATTTCCCACTTCTGTACATAGTTTGTTAACCCAACATAATTCCTTATTGCATTTCCCGCTGTCAGCGTTGTAGCTCGGGCGGTGCGTGCCTACAACTACACCCGCATAAACCTGCGTCAATGTGAACAAGTTTGCAAAATAACCCCCTTAAGCACTGCAAATGAATGATATGTTGCCGCGCGCGGCCTAAATCGGTTTCTTGCCGGCTTGTGCTAGCATATCTATCGTTACATGGGTTCAACTGCGCTCATGGCTTAACCGGTCGTGAAGCACAGGGCAGATCAGCATCCGGCCGTAACGGCGGTGACAGAAAAGCCACGAGCTCCAATAGCGTCGTCATGCGTATCGCATCGAATGATTTGTTCTTGTCTATGTGCAAGCTGTTCTATCGAATTGATATCTCATGACAAATCGCAGCAGTCCTGCAGCTGTCTGCGTGCGGTCCAGTTTTGTACCCGCTTGACTGGGCCGCACGCAGTTAGCTGGAGTCGCGGTCATTTTGCGATACACGTCCGCGACTCTAGCAACTGCACGTATACATACCGTTCACGGTGGGGCAGAGCCACGTGCTTGTCTAACTGGGCTCAGGGTTTGAATATGGAGTGCCTTCGCGCACAAGCGCCCTGGCGAAGCCATACCCAAACCCCGTGAGCCGCACGTAAGACAGCAAGGGGGTGGTGCTCGTGTGGTATGTGATCCAGGTCATTAACGGTCGCGAAGACGTAATGCGCGAGCGCATCGAGCGTATGGTGCCGGCTGGCGCCATGCAGGAGCTCTTTTATCCTCAATTTCAAACCGAGATCAAGGTTCACGGCGAATGGGTCAACACGACCAAGCCGCTCTTTCCCGGTTATCTTATCTGCGATGCGGCAGATCCCCACACCGTGCAACAGTATCTGCTGCGCATGGACGACTTTGCTCGGGTGCTTTCCCAGGACGGTCAGTTTGTTCCGCTGGCAAAAGAAGAGGTCCAGCTTATTGGCAGCTTTACGCATAGGGGAGACCGCGTAGTGCCCATGAGCGAGGCCCTAAAAGACGGGGACAAGGTCGTAGTGACGGCAGGTCCGCTGCTGGGCCACGAGGGACTTATCAAAACCATTAACAGACGCAAGAGCACTGCTTATTTGGAGCTCGATCTGTGTGGCCGACGCGTAACTACGCGCGTCGGCCTCGCTGTGCTTTCAGCCGAGCAGCGCGTCATGCGCAATCACAGAAAAGCAATCGCCTAGCTGCAAGTTTGCAAGCAGACGATCGAAGGAAAAAAGTAACGGGGGAGGGCTCTTGGAGCCTACGATGATGACCATGGAACAGGGCGCGCGGGAGACGTGCACCGACACCACGGCGAACTCTATCCCTGCCGCAGCGGGTTCTGCGGGGGATTACCTTACAAACGAACAAGCGTACAAGATGCTGCGCGGTGCTAACTCCGGAGTGAAGCCCAAGCTTGGGCGCAGAGTCTACCGCGTTGTTAAGCGTACGGTGGACATTGCCGCCGCCGGCGGAGCCTTGGTGTTGCTCTTTATTCCCGGGGTAATTCTGAGCGCGGTCATTTGCATAAAGAGTCCGGGCGCCAGCCCCCTATATTCGCAGTGGCGCGTGGGCCGCGTGCGCAATGACGGCACGTTCTACCTGTTTAAGATCTACAAGTTCCGCAGCATGGTACCTAACGCAGACCAAATGCTCAAGGACTTGCAGGCTCAAAACGAGGCCACCGGCCCCATGTTTAAGATGAAGCACGACCCGCGCATTATTCCCGGTGTCGGCAACTTCATTCGCAAGCACAGCATCGACGAGCTGCCCCAGCTCATCAACGTGTTCTTGGGCCAAATGAACCTCATTGGCCCGCGCCCCGGCCTGCCGCGCGAGGTTGCCCTGTACAGCGAGCACGACATGAAGCGCCTGGCGGTAAAGCCCGGCTGCAGCGGCCCCTGGCAGGTAATGGGCAGGAGCCATTTGGGGTTTGACGAGATGGTCACCCTCGACCTGGATTACATCGAGCGTCGCAGCCTGGGGCAGGACCTGCGGTTGATTATCGGTACGTTGAAGACCATGATATCTGGGGACGGTGCGGCTTAATGTCGAAAACGCAACACATCTTCATCGTCGGCTCCAAGGGCATCCCGGGCAATTACGGTGGCTACGAGACCTTTGTCGATCGGTTGACCGAGTCGCACGAGGGCAACCACCGCATCAGGTATCATGTAGCTTGCAAGGCCCGCGAGGATGGCGAGTTCGAGTATCACGGCGCTCGCTGCTTCAACGTGAAGGTTCCCGACGTGGGGCCCGCCCAGGCCATCTGGTACGACGTTGCGGCGCTCGGCAGCGTCTGCCGCTACGTCGAGGACAACCACGTCGAGCACCCGATTGTTTACGTCTTGGCGTGCCGCATCGGTCCCTTCTGCGCCCACTTCCAGAAGCGTATCCACGCTTTAGGCGGAAGACTATACGTGAACCCAGACGGGCACGAGTGGAAGCGCGCCAAGTGGAGCGCCCCCGTGCGCCGCTACTGGAAGGCCTCCGAGTCCATGATGGTCCGCAATTGCGATCTGCTGGTCTGCGACTCTAAGAACATCGAGAGGTACATCCACGAGGAGTACGATTCGCCGATCTATAGACCGGCCACTACGTTTATCGCTTACGGTGCGGATACACATAGGAGCCCGCTTGCGGACGACGCCCCGAAGTTTACTGGCTGGTGCGCCGAGCACGGGCTTTCGCCCAAGGGCTACTACCTCGTGGTTGGCCGCTTTGTGCCGGAGAACAACTACGAGACGATGATCCGCGAGTTCATGTCGAGCGGCACCGAGCGCGACTTCGCCTTGATTACCAACGTCAACGACAAGTTCCTCGCCGAGCTTGAGGAGCGGACGCACTACAGCCGCGACTCCCGCATTAAGTTCGTGGGCACGGTCTACGACCGTGACCTCCTCGCGAAGATCCGTGAGCAGGCCTACGGCTATTTCCACGGCCACGAGGTGGGCGGCACGAACCCGAGCCTGCTCGAGGCTCTGGGTTCCACCGACCTGAATCTGCTCCTCAATGTAGGGTTCAACCGTGAGGTGGCAGAAGACGCGGCTCTCTACTGGACCAAGGAGCCTGGCAATCTTGCTGCGCTGATTGAGCGGGCAGATGCCATGAGCTGGGTCGTCGCTCCAAGTCGCGTGTCGCCACTGCCTACAGCTGGCAGCACATCGCCAACGAGTACGAGCGCCTTTCCTTGAGGGGCCGCAGGCCGTGAAGGGCGAGGTGGCGGAGTGAGCCGCCTTAACTCTGCGACTCCCCGGAAGGCGCTGATCGTAACTGCGTTGGCAGGCTTTATCCGAAGTTTCCTTATGCCAGACATCGCAACCCTTCAGAGCATGGATTTTGAGGTACATTGCGCTGCAAACGCGAATCATGCGGGAGCAAATGACGTCGTTGAATTCCTTGAGAGTCGGGGCGTTATCTACCATCAGGTTGATTTTTCTTCGAACAAGCCCGTCTCCAAAGATACGCTTACTGCCTTTGGGCAGCTAAAGAAGCTTGCCGCCTCTGAATCCTTCGATTTCGTTCATTGCCACACGCCAATAGCGGGCGCTCTTTGTCGAACGGTCTTCAGGAAATGCCGTAAAGAAGGTCAAACGAAAGTCGCTTACACCACCCACGGTTTCTATTTTCATAATCGAGCAAGCCGCAAGGCATGGGCGTGTTTCTATCCCGTTGAAGATTTGATGTCGCGCTGGAGCGATGTCATGATTACGATCAACCGCGAGGATTACGGAAATGCGCTGAAGATGCATTGTGATGACGTTCGGTATATTCCGGGCGTCGGAGTTGATATTGATAAGTTTCATGGCGTTCAGATAAAACGAGATGTGTATAGGGCTTCGTTGAATCTGAAGCCTGATGACTTTGTTATTTTGGCTGTTGGTGAGATTTCCGCTCGTAAAAACCAACGCATAATTGTTGAGGCTCTTGCGAGAAAACCAATATCCCATGCGGTATTTGTCGTCTGTGGTAACTACATCAACGGAGCTGACACTAAAGAGAGCGTCGAGGAGCTTGCTCGACAGAACGGTGTGGACGTTCGATTCTTGGGGCGTCGTCCGGATATTCCTGAGATCTGTAAGTGTTCTGATGTTGGAGTACTGCCTTCCACGCGCGAAGGTCTCGGACTTGCTGGCATTGAAATGCTCGCTTCCGGTCTTCCCCTCATTGGGTCGGATGTCCATGGTATTCCTGATTATCTTATTGATGGGTATAACGGTGTGCTTTGCGATCCGTGGAGCATCGACACTTGGGCCGATGCTCTTCAGCATCTGTATTCGGATTACGCTTATAGAGCAAAGCTTGGTTCCGCTGGATATGAGAGCGTGAAGAGCTTCAGCCTTGAAGAGTCTAAGGCATGTATGGTTCGTATCTACAGTGATCTTCTATCGTCTAACGGTGCCGTATCATGCGCATAGTTCATTATTCATTAGGCTTTCCACCCTTTAGAAGGGGTGGCATGACGACGTACTGCATTGATCTGATTCTTGAACAAATCAAGCTTGGGAACGATGTCATGTTGCTGTGGCCTGGCGTTCTGAAAGATTTTGGTTCAAAGTGCTCAATAGTTAAGCGCCCACCTTTTAAATCTATGAGGTGCGATTCAATTGCGAGTTTTGAGCTGGTAAATCCGTTACCCGTTCCTTTGCTTAATGGGATTCGGGATGTTGAGCTTTTCTCTCATAAGAAGAGTAAATCAGCGTTCATTAACTTCTTCAAGCGTGTTGAGGCGGATGTCTTTCACGTGCATACTTTGCAGGGATTACCTCTTGAGGCGCTGGAGGCCTGTAGGACCCTTGGTGTGAAAACGGTCTTCACCACGCACGATTTCTTTGGAATTTGTTCGATGGTCTCCCTTGAGAAGCAGGGAGCTCCCTGTGTTGACGATCACGGTTGTGCCGATTGTTGGTCGTGCAACGCCGGTGCGTTGTCAAAGGCGAAGCTTTGTTTGATTCAGTCAGGGGTGTATCGTTTACTTAAGGAGAGTAAACCGATTAAGGCGCTCCGACAAAAAAAACAATGAGGGACTTGGTGATCCTTCTGTACGGTCTGATGTCCAACATGTAGCTGAAGAAGCTAGTCGATATGCTTCGGGCTACAGGGCACTTCGAAGCTATTATGCCAAGCTCCTTGAGGCTTTCGATCTCACGCTTGGTAACAGCTCCATGACGCTTGAGGTGTTTGAGCGTTACGTTAGGCCAAGATCCACCGTCGTGCTCAATGTTACTCATGGGGCAATTGAGGATAAAAAGCAGTTTCATAGCGCGCATCCCGTACTCCAGATTGGTTACTTGGGACCTCGAATGGATTTAAAGGGCTATTTCGTTCTTCGGGATGCTCTTGATCTCCTTGAAGCCAACTATCCTAGGTCCTTTGCCTTGCACGTGTTCTTCCGTCAGGGCGAGGGGGGCGTGAGTATCTCATCTCTCATGATCCCTATCGTTACGAGGACCTTCCTGTGGTCATGGCCGATCTGGATCTCGTGGTGGTGCCGAGCACGCGCTACGAGACCTTTGGATTCACGGCGCTTGAGGCAATGAGCTTCGGCGTACCCGTTGTTATCTCGGATAGCGCGGGAGCAAAGGATCTGATAACAGACGGAGTTAATGGTATTGTGTGCCAATCAACCCCAGAGGATCTCGCCGAGAGCATTGGATCCATCATTGCATCTCCTAACCGAATTGAGAGCATGAGCAAAGCAATTTGCGATTCATTCAAAGTACCGACCATTCGAGAGCATGCTCGCGCGCTTGAACAAACGTATGCACAGTTGATCGAACAATCTAAGTAAGGAGCTATGTGTGCTGAAGGATGTGCTGAAGAAGGCATACTGGAAGCTGCCGCTGAGCAGCGAGTTCAAGAACAAGCTGAGTGCCAAGCGCTATGAGCGGATCTTGGCAAAAGAGGCGAAGGCTGACGCCCGTGGCGATACGCCCGTTTTTGATGATGCCGAGCTGCTGAAAGAGTATTCCGAGTACGTGCTCTCCAGCTGCGGAAAGCGTTCGGAGTGGTATCGCGAATACACCGAGCATGAGGCTCGCAAGTCAGACGTGACGCTCGTTGCGTACTACCTGACCCAGTTCCATCCGAACCATTACAACGATGAATGGTGGGGGAGGGGGACGACCGAGTGGAATAACGTTGATCAGGCAGTCCCGCAGTTTGTGGGTCACTATCAGCCGCGTAGGCCAGGCGAGCTTGGCTATTATGACCTGCGTGTGGATGACGTGATGGCTCGACAGGTCGAAATTGCCAAGAACTATGGCGTCGGAGCATTCTGCTTTTACTACTACTGGTTCAACGGAAAGCGTTTGCTTGAGTATCCTCTCAATAAATTCCTTAATAATCAGTCACTCGACATGCCGTTTTTCTACTGTTGGGCAAATGAGAACTGGACGAAGCGGTTCTCGGGAACGAATGCCGACGTGCTCATGGCCATCGAGCCCACGGTGGAAAGCTATCAGAGCTTCATTGAGGATGTTCTGGCTGATTTCAAGGACAGCCGCTATTACCGTATTGATGGCAGACCGGTTCTATCGGTGTATCGGCCTTCCATGGTCCCGGATACCGAGAGGGTTCTTAGGTATTGGCGTAAAAAGGCCCAAGAAGAGCTCGGAACCAATCTGTATGTGATCGCGATTCAGGAGCGAGATACGACGACGGATTGGGTTGCTCAGGGCTATGATGCCGAATCTGAGTTCCAGCCCAAACAGGTTGAACATAGCTGCAAGAACATCACTAAGGATGTCCGACCGCTTCGAACCGACTTTGGCGGGAACGTTTACGACTACAAGGATCTTGTAGAGAACGGCAGATATAACTCGAGTAAGAATCGGAGCGGAAAGGTGTACCCAGCCGTAATGCCCATGTGGGATAACACGGCAAGAAGGAATCACCGGGGCACGATCTTCCACGGGTCAACGCCGGATCTCTTCCGGACTTGGCTTGCGGACGTCATTTCAGGCGTCGTTGGGAACCCTGCCTTAGACGACAGGATTGTGTTCATAAACGCATGGAACGAGTGGGGTGAGGGAGCATACCTCGAACCCGACAGGTTCTTCGGCTATGCATACCTCGACGCGGTTTGGCGTGCGCTCGGCGATGAGAACGGCGGTGCGCGATGACGGAAGCCCCTAGCGTGCCCTACGCGCAGATTCTCCTTCGCGACTCTGCCGGCAACCGAAGGAAGCCGAACAAGTTCTTCTTTATGTTCGTGCTCATGCTCTATCCGATCATGCCCCTCAACTACTATCTCGGGCCGCTTAGCTATGCTAATTTCTGCGGGCTGCTGCTCGTCTTGTTCTTCTTCGTTTTTAGACTTCGGAACTTCGACGCCAAGGTCTTTAAAGAGGACTGGACGGTATGGCTCTACCTCGCCGTATACACGATCTTCAACTTCGTCACTGCCAGCTTCATGAACGGCGTCGCTTGGCTCTTCGCCGAGCTCCTTGCGTGCGTCGCCATCGTCTTCTCCATCGAGGATAGGCGGGACTTTTTCAGGGCGATAGACGGCATCATCTACGCTGCGGTACTTCTTGGCATGCTCGGGATTGCCGAGTCGCTGACGGGGCAGTATTTCGTGCAAGGGGCTTTGATGAATCCCGCGGACGGCAGTACAGGGTTGCGCTATGGGGTGCTGCGGTGCACCGGCACGTTCGGTTCGCCGATAAACCTCGGCCTGTTCGAGGCTATAGCTTCGGTCTTGGTCGCCTACCGCCTCACAACCAGGGTGAGCAAGGCGGGCAAGAGGGCGCTCGTGTTGGCATATGTGCCGCTCGTCGTGAGCATGATCCTATCCGTATCCCGTCTCGGTATCTGCGTTTTTGTTGCCGCCAATTCAATTTTGATCCTGCGCTCCGGCGCGGGCAAGGTGCTCTCCGTAATCGCGGAATTATGTCTGGGGTTATGCGTCCTCGTGTTGGGCAGTGACGCACTGGGCTTCGACCTCAGCCTCTTCTCGAAGGCTTTCAGTGATTTCGCTTCCGCCGTCCTTTCGATGTTGGCCGGTACCGCTCAGTCTCAGAACTCGAGCGTGGTGGGGTTTGGGAACCGCTTTGATCTGTATGCGTGGGTCATTGATTACGTGGGCGATAACTGGCTTGCCGGCCTCGGCGTCAAGGCGGAGTTCAGCCATGTTCTCAATCAGTGGACGACGAAGACCTCCGTCGAGGTCAACTACCTGTACATCTACCTGCAATGTGGCGTCATCGGTCTTATCGCGCTCATTGTTTTCTATGTCGGCAACCTTCGCTACGCATGGCGGCATCGTGGGTGCCGCATTGAGGGGGAAGGCCGGTTCACGTTCGGCGGCATAGCCTTCATCGTCTTCGCGCTCTACTACATCGCGCAGTTCGGGGTGCAGGAGACCGATTTGGCGAGGCTCCACTTCGAGCTTATCGCCCTGTTGATTGCATACGTCATTATTTCCAGAAAAGAGCGGGGCCTTGCCCCGTTCGCAGAGAGGAGCACTGCTAGTGATGCGTAAAATGACCGTGGGATTGGTTTCCCACCTTGTAAGAGACTACAACCTTGGATGCTCGGCGCTCGCTGTCTCGAACATCCGTCTTATGGATTCGGTTTTCGCCGAGTACGATGTGCAACCCTGCTATAGGGTGATCTTGTCCGAGCCCAGATACCCCGTGGATCTCGCTTCGTATACCTCGCTTGTGGGCGTGACGTCCAATCCGTACGAGTACCGCACCTACCCGCGCCTAAAGGCGACCATCAAAAACCCCTCGCTCATCCGGAAGAGCGATGCCTTTGACGGCTGCGACCTCGTCGTCGACCTTTGCGGAGGGGATGGCTATACAGACAACTACGGCATCACGCGGCTTATCGCCGAGTCTCTGGCCATAGAGCACGCCAAAGCGCATGGTGCCCCCATCGTGTTTGCGCCCCAGACAATAGGCCCATTCAACACAAGGTTGGGAAGCGCCGTTGCCAAGAGGGAGCTTGGTAAGCTTGCCGCGATCTTCGTTCGCGACGACAAGTCGCTTGCGTGCTGCCGCGAGCTCGGCATCGACGTCCCGCTCCAGCAGGTAATTGACGTCGCATTCGCCCTGCCTTTCGAGAAACGCGAGCAGAGCAACGGCAAGCTCAACGTCGGCCTCAACGTCTCCGGCCTCCTGTATTCCGGCGGATACGACCACAAGAATTACTTCGGCCTCTCCTTCTCCTATCGCGACTTCGTCGACGAGCTCGTGCGGAGGCTGAGTGACGACGAAGGTATCGCCGTCCACCTCGTGCCCCATGTCGTCGCCTCAGACGGTGGAGAGGGCGGCGTGGATGACGACTACTCCGCCTGCGTGGACCTTCGCTCCCGTCACCCCGGAGTCATTCTTCCGGAGCCTTTCGAATCGGCGAGTGAGGCGAAGTCCTACATCTCTTCCCTGGACTTCTTCTCCGGGGCGCGCATGCACTCGACCATTGGGGCGATCTCGAGCGGCGTCCCGGTCGTTCCCGTCGCCTATAGCCGGAAGTTCAACGGGCTGTACGGCACTCTTGGCTATCCCTATCTCATTGACGCCAAGGCCGACCTTACCATCGACGGTGCCCTCGATCTGTTTTTCGACTACTTCGGGCGAAGGGACGAGCTCGCCAAGGCAGTCGAAAGAGCCAAGCCTGTTTACCTCGACGGTTTGTCACGCTACTGCGAGGGTTTCGCCAAGGCGGCGGGGCTGGCATGATGGTTTCGCGTGTAGAAAGATATTGCTGCGGGTGCGGCCTGTGCAGCGGAGTTTGCGATCACCATATCGATGCTCGCGGGTACTATCGTCCGACCTCCGACCCGGAGGAATCGGGCTTCGATACCTCCGTCTGCTATTGCAACAGCCTGACCGGGGCGGGGAACCCCTCCGCTCCCTGGGGCCCGCTCCTCACCGCGTGCTACAGCTGGTCTTCTAATCCTGATGTGCGTCACGCCGCCTCTTCCGGTGGTACGCTCACGGCGCTTTGCGCTCACCTCCTCCGGAACGGGATGGTGGACGGGGTCGTCCAAGTTTCCACCGACCCCGAAGACCCCATGAGGACCACGACAGTGGTCTCTGAGACGCCTGACGAGGTGCTGGCCTGCGCGGGGTCTCGCTACACCGCCTCGTCACCCTATGTCGGCCTTTTCAATAGAGTCGACCAAGGCAAGCGCTACGCGGTCGTCGCTAAGCCGTGTGACATCCGTGTTCTACGCTCATGGCTTGTTGGCAATGCCGACTGGAAAAATACCTTCCCCTACTTGCTCTCGTTCTTCTGTGGGGGACCCCCGACGGCACAGGCCAACGACCGGCTGCTGGCCTCGATGGGCGGC
>ENA-ORRU01002217-ORRU01002217.1-human-gut-metagenome-genome-assembly--contig:-NODE-2217-length-10501-cov-6.443615_pt1 | contig 10501 bp, 8 predicted proteins | sample MGYA00242184_ERZ509151 | MGnify/ENA primary metagenome ERZ509151 (study PRJEB26280, sample SAMEA2338667) | human gut metagenome | biome: human gut; feature: human-associated habitat; material: faeces... | reverse complement strand
ATGCATTCCTTCTATACCGGAGAGCCAAGATGTTAAAAGAAGTGGCTGAAAAGAGACTGGCGGCCATCCGCGAGTTTACGGAGCTGGGCTCCGGCGTGAAGATTGCCATGCGGGATCTGGAGATCCGCGGGGCGGGGAACCTGCTGGGCCCGGAGCAGTCCGGCTATCTGATGAGTGTGGGCTACGACATGTATCTGCGGCTGCTGAACGACGCGGTGCTGGAGCAGCAGGGGAGGGGAAAGGACATCCGCCCCGACTGCTCGGCGGACCTGGCCACCTCCGCCCACATTCCGGAGCGGTATGTGCCCTCCGCCCACCAGCGCATGGACCTGTACCGCCGCATGGCGGCCATCCGCACCAAGGAAGACGCCGACGAGCTGCTCGACGAGATCGTCGACCGCTTCGGCGATCCCCCGAAGGGCGTCATGAACCTCATCGCCATCGCGCTGCTGCGCGCACGCGCGGCGGCCGCCGGCATCACCGAGATCACGCAGAAGGACGGGGCCATCCTCCTGTCCCTCGCCACGATGGACTTTGCGGCCATCTCGGCCTGCTGCGCCGAGGCGCAGTTCAAGGGGCGGATCTTCTTCTCGGCGGGCAAGGTCCCGATGCTGTCCGTGAAGCTCAAAAAGGGCGAGGATGCGCTGAAGCTCGCCACGCAGCTCGTGGGGACCTATGCCGCCATGCGTGCGCAGACGGCCGAAGGGTGAAATTATTAATAGAAAATTCAGAATTCCGGGGCCCGTTCCTGTCGGGAATGCCGTTGCAAAAATCGGTCGGTTTATGTATAATACAGAAAAAGATTATGTCGCCCTGCGGCTTTTGAATAGGAGGGATTCTTATCAGAAAGAAAGGCAGATTTGAGGCCAGCCGCCCCGCCGCGCACAAGACTTCGGCGGAAAAGGCCGCTGCGGGCCCCAAGAAGAAACCGTCCGCCGCCTCCGGAAAGAAGATCGCGGTCATTGCCGGGTGCGTGGCACTGCTGGCGGTGCTCGGCGTTTGTACCTATGGCTTTATCCTGAAGGGAAGCGACACGATCTTCCCGAACGTGTATGTCGCGGGCGTCGACATCGGCGGGCTCAAGCGCGACGCGGCCATCAACGCCGTGAAGCTCGCGGTCGAGCAGGAGACTGCCGCCGATACGGTTTCTGTGGCTGCTATTGGCGGTGCGGACGGGCCGACGGAAATCAATGTGACGGACAAGGTGGACCTTTGGAAGCCAGTCATCAATGAATTGCAATCTTTGGGCGAAACTACTTCGCAGGAGGATATGTCCTGGATTTATATCTTTATTACCGGATTTGCCGGCGGACTGTTAGCGCTCTTCACCCCTTGTGTATGGCCCATCATCCCGATGACTGTCAGCTTCTTCTTGAAGCGTAGCAAGGATAAGAAGAAAGGCATCCGTGATGCATGGACGTATGGTGCTTCCATCGTAGTGATTTATGTGACGCTCGGACTGGCCATTACGCTGATTTTCGGAGCCAGCGCACTGAACGCACTCTCTACGAATGCAGTATTCAATATCCTTTTCTGCCTGATGCTGGTGGTGTTTGCGGCTTCCTTCTTCGGAGCGTTCGAGATAACGTTGCCCTCCAAGTGGAGTACGGCTGTAGACAGCAAGGCCGAGGCGACAAGCGGTTTGCTCAGCATCTTCCTGATGGCATTTACCTTGTCGCTGGTATCTTTCTCCTGCACGGGACCCATTATCGGATTCCTGCTGGTGCAGGTTTCCACGACGGGCAGCGTGGTGGCTCCCGCCATCGGCATGCTGGGCTTTGCCATAGCTTTGGCATTGCCTTTCACGCTGTTTGCCCTGTTCCCGTCTTGGCTGAAGTCCATGCCCAAGTCCGGTGGATGGATGAACATCATCAAGGTGACGCTCGGCTTCCTGGAGCTGGCCTTTGCCCTGAAATTCCTTTCGGTGGCCGATTTGGCTTACGGCTGGCGCATCCTCGACCGTGAGACGTTCCTCGCCTTGTGGATTGTGCTTTTTGCGCTGCTGGGCTTCTACCTGCTGGGCAAAATCAAGTTCCCGCACGATGATGACGATACGAAGGTCAGCGTGCCCCGTTTCTTCATGGCGTTGGCCTCGCTGGCGTTTGCGGTGTATATGGTTCCCGGTTTGTGGGGAGCGCCGTTGAAGGCGGTCAGTGCCTTTGCGCCGCCCATGCAGACGCAGGATTTCAACCTTTACAATAATGAGGTGCATGCCAGGTTCGACGATTACGACCTCGGTATGGAGTATGCCCGCCAGCATGGCAAGCCCGTGATGCTCGACTTCACCGGCTACGGCTGCGTGAACTGCCGTAAGATGGAGCTTGCCGTATGGACCAACCCGAAGGTGAGCGACATCATCAACAACGACTATGTGCTTATCACGCTCTACGTGGACAACAAGACCCCGCTTCCTTCTCCCGTGAAGATTGTGGAGAACGGCACGGAACGCACGCTGCGCACCGTAGGCGACAAATGGAGCTATCTGCAGCGTGTCAAGTTCGGCGCCAATGCGCAGCCCTTCTACGTGCTGATTGACAACGAAGGCAAGCCGCTCAACAAGTCCTACTCCTACGACGAGGATATACCTAAGTATATCGAGTTCCTGCAGACCGGACTGGAGAATTATAAGAAAGAGAAATAAATAGAATTGGAAAAAGGATGCTTGTAAAAAGGCATCCTTTTTTCACTAAATCCCCTTTTTGTATGAAACACATTATAGACATTGATGCTTGGGAACGCCGGGATAACTACGGCTTTTTCCGCAGTTTTGTAAATTCCTGGTATTCCGTCACCACAGAGATTGACTGCACGGAAGCCAGTGCTGCAGCCCGGGCTGCAAAGCGCTCCTTTTTCCTTTATTATCTGTATGCTGTGGTGCGTTCGGCCAATGAAGTCGATGAACTCCGTTACCGTACCGACAAGGAAGGCCGGGTTGTTTTTCACGACCGGGTGGACATCATTTCTCCGATAGCCGTTCCTGGGAAAACATTCTATACCGTGCGCATTCCCTATTACGAAGACTTTGAACGTTTCTATGCCGAAGCCTACGCCTTGATAACAAACATGCCCGAGGACGGTGACCCTTATGGAGCCGAAAAGATTCTTGCCGAGCAAGGCGATTACGATGTGGTCCATCTGAGTGCGGTTCCCAAAATGTATTTCACCTCGATAACCTATACACTTGCCGAAGCAGGCAACGGTTGCAGTTATCCGTTGATGACTGCCGGCAAGGCCGTATCTCGTGAAGGCCGTCTGGTATTTCCTCTTTCCATTTATGTGAACCATGCTTTTGTCGACGGTTCTCATTTGACCTCCTTCTTCGGAAAGGTGGAGGAGTATTTGAAAGAGATTTCACATAAATGAATCACCCCAAATAAATAATCTATGAAACGCTTATAAGGGTGTTTTTTCATGCTACAAATATATATATATATGATGCCATACATATATGGCAACTTTGAGTTGTTTTTTGTATCTCGGTTTCTGTTTTTTAAGTATCATTGAAAAATCGGAAATGTGCAGACAAGATTTGTAGTATTACAGAATTGTTACAGAATTTATCCTTACCTTTGACACTTTAACAGAATAAGCGTATGGTAAGTAATATATCTTCATGCACGAAAGTACTTGTTTTGCCGATAGTTCTATGGGTTGTTTCGTCTTTTTCCCTGCGGGCGCAGGAGAAGGATTTTGCCACTTGGGCGAATGCCGGTTTCGAATATAAGTTGAAGCCGGCATTTACTGTTTCCGGTGGGCTGGAGTGGCGTACAAAGGATGATTTGGGAAAGACAGACCGGTGGGGGCTGAAGGTGGGGGGAAGCTATAAGCTGTTGCCTTTCCTGAAGCTTGGAGCTGGGTATGAGACGCATTACCGCAATCGGGGGGCAGATGGCTGGAAGTTCCGGCACCGCTACCGTTTGGAAGGCACTCTGTCTGCCCGTGTGCAAAGGGTGAAACTGTCCTTGCGTGAGCGCTTTCAGCATACGTTCGATGGGCATAGAGATGAGTTCCGCTTGCGCTCGCGTGCGAAGTTTGCCTATGACATTCCGAAGTGCAAGCTGGAACCGTATGCTTCGGCCGAGATGTATAATGGTTTGAATAAGACAGAGCACTTCGGAGTAAAGCGGATGCGCTATCGTGGGGGTATTACGTTGCCCTTGTCCGAGCGCTGGGAGGCGGACATCTTCTATTGCAGGCAATGGGAGAAGGATAAGCGGAAGGATATAGTAGGGGTGGAGTGTGTTTATAGCTTTTGAGGGGAGATGAGGGCTGAAAGCCTTTTTTTACTTTTTGTTCTTCCGGTACTCCTTTTTCAGATAAAAGTTGAATCCGGCATATATTTGGAGGGTGCCGAACCCGTTGTTCAGGGAGAAACTGTTTTTGTAGTAGTCGTATGTCCGTCCTACGAATGAGGTACCCACGAAGTATTTGCTGTTGTTGTATACCACACCTGCACGCAGAATGAAGTCGATATTGAAATTCTTGTACCAGTCGTCCGCTTCCCGCTCTTCTGTCTTCTCTATGCGTGATGTCTTGTAGGCGACAGCCGGATTGAACGACAGGCATGCGAGGCAGTTGCGGGCAAACACCCAATTGTAGGCATAGCCGGCGTTGAGGCTGATGTTCGTGTATTTGATATGTTTCACCTTCATACCCGGGTTCATGGTTTCCTGAATGATTTCGGGCAGCTTGGTATAGTCGAAGTTCAGATTGTGGGTGGATACGGAGAATCCGGCAATGAAAGAACCTGCATTGCAGCGCTGGTTGGTGGACTGGCTGAAGGCGGCTGGATAGGAGAAACGTCGATTGTTGAAAATGTAATACAGATTTAATCCCTTCATCTTTACTTTCAATCCGTTGAAATCTTCGGAATAATTGGAGGGAATCTCGTCGGAAAAGCCGGATACCTTGTGTATCTTATAGTCGTTTCCGGTGCTGCGATAGAAAATGTCGACTCCCAGTTTGGAACTGTAAAGACTGAGATCAAACTCCGTACCGCGCTTTTTCTTGCTTTTCTTTCCGTAGAGCCAGTCCGTATCGACAGCCCATCCCAGGAATATCCAACGCCATCCGAAGTAAGCGCCTATCTTGTTGTGAGGGTTGGGCGAGAAACGGAGCCGCTGGTCGTCATTGCCCACGGAGTAATACTCGTAATTGGTGAAATGGTCGAGCATCAGGGCGTAATTGTATCGGTTGGGACTGATATAGGTAGTGTCGAAGTCGCTGAAGTTGAGGAATTTCTTCAATGCTTTTCCGAAGGTGTTTTTATATACGATGCTGTCGCATGCGACAGAACCGTTCTCCTTGTTTTGCGCAAACAATGAGAATGTAAATAATATCCATAAGCAGAAAAAGGCCCCTCTTTGCATCTTGTTGTTCTCTCTCATTTATACAAAGCTAAATAAAATAACCGGTTTTTGAACAGTATCCCGCTAATTTTTCTCTGAAAAAGGCATCAATAATTTGTAGTTCTCAATCGGAATGACTAATATTGAACGTCTTATTGAGAGACTTTATGAATCAAAACCAGATAAAGAAGAATACGATATGAAGAAGATTATCAATCCGTGGAAAGATATGGAGGGCTACAACTGTTTCGGTTGCTCTCCTGACAATGAAGCCGGTGTGAGAATGGAGTTTTATGAGGACGGTGACGAGGTGGTGAGCATCTGGAAGCCGCGTCCGGAGTATCAAGGGTGGCTGAATACGTTGCATGGAGGCATCCAGTCCGTATTGCTGGATGAAATCTGCGGCTGGGTCGTGTTCCGCAAGCTGCAGACCGGCGGGGTGACATCGAAAATGGAAACCCGCTTCCGCAAATCCATATCGACCAACGACACGCATGTGGTGCTGCGGGCTTCGCTTCGCGAGCAGAAGCGGAATATTGCTATCATAGAAGCACGCCTGTATAATAGCATGGGCGAACTTTGCACAGAAGCCACTTGCACCTACTTTACCTTTCCGAAGGAGAAGGCGGAAGCGGAAATGCATTTCCATAGCTGCGAAGTAGAGCAGGAGGAAATATTGCCGTTGATTTAATTGTTTCACCACAGATTACACAGATTTGCATAGATTGGAATAAAAATAATCTGTGCAAATCTGTGTAATTTGTGGTGAACTAAGATGAATTTGAAAGAAAAAATAAACTTTTTGTGATAAATCTTTTGGAGTTTCAAACTTTTAGTTTACTTTTGTCGCATTAAAATCCAAAAAATATGAAGAATATCGTTGCACATCATCACCATCATCATCCTAACGAATAACTCGGTGGGCGTATGAGTGTATATGTACAACAGATGACATAACAGACGAGGCTTGCCGAATATTGGTAAGCCTCGTTTTGTTTTCTGTCATCTCATTCAAAATAGTAAATAGTAAATCGTAAAATAGTAAATAACCTTATGTTAAGAATTGCAGTACAAGCTAAGGGTCGTCTGTATGACGAGACCATGTCGTTTTTGGGAGAATCGGATATAAAGTTGAGTGCCATGAAGCGCTCGTTGTTGGTGCAGTCGTCAAACTTTCCTCTTGAAGTGTTGTTTCTGAGGGATGACGACATTCCGCAGTCTGTGGCTACCGGAGTGGCTGATATAGGAATTGTGGGTGAGAATGAATTTGTTGAGAAGAATGAGGATGCAGAGATAATCAAGCGTCTGGGATTCAGCAAATGCCGTCTGTCTCTTGCCATGCCGAAGGATATTGAGTATCCGGGGGTGAAGTGGTTTCACGGAAAGAAGATTGCGACATCTTATCCGGGTATCCTTTCCGGCTTTTTGAAAGAGAATGGGGTGAATGCGGAGATACACGTCATTACGGGGTCGGTAGAAGTGGCGCCGGGCATCGGTCTGGCAGATGCCATTTTCGATATTGTAAGTTCCGGTTCTACGCTGGTGAGCAACCGTTTGAAGGAAGTGGAGGTTGTGATGAAGTCCGAAGCCCTGCTGATTGGTAACAGGAACCTGAGCGAGGAAAAGCAAGAGATATTGAGGGAGCTGTTGTTCCGTATGGATGCCGTGAAGACAGCCGAAGATAAGAAGTATGTGCTGATGAATGCCCCGAAAGAGAAACTGGATGAGATTGTCTCTGTACTTCCGGGCATGAAGAGCCCCACGGTGATGCCTTTGGCACAAGAAGGCTGGTGCTCAGTACATACCGTACTCGACGAGAAGTGTTTCTGGGAGATTATCGGAAAGCTGAAAGCATTGGGTGCGGAAGGAATTTTGGTATTGCCCATAGAGAAGATGATATTATAGTGGGTCCGGAGGAGGTGTTTCCTCTTTTAAAGAAATAAAGAATATGAAGAAAATTATATATCCCGACAAAGCAGAATGGGCGGATATGCTCCGTCGTCCTGCCCTCCATACCGAAACGCTTCGCGATACCGTGAAGGAAGTGCTTGACCGTGTAAAATCGGAAGGAGATAGAGCCGTCATTGAATATGAAGAACGGTTTGACAAAGTGAAACTTGATGCCTTGGCTGTGACCGAAGCGGAGATGGCGGAGGCAGAAAAAGATGTTCCCATTGAACTGAAAGCGGCCATTATGCTTGCACAGAAGAATATTCATGCCTTCCATGCTGCGCAGCGTTTTGAAGGAAAGAAAGTACAGACTGTTCCGGGAGTGACCTGCTGGCAGAAAGCGGTTGCCATCGAGAAAGTCGGTTTGTACATTCCCGGCGGCACGGCTCCGTTGTTCTCTACCGTGCTGATGTTGGCTACTCCTGCACAAATAGCCGGTTGCAAAGAAATAGTTCTTTGCACTCCTCCCGATAAAGCGGGAAAGATTCATCCTGCCATCCTCTATGCGGCAAAGCTGGCGGGAGTCAATAAGATATTCAAGGCAGGCGGAGTACAGGCTATCGGTGCGATGGCATACGGAACGGAGAGTGTGCCGAAGGTTTATAAAATATTCGGTCCCGGCAATCAATATGTGACGGCTGCCAAGCAGCAGGTTTCCCTGTGTGATGTGGCCATCGACATGCCTGCCGGTCCTTCCGAGGTGGAAGTGCTGGCAGACGAAACGGCCAACCCCGTCTTTGTTGCCGCCGACTTGCTTTCGCAGGCAGAACATGGGGTAGACAGTCAGGCGATGCTGGTGACTACTTCCGAAAAGCTGATGGAAGAAGTGGAATATGAAGTGCAGCGGCAATTGGCCTTGCTCTCCCGTTGGGAAATAGCGGAGAAATCTTTGGCCAACAGCAAGCTGATATTGGTGAAAGATATGGATGAGGCAATTGCTTTAACCAATGAATATGCTCCCGAACACCTGATAATCGAAACCCGGGATTATGAGGAGCAAGCCGAGCGTATTGTCAATGCAGGCTCTGTATTTCTGGGTTCCCTGTCGCCGGAGAGTGCAGGCGATTACGCATCGGGAACCAATCATACGCTGCCCACAAACGGTTATGCCAAAGCTTATGGCGGAGTGAGTCTGGATAGCTTTATCCGTAAAATAACTTTTCAGGAAATCACGCGCGAAGGCATAGAGATTATCGGTCCCGCCATCGAAGTAATGGCAGCCAACGAACAACTGAGTGCGCATAAAAATGCCGTCACCGTCAGATTAAAAGCAAAATAAAAAAAGAGACTATATGAAAGACTTAAAAGAATTGACGCGTCCCAATATCCGGGCTTTAAAGCCATATTCATCTGCGCGCGATGAATGTAGCGGGGCAGAAGCCTCTGTGTTTTTGGATGCAAACGAGAATCCCTATAATACTCCGAACAACCGTTATCCCGACCCGATGCAGCGAGAGCTGAAGAATCTGATAGCTCCCGTCAAGAAGGTCAAACCGGAGAATATCTTTTTGGGAAACGGCAGCGATGAGGCTATCGACTTGGTTTATCGTGCTTTCTGCCGTCCGGGGGTGGATAATGTAGTGGCTATCGACCCTACTTACGGTATGTATCAGGTATGTGCCGAGGTGAATGATGTGGAGTATCGTAAGGTATTGCTGGACGAAAACTATCAGTTTACTGCAGACCGGCTGCTGGCGGCGACGGATGATAATACCAAATTGATATTTCTCTGTTCTCCCAATAATCCGACCGGGAATGCGTTAGACCGTGAGGAAATGGAAAAGACTCTGTCTGCTTTTCAGGGATTGGTCGTCATCGATGAGGCTTATTCCGATTTTTCGGATGCACCTTCGTTTCTGCTTGACTTGGAAAAACATCCCAATCTCATCGTTTTTCAGACTTTCTCCAAAGCCTGGGGATGTGCCGCCATCCGGCTGGGCATGGCATTTGCTTCTCCTGAAATTATCGCGATTTTCAGTAAGATAAAGTATCCTTATAATGTGAATCTGCTGACTCAAAAGGAGGCCATTGCCATGATGCATCGCCATTATGAAGTGGAACGTTGGGTGAAGTCATTGCTGGAAGAGCGTGCGCGTCTTATCGATGAGTTTATACAGTTGCCCTGCTGCGAGAAGATTTATCCGACAGATGCCAATTTCTTTTTGGCAAAAGTGACGGATGCGAAGAAAATATATGCTTACTTGGTAAGTAAAGGAATCATTGTACGTAATCGCACCAATGTTTCTTTGTGTCGTGACTGCCTTCGCATCACTATTGGCACTCGTCCCGAAAATGATACGTTGCTGGAGGCGCTGAACGCTTTTGGCATGCAGTCCGGCAAATAAAAAGATTGTAACAGATGAAAAAAGCATTATTCATAGACCGTGATGGTACGCTGGTGGTGGAGCCGCCGGTGGATTATCAGCTCGACTCGTTCGAGAAACTGGAGTTTTGTCCCAAAGTGTTCCGTAATCTGAGCTTCATTCGGAGCAAGCTGGATTATGAGTTTGTCATGGTTACCAATCAAGACGGACTGGGAACGGATTCTTTCCCGGAAGATACTTTCTGGCCGGTGCATAATCTGGTGTTGAAGACATTGGAAGGGGAGGGTATCACATTCGATGATATCCTGATAGACCGCAGCTTTCCCGAAGACAATGCCCCAACCCGCAAACCGCGTACCGGAATGATGGGAAAATATATGACGGGAGACTATGACCTGGCGAACAGTTTTGTCATCGGCGACCGTGCTACAGATGTAGAACTGGCCAAAAATTTGGGTTGCAAGGCTATTTTGCTTCAAGACGATAAAGAGGTACTGAAGGAAAAGAACCTGGAAGCATATTGTGTGTTGGCCACGACCGATTGGGACCGGATAGCTGAGTTTCTGTTTGCCGGAGAACGTATTGCCGAGGTGCGCCGCACGACGAAAGAGACGGATATCTTTGTCCGCCTCAATTTGGACGGCAGTGGTCGGTGCGATATTTCCACCGGGCTTGGTTTCTTTGACCACATGCTGGAGCAGATTGGCAAGCACGGCGGCATTGACCTTACCGTTTGCGTGAAAGGTGACTTGGAGGTGGATGAACATCATACCATCGAAGATACGGCCATTGCATTGGGTGAATGCATTTATCAGGCCTTGGGCAGTAAGAGGGGAATAGAGCGTTACGGTTATTGTCTGCCGATGGACGATTGTCTTT
>ENA-ORRU01002216-ORRU01002216.1-human-gut-metagenome-genome-assembly--contig:-NODE-2216-length-10508-cov-2.399216_pt1 | contig 10508 bp, 9 predicted proteins | sample MGYA00242184_ERZ509151 | MGnify/ENA primary metagenome ERZ509151 (study PRJEB26280, sample SAMEA2338667) | human gut metagenome | biome: human gut; feature: human-associated habitat; material: faeces... | reverse complement strand
AGCCTGGACATATTCTTACTTCCATGGTTAAGAGAGTTGATAATGCCTGCTACCTGGTTATCCAGTCTGCAGTAGATGGAACCTTTGAGGGCGGCACAACCAAATATCTGGCACTGAAGGACGGCGGCGTCAGCCTGACTGATTTCTCTGTTATCAAAGAATCTCTGGGCGATAAATTCCCGCAGGATATCGTTGATAAGTGTGATGAGCTTGCCGAGAAGATCAAATCCGGCGAGATCGTAGTAGAAAACTATGAAGGATTTGGCCCAGAGGCATAATTGATAAAGACAAGGCCGGGAGCGAGTGAAACCTGGCGGCGAAGGGGGATCTGGATTCTTTCAGGTTCCCCTTCATTTTCAACAAAAATGTTTTTCTTGGAAAGAGCCGTCAGGCATTTCCGGACGAGAGGGTGATCGAATGAACGAATACGTAGTGGAGATGAAAGGAATTGTCAAAAATTTCGGACAGGTTCAGGCGGTAAAGCATGGCGAATTTACTCTGAAAAAAGGCGAGATCCATTCACTGATTGGTGAAAATGGAGCTGGTAAATCCACCATGATGAAGCTTCTGTACGGCATGTATCCCATTGACGAGGGCGAGATTATCGTCAAGGGGGAACCGATGGGAACCATCACACCGAAGATTGCAATTGAGCACGGTGTCGGCATGGTCCATCAGGAATTTATGCTGGTAAATGAGCTGACGGTTCTGGAGAATATTATTCTGGGATTTGAACCGAAAAAGGGATTGACAATTGACTTTGACAAGGCAAGAAAAGAAGTTAAAAAATATATTGAACAGTATCATATGGACGTGCAGCTGGATAAGAAGGTAAGCCAGATATCCGTTGGTGAGGCGCAGCGTGTCGAGATTATCAAGACATTGATGCGAGGTGCTGATATCATCATTCTGGATGAGCCTACAGCGGTTCTGACTCCTCAGGAGGCGGAACGTCTGTTTGAAATCCTGAACAATCTGAAACAGGATGGAAAATCCCTTGTCTTTATTTCTCATAAGCTGAATGAAGTTATGGCAATATCAGACCGCATCTCTGTGATGCGTCAGGGACAATATATGGGCACTGTTAATAAAGAGGAAACTTCTCCGCTGGATCTGACCAAACGAATGATCGGACGTGAAGTATTCTTAAACATTGATAAGGCTTATTCTGAGGCGGGAGATACGATTCTGGAGGTTCAGGATGTGTGGATTCCCAGCCAGAAGGAGACATCGAAGATCCGGGGCATGTCCCTGCATGTCAAGGCCGGTGAGATTGTCGGCGTGGCAGGTATCGATGGAAATGGACAGAGTGAGCTGGTTGAGGCGATCACCGGACTCCGCAAGGTAGAGAAGGGCAAGATCCTTCTTTGCGGCAAGGATATTACGAATCAGAGTCCGAGAAAAGTGAGAGAGAGCGGTCTTTCCCATATTCCGGAGGATCGAAATACAAGAGGTCTGAACCGTGCCATGACCATCGAGGAAAATCTGGCGCTGGCATATACCCGGAAGGATCGGAAGCCATTTCGAAGTGCGGTTCGCAAACAGGAAAAGGATCTATTCCGGACAGAGCTTGAGAAGTACCATATGGATCTGGAAAACCGTATGAAGACGAAGGTAGGGCTTCTGTCAGGTGGTCAGAGACAGGTTGTGACGCTTCTCATGTGTACGCTTGTCATGCCAAAGCTCCTTCTTCTGGATGAGCACACGGCAGCGCTTGACCCGGCGACGGCGGATAAGGTCATGGAGATCACGCGGTCGATTGTGTCGGAAAACCATCTGACGACGCTGATGATCACCCACAATCTGTCGCAGGCGCTCACGACCGGAAATCGGACGATCATGCTCGATGAAGGGCGGATCATCCTGGATCTGGGCGGTGAGGAGAGAGCGAAAATGGGGGTGAATGACCTTTTAGACTGCTATGCGGAGAAAAAGAAGAAGGCATTTGATAATGACCGGATGATGCTGGCAGGGACTTATTTCACAGCCCCTTAAATTTTTCTTAGAATACATCTAAATCCTGTCCATTTACAACGGCACCTTCATATCCGGCATCATGGATTATAACGATCATCTTACAGGTTATCTGCTATTACTTTGTGAGAAAACAATTGTACGGAAAAAAGATTGCACAAGCATAAATATCAAATAATATATAAAAATGTCGTATGTCAGTAAATTATTTTGACATACGACATTTTTGATTCATAGTTGATTTAAATAAAATCTAAGACTTGATCATTTTTTCTTTTTGTGGAGATGAACTTCAGGAATTGCTACATTATCATAAAGAATAGAATGTTCTTCTTCTTTTTCAACTTCCTGTTCATCAATTTGTTCTTCTATCTCATCAAAATCCTTTGTGTGGATCTCTGGGATAGCAACATTCTCGCTTTTCATTTTATAGTCTAGTTTTTCTCTGAGTTTTTTTTTGATCTCATCACGTTTCTTTTTTCTCTTTCCAAACATTTTCATTGACTCCCTTTAAGATTATAGAAAATTGATAAAAAATGTAATTACCAGACTGTTTAAGAAGTCTGCAAATAAACTACCGATCAAAGGCACCAGAAGGTAAGCTTTGACAGATGGAACATAACGTTCACAGATGGCCTGCATATTCGCCATGGCGTTTGGAGTGGCTCCCATTCCGAAACCACAGACACCAGAAGATAATACAGCAGCATCATAGTCTCTTCCCATGATATTAAATATTACGAAATATGTAAAGAAGAACATTAAGATTGTCTGACCTGCAAGTAATGTGATCAGTGGAAGTGCAAGGTCTGCAAGCTGCCATAATTTTAATGTGATCATGGCGATTCCCAAAAACAGGGATAAGCTGATACCACCGATGTCGTTGATCTCACCCATATAAATTGTAAATTTTCCAGAATACTCACCGATGTTACGCATACATGCAGCAGCGATCATAGCACCAATATAAATTGGGAATGTCATTCCTGTCATGGATAGGAACTTGGAAATGATCGTTCCAATACCAATAGCAATGATTAGCTGAAATACAGCAGCTGGATACATGCTGGTGTGACGTTCATGTTTCTTTTCTTCTTCTACCAAAAGGCTGTCATCTTCAGGAATAGCAGTTTTTAATAGATCTTTTTTCTCGATCAGTCGTTTGCCGACAGGTCCACCCATGATACTTCCTGCGATCAGACCGAAGGTTGCGGCAGCAGTACATAGTGTGCTTGCTCCTTTTACACCAAAGTCTTCAAGAACAGGGCCGAAAGCACCGGCAGTTCCATGACCACCGATCATAGGAATAGAACCAGTACACAGACCAACCAAAGGACTGATATGAAGTACTTTGGCAAGGCCGACTGCAAGGAAGTTCTGACTTACGATCAGAGCGATCACAAGCATAAGGAAAATGATCAAAGATTTTCCACCGCTTTTTAATACCTTTAAGTTTGCCTGAAATCCAACAGAAGTAAAGAAGAATACCATACATACTTCTTTCAAAATATCATCAAATGAAAATTCGGCGATTCCTGTTACAAAGCAGATACATGTAAAAACTGCAAAGATAACACCACCGATAACAGGTGCAGGAATGCAAAATCGTTCTAAGATTGCAATTCTGTGTTTTAAAAAGTTTCCTAACATCAAAACGACTACGGCGACCGCGATCGTCTGATACATATCTAGTTGTATTGTCATTTATTTATACCGCAGCGGATTAATTGCTTCCTTTCTCTGTATTTACCGTGATTCCATATTGTTTGTAGTAAGCAGCTGCACCATCATGGAATGGAATCGTGATTCCCTCTACAGCAGTTTTCTCATCAAGAGAAATATCTACAGGGAGTGCATACTGAATCTTCTGTTCATTTGCAAACAGAATCTTTGTGATTTGTTTAACCGTATCTTCAGACAACTTGTCACTTGCAAGAAGTACCGCTTTAACACCGACAGTTTTTACAGGCTGAGTCTGATCAGTATAAGTATTTTCAGGAATTGAGTATTCTGTGTAAAACTTATAAGACTTCTTCAGACGATCAATACCTTTCTGGTCAAGGCTGATAAGACGGATCTTACGTTGCTTTGCTAATTCGTTGATCACAGTTGTCTGTACTCCAGCGGTACAGAAAAGAGCATCAATATCACCAGAATTCAATTTCTTTGCGGCGTTTGTGTAATCAAGATTTACTTCATCAACAAGCTTTTCATTTAATCCGTAAGCACTTAAGATCTGTATAGCATTCTGTTCTGTTCCAGATTCTTCCTCACCAATACTGACTTTCTTTCCTTCCAGATCTTCAATAGAATGGATTGATGAATCAGCAGGTACGACAATCTGACACGCTTCAGTATAAAGCGAAGCAATGGCACTATATCCTTGATATTTTTTATCATTTTCAAAAATACCAGTGCGCTCATATGCATCATTGATCAAATCCATTTGGGCAACTGCCATCTGGATATAATCTTTTGACAACAGACGAAGGTTCGCCGCAGAACCAGCAGTTGTTTTTACTTCGATATTATAGTTTTTGCTTTTGGATGTGACAAGGTTTGCAAAAGTATCACCAAAAATCTGATAAGTACCACCAATACCAGCAGACCCAAAACGGATCTTCCCGGCATTAACCCCACATCCAGTCAGGCATGTGCAGATCATGACTGCAACAGCACAAAGGATTGTAAGTTTTTTCTTCAAAGTATCACCTCTTATTATTTATTTGCTCAGTGTATGTTATTATTTTAACATTAAATTACTATTTCGAAAAGATAAAAAATCTTGACTTAGAGTGTACTCCAACTTATATAATAAAAAAACGAATAAAAATCAGATAAGGAGAAAGAGCATGTATATTGAAAATATCAATGGACCAGAAGATGTCAAAAAATTATCCGATGAGCAGTTAAATGTCCTTGCCGAAGAGATTCGTAAGGCATTATTAGAAAAATTAAGTAAGCATGGAGGCCACTTTGGGCCAAACTTTGGTATGGTAGAAGTAACGATCGCTATGCATTATGTATTTGAATCACCAAAAGATAAGATCGTATATGACGTTTCTCATCAGTCTTACCCACACAAGATGTTAACTGGTCGTAAAGATGCATTCTTATACGAAGAACATTATGATGATGTATCAGGATACAGTAATCCAGGAGAAAGTGAACATGATCATTTTACGATCGGCCATACATCAACTTCTGTAAGTCTTGCATTAGGACTTGCCAAAGCAAGAGATTTAAAAGAAGAAGATGAAAATGTGATCGCAGTGATCGGTGATGGATCTTTAAGTGGAGGGGAAGCTTTAGAAGGACTTGATTACGCAGCAGAATTAGGTGGAAATCTAATTATCATAGTCAATGACAATGATATGTCGATCGCAGAAAACCATGGTGGATTATATGAAAATTTAAAAGAACTTCGTGAAACAAATGGGGAAGCAGAATGCAATCTTTTCAAAGCCATGGGATTAAATTACATTTATGTCAAAGAAGGAAATAAAATTGCTGATCTGATCAAAGCATTCAAACAGGTCAAAGATACAAAAAAAGCAGTTGTCGTTCATATTAATACGCAAAAAGGAAAAGGATATAAATTAGCCGAAGAACATAAAGAAGACTGGCATTACTGTGCTCCATTTGATGTGGAAACAGGAAAACCTTTATATTCATTTGAAGGAGAAGATTTCTCAAGTGTAACAGCAGATTATCTCTTAAAGAAAATGAGAGAAGACAAAAAGGTAGTAGCCATCACATCAGCAACACCAACCGTTATGGGATTCACAGAAGACAAACGTAAGGAAGCTGGAAAACAGTTTATTGATGTTGGAATCGCAGAAGAAACAGCAATGGCAATGGCAGCCGGAATCGCAGCAGGTGGTGGAAAACCAGTTTATGGAGTATATTCAACATTCGTACAGAGAACATATGACCAGATCACACAGGATCTCTGCATTGACAGCAATCCAGCAACGATCGTTACATTCTGGGGATCCGTATATGGAATGAATGATATAACACATCTTGGATTACAGGATATTCCAATGATGAGCAATATTCCGAATCTGGTATATCTTGCCCCAACAACCAAAGAAGAATATCTGGCAATGTTAGACTGGAGTATCGATCAGGACCAGTATCCAATAGCGATCAAACTGCCAGGAGGGAAAATGATCTCAGATGGCAAAGAAGTAACAAAAGATTTCAGCCAGTTAAATAAATATGAAGTAACACAAAAAGGAAGCAAAGTTGCGATCATCGGACTTGGAACATTCTACAACATGGGATGTGAAGTTGCGAAAGCAGTAGAAGAAAAGACAGGAACAAAAGCAACTGTGATCAATCCATATTATATTACAGGAATTGATGAAGCATTATTAGAAGGTCTTAAGAAAGATCATGATGTAGTGATCACATTAGAAGATGGATTCTTAGAAGGTGGATTTGGCGAGAAGATTACAAGATTTTATGGTAATTCTGATATGAAAGTATTGAATTATGGAGTTAAGAAAGAATTGCTAGATCGCTATGATGTGAAGGAATTGCTTAAGAAGAATCGATTGACAGTTGAGCAGATCGTAGAAGATCTGTAAGATTTAAATAGTATAAAAAAGAATCCTAAAAATAACAGGATTCTTTTTTTATTACAAATATAAATCTGGACGGTGGAGCGTGTTAAGTGAAAAATTTAAAAAAGAGAAAAATTGAGTGATTTTTTAGGGCTGACAGATGTTTCATTCTGTCTAAAATGTAGTAACAAACTAAAAAACGCCGCACGTCCAGACAAGATTGCCCAGACGGCCGGCGATTAATGATCATACTCCCATGTGGTTGATTCCACGTGCTCCGTCAGTCATATGACCTCATGGGTATTAGGTTACTATAACTGATAAGATTCGTCAAGCCAGAATTTTAAGAAAATACAAATATTTTTGTATGAAATTTCAGACAATTATAAAATGATGATGAATAAAAACAAGTAAGTAGGGCATCCTTTGAGCATGAACAAAAAAAACATGATCAGAGGATGTCTTTTCTTTATCATAATTGCTGGAAGCATCATGATATGGCAAAGATATACTTTTCATAAAATACAACAAAACAAAATACAGCAAAATTTAAAAAATAATCTGATCCGTTTCCATGTCAGAGCAAACAGTGACAGCAGCTTTGATCAGGCGTGTAAATTAAAAGTAAGAGATGCTGTGATCAGCAAAGTCAGTCAGATGATGGATAAGGCAGATACAAAAGAGGAAGCATTTGACATCCTAAAAAAACAAAAAGATAGTATAAAAAATACGGCACAGGAAATATTAAAGAAAGAGGGAGTTATACAAAAGGTAAAAGTACATTTTGTACAGGAAAAATTCCCAGAGAAAACTTACGGACAATATACATTTCCAGAAGGAATCTACGATGCATTAAGAATTGATCTTGGAGAGGCAAAAGGACATAACTGGTGGTGTGTCATGTTTCCAGATCTATGCGTAACAAAAGATGACAAAGTAAGAATTAACAATACGGCAAGAAAAAAGATGGAGAAACTTTTAGGAAAAAAAGCAGTTGAGAAAATTACAAAAGATAAATATCTTGGATGGTTGTTTAAAGCATAAGAAAAATGGAGCGGTCAAATTGTACCGCTCCATCTTAAAGTTACGTATTCTATGCTAATGGTTTCTTTGCAGAGACAAGAAGTAAACGTTTCTTCTTATATACTCTGAATTTTGTAAGTCCTGCATTCTTAAAATATCCTAAAGTCTCATATGTAGAATGTCTGCGGTTGTCGCCGGCAGTTAAATAGGATGGAATATTAGAAACAATTCGCAGAGCATCAGGCAGAGCAGACTCACCAATATAAAGTCTTCCACCAGGAATTAAAACACGAAAAGCTTCATTAACAAACTTCTGTGGATCTTTGAATGTATGGAAATCATCACAAACGGTGATCACACGGAAACTATTGTCATCGAAAGAAAGGAAATCACTGTAGCTTGTCTCAAAATGAAGGTCTGGCCAGTTTGACCTTGCCTCAAGAATCTTATCTTCAGATTCATCAATTCCATATCCTTCAACATCTTTCCAACGAGTCAGTTCATGTAAAAAAGTACCATCACCGCAACCGACATCTAATATATTGTCTGTATCTCTGATACAGATTTTCTTGATCATTTCATCCCGTAAAGCATCTCTCATAAGAAACTCCTTTCGTATGCCTTGTGGTTTATATGGCATCTCCCTGTTACTCTTAATAATACCAGAAAATGGTATCTTTGGAAAGGAGAGCACTAAGGAGTGATTATAGCATAGATACAGAATTTGTCAAATTGTGATTTAAATTCTTCCTTCCTTAAACTCACGCATCATCTCATTTGTCAGACTAAAATCATTTGGTTGTAATTCGATCTCATCTCGTGTTTTCCATTCTGCAAGTTTCAATTCAGAAGCATCCATATGAATGTCGGTATCACCATCAACTTCACAGTAGAATCCAGCAAGCAGATCATCAACAACACCCCAAGGCTGGGATTTGTAATACTGAATATTTTTTACACGAAGTCCAGCTTCTTCCATAACTTCACGTGAGACTGTCTCTTCCAGAGTTTCCCCGATCTCTGTAAATCCGGCGATCAGGGCGAATGGAGTAAATCCCTTGCGGTATTTGGTAAGAAGAAGTTTATCATCATTTTTAACCCCGACAATGACTGCAGGTACGATTCTTGGATAGATCAGATGGCCACAGGAAGGACATTTTAAGGCACGTTCTGTAGAAGAATGGATAGTTTCATGACCACAGCAGCCACAGAAACGATTGGTACGGTACCAGTTATAAAGATGCAGACCTGTGATCGCAGCAAAAGTACGGTATTTTGGACCGATCTGCTGATTGCGGAGATCACGTACCGTACAGAAGTTATAACCTTCAGGAATCTCTTCAGGATCTTTATTTAATAAGAAGTAATCATCATCGTCAACAGAAAAAAGATAAGTAAGAGTATCTTCTGTAACATGAGCATCATTTACAAAATCACTTAGGCGGGGAAAAGATAAAAATAAATCCTCTTCATTTAAAAGAGTAGGCCTTGCAAGTTTTCTGCCATCTCCAGTACGGATCATTTCATCAGGCAAAAAGAGATTCTCCTGCCCCATTTCTTCCAGATCAGATTTCTTTAATAAACGATGAAGAAGTCCATCCTTTGTGAAATATAAAATGATACTGTCAGCATCAGGTTTTTTGGCTGGATCGTAGTGATTGTCTAATTTATGAGGGTAAATATCTTGAATCATAGTTGGTTGTTCCATTCCTTTCTATATATAGTAAATAAAAAACAATATTATCATATCAGAATCATGTAAAAAATCCTAGATAAAAACTAAGTAAAGACAAAACGAAACAGAAGTGATATACTATCTAAGTAAGTGAAAGATATATACAATTAAAGGTAGGATCACATATGAGTAAGTTATGTAGTTGTATTGTTCCATGTTTTAATGAAGAGGAAGTAATTCCGCTTTATTATGAGGAGATGCAGAAAGTAAGGAAACAAGAAGAAGGGAAAATTGACTTTGAGATTATCTTTATCGATGATGGAAGTAAAGATAAGACATTAGAAGTTATAAAGAAATTAAGCGAACAGGATGAATGTATTCATTATGTATCATTTTCCAGAAACTTCGGAAAAGAAGCTGCGATGTATGCAGGATTTGAACATGCCAATGGTGAATATGTTGTGACAATGGATGTTGATCTTCAAGATCCGCCACATTTAATTCCAGAGATGATCCGAAGCATCGAGGAAGAAGGATATGATAGTGTGGCAACAAGACGTGTTACAAGAAAGGGAGAACCACCGATCCGCTCATTTTTCGCAAGACGTTTTTATGGATTGATCAATAAGATCTCTGATGCTGATATCGTAGATGGAGCCAGAGATTTTCGTATGATGAAGAGAGATATGGTTAACGCAATCCTTTCCATGCCAGAATATAACCGATTTACAAAAGGTATCTTTGGATGGGTAGGATTTAAGACCAAATGGCTGGACTTTGAAAATGTAGAGCGTTCTGCAGGTGAGACGAAGTGGTCAGTGTGGAAACTGTTCCGTTATTCATTAGAAGGAATCACCGGATTTTCAGTAGTACCATTAGCGCTTGCATCGGTACTGGGAATTCTGTTCTGTGGACTGTCGGCACTGGTGATCCTGGTAATTATTATCCGGACACTTGTATGGGGGGATCCGGTATCCGGATGGCCGTCCATGGCATGTATCGTGTTCATGGTCAGCGGTGTACAGCTCTTGTGCCTTGGAATTCTTGGACAGTATCTGTCTAAGACTTATCTTGAGACTAAGCATCGTCCAATCTATCTGCTTCGGGAATCTAGTGAGGAAGGAGAGACGTATGCAGATCATAAAAGGTAAGAAAAAGATCCGTGGTGTGATCTATCTGCTGCTATGCCTGCTGACCGTATTTGTCTGCTGGCTCTTTGTGGGACGAAATGGTGTGTTTGGGGCAAAGGTAGACTGGATCAGCCA
>ENA-ORRU01002215-ORRU01002215.1-human-gut-metagenome-genome-assembly--contig:-NODE-2215-length-10508-cov-2.832297_pt1 | contig 10508 bp, 4 predicted proteins | sample MGYA00242184_ERZ509151 | MGnify/ENA primary metagenome ERZ509151 (study PRJEB26280, sample SAMEA2338667) | human gut metagenome | biome: human gut; feature: human-associated habitat; material: faeces... | reverse complement strand
GGGATTGGCAGCCTGTTTTGCACAGTTGCCATTCACGTAATATCCTGCTGTAAAGTTAGTCACGTTGGGAGCTTCGGTTCCTGTTACCGAAGTTGCGGGCCAGAAACATTCACAGAATCCGATAGATGCGTAGAAACGCGGTTCGCGGTCCAGATACATTTTGGCAACGGTTGGTCTCAGCTCATATCCTGTGGCGATGGTAGGTACAGTACCCGCTTCTTCATAATAATCAGGTTGTTGCACATAATCTTCTCCATCTTTCATGTAGTAGGCATCTATGAGTTTCTGAGTGATTCCTAAGCCGTTCCATCCTCCCAGTTTCAACGGGAAGGCGATTGAAATGATGTTGTTGTTCAAGGGAGTAGCATAAATAAGTTCAGGGTTTTTCACAGCCAGTGCTTCTCCATTGAACATGTCTATATACGAATGGTAAGGATCGATTCCTCCTACTCCTAACGGAAATTCCGCTTGTGACGCCTGAGAGGATGCATACGTGTTTTCATCGCTGGGTACAGTGTATAATGAGTAAATACCGCTATCGATAATTCTCTTGGAGGCAGCAGCTGATTTCGCCCATTTCACCGGGTCATATTGCTGGGCTATCATGTTTCGTCCGTCGGAAGTGGTCCAGTCGGCATAATATTGATTGCCGTTGTACCACTTGGAAGCTTGGTAAAGCCGGACACGTGACATGAGGGCGGCTGCCGCATATTTGGTAGGACGTTCGAACTGAGTGCTCGGGCGCGTCGGGTCCAGTAGACTGTAAGCTTCTTCGAGGTCTTTGCAGATATATTCCACACATTCATCGTACGTGTTACGTTCGAATGACAAGTTTTCAATGTTTTCATCTACCGACAGCGGCTCTTCGGGAAGGATGACTGCCGGTCCGTAAAGCTCCAACAGATAGAAATAGAAGGAAGCTCTCATGAAATGAGTCAAACCCATAATTTCACGTCTGTCCAATCCTTTCAGGTCTTTGCATTCATCGATGCGGGTGAAGATAGTGTTACACTTACGGATACCTTTGTAGTATTGTCCCCACATGTTGTAGTAAGAATCGTTCTGTGTAATTTTGTCTGCATACAAGTAGGTACCGGCGTACTCAGCTTTCTGCCATGACAGAAGGACTTCATCTACCGCAGTCTCGTAAGGACCGTAGGAACCGGAAAACAAGTTGCCTTGAGCGGGCATTAATGCCGCAGTTCCCCACACATAACGCTCCAGATAATCTTGTCTGGCAAAGATGGAGTCGAGTGGAGTCAGGTCGTTAAAGTATTCATCAACTGCCAGATAGTTGCATGAAGTCAGCATGAACGGGATGATTCCCAGTGTCGTGCATAGAATATGAAGGCTTTTCTTTAATATCTTTTTCATAATAGTTTTCAATTAGAACGTAGCTGTTAACTGTAAAGAGAAGGTACGCTGTAGCGGATATACGGCGCCGTTTTTAGATGCCTGTCCCGGATCCCATAGTTTCACTGAATCCCATACTGCCAGATTCTGTCCGACAAATTGCAGATTCATATCACTGATGCCCACTGTCCTTAGTACTTTATTCGTTCCGATACGATAGGAAATATCCAATGATTTCCAACGCAGGTAAGAACCATCTGCCAGCCAGAAAGTAGAAGCACGGTTATTGTTCTTATTCTCTCCGTAAGTCAGGCGCGGGAAACGTGCATTCGGGTTTTCTGTAGAAGGATCCCCTGAATACCATGCCGGTGTCCAACGATTCTTCGGGTCGTTTACGATGGATAGAATGTTGCCGACTTCTCCGCCTGAGAAGGGATAGAATCCGGAACCGCCGTATAAGAAGTTAACTTTGGCTGCTCCAGTGAATAAAGCACTGATAGTCCATCTTTTATATCTGTACTCCAGTGCAAAACCGTATTGAATTTGCGGTACATTGGAGTGTGCAATAGGAACAATATCGTCATCGTCAATTTTTCCGTCAGCGTTCACGTCTTTATAGCGGATATCTCCGGGGCGTACTTCGCCGTATGTCTGTTTCGGGCTTCGGTTGATTTCATCCTGATTTTGAAATAAGCCTAATGCAACCAAACCGCGCATAACACCATAATTTACATCGCTATACGATTGGTAAGGGTAGCGCACCGCATCTTGGTCCCAATGTACAACTTTGCTGACAGCATATGTCATGTTGGCACGCACCGTGAAAGAGTTGTCTTCGTTTATTTTCTGGTTCAGGTAAATGTTACCATCTATACCGCTACTGCGCATACGTCCTACGTTGGTATATGGGTTGGTCACGACGCCTACTTCCGAAGGCATCATTTTTCTTTCCTGAAAGATATTATCACGAGTGTCTCTGAAGATATCTACCGTTCCACCTATTTTATCATTGAGAAATTGGAAGTCGATACCCAGGTTATATTTCTTGGCTACCTCCCAATGTAAGTTGTTGGCTCCGATTTGTTTTTCTGTCAATCCATTGGAACCCCAACGACTACCACCTCCAAAGTTAATCAACGTCAGATATGGGAACCGACGTCCACCACCGATCTGATCGTTACCAACTTCACCATAAGAAGCTCTGATCTTCAAAAAGTTGAGCCATCCTGCATGATTCTGCATAAATTCGTATTGGGTCGGGATCCATCCTAAGGCTATTGCAGGGAACAAACCGAATTGTTTGCCCGGTTCAAAGTTTTCGGAACCGGTGTATCCTACGTTTCCTTCTATCAGATAAGCATCTTTATAAGAGTAAGTAGCTCTGGCAGATAATGCTTGATAACGTTTGGGAATAGATGAAATTTCATCATTTGCTTCGGTGGTTTCGGTGCTTTGCATATAGTAATGTATCAAACCGGTTACACGGTGTTCCTGATTGAAAAGTCTTTCATAGGCAAGTTGCGATTCGAAGTAATATCTCCGGTCACTGGCAGCACTCTTGGCGAATTGAATGTTGCTGGCTGATACCGTACGTTGTGTCATTAATGAACCGTCATTGTAACGGCCAAAGGCCTTGTATAGGTCCGGCATTTTGGAGCGGACTACGTTGTGTATATTGTTATTGTTATACGAGAACATTCCTCTGGCAGTCAAACCCTTGATCCATTTTCCGAAGTCTTGACGTAAGGTGAAATTGATGTTCATAGTGGTCCGGTTTCCCTTTTTAAATCCGGTATGGTTCAACAAGATATATGGTGAGATTTGTTCTCCGTTTTTCCCATAAGCAGGAAGCATTCCATTGGAATAACGTAAAGGCACCGTCAGGGGAGTCAGATAGGCTTGTGCGGCCCAGAGTGCGTCATTGTTAGTTCCGAATCCCGGTGCTCTGTCTTCTACAATAGCTCCGTCCATAGCCAATCCCATGATCGTCGATGAAGTTAGATTCATGTCTACCTTTGCGCGGAAATTATATTTAGCCCATTTGACATTCGTGTTGTATTTGTTAACTTTGTCTTGCTTGAAGATAGCATCTTTGAATGTACCTCCTACACTGACAAAATATCTGGCAACTTTTCCACCACCGGATACATTTAAATAGTGCTGATGATTAATAGTTACATCTTTCAGTATCTCTTTTTGCCAGTTAACGTTTGGATATAAGTCATTGTCCAGTCCTGCTTTAATAATCTCCAGTTCTGTCGGGCTATAAAGAGGGTCCATATTGCTTACCACTCGGGCTTCGTTTGCCAAGCTGGCATAATCGTATGCTTCCAGATATTCGGGCATACGGGGGGAATAAGAGAGAGTCATACTGCTTTTCCAGGTTACCTTGGTGCGACCTTCCTGACCGGAACGGGTCGTTACCAAAACAACGCCATTTGCACCACGTACACCATAAACGGCTGTTGCCGAAGCATCTTTCAAGATAGAGAAGCTCTCAATATCCGACGGGTCGAGGTCGTTGAGGTTTCCTTCAATACCGTCAATCAAAACCAGCGCAGACTGGTTGGCACCAAATGTGCTGATACCGCGAATCCAGAATTCTGAAACATTTTGTCCTGGTTGACCGGAAGTCTGGCGGGCTAATACACCTGCAACGTTACCTGCCAAAGCATTAACAACACTAGACGACGGATTAGCCATCAGATGTTCCATGTCTACTGTAGTGATGGCACCGGTTTGTACCAATTTACGTTGTGCACCGGTACCTGTGATTACAACCTCATCAATAGTAGTAGCTACATCTTCTTCCATTTTTATATTGACCGAACGCTGTTCCTTAATCAATACTTCTTGTGTCTTATATCCAATATATGAGAAGACCAGTCGGTTATAAGGTTCTACTTTAATGGTATATTTCCCGTTGATATCAGTAATGGCTCCTAATCCGGGAACATCCTTGACGATAATATTCACACCAATAAGCGGTTCCTTATTACTGTCAGAAACAATACCCGATACAGTAACAGTTTTCTGAGCCATTGTGCCGGTTACTACACATAGCAACAGTATACATAAAATTGTTATTTTTTTCATTTTTATACGGTGTTTATTCATTAATATCTTCTTCAAGGCCAATCTTTCTGATTCGATAGTTGTTGGCGTCTCCCACATATATCGTATTATCACGCTCATCCCACGCAATTCCTTTAGGCCGATTAAAACGTGCATCTTCTCGTAAGCGGCCATTTGCATACCCCCATGGGTTTGAATTCAAACTAGCGCTACCACGTCCGGCATAGGTAGTCACTTGACCCAAAGGAGACAAGATACGAATGGCATGATTATGTCTGTCTGTCAAATAGAAGTCATATTCATCCGAATTTCCGGCATATTCCGGGTTCTTTACAAATACACCAGAGTAGGGATTACCGAATCGAGCCTGATTACCGACCCCATCCTGATAAATATAAGTGTCTTTGTTACTATTAACACCTGCAATGACATAGGGAGCGGTAAAGGTTTCCCCATTGAAATCTGAGCGAAGAATATAATTGCGATTGATGACCATGAAATAAGCATATTTACCAGTTGGATGAATCATAATATTGAACTCCCATTCTTTGTCTTGCACTTTTAATATTGTCTGAGCGGCATCATCTGCTGTACCAGGTCTGACAGGGGTTGTTCTCTTTCCTGTTGCAAATTCCTCTATAACATATTTCTTTACCCGATAAAGCAGACTGTTCTGGTAATTGGAGAAGTAGAGGTCGCCAGTAGTAGGATGTATTGCAGCAGCTTGGCATCCTTGGTTCTGTACGATCACCCTTCCATTGCCCCACGTGAACCCACACGGCTTCGTTCCTCCTTCAATTCGATCGAACATCATAACAGCCGTACTATTAACATTTCCTTGCGCTAATCCTACAATCATGTGATATTTTCCATTGTCATCTTTATAGAAATCAATGGTTCGGCAACGCTGTGAGCCTACAAATGAGTTCTTGGGAATCATTGTATAGACCTGCTTGTTTGTGAAGTCAAAACAACGAATACCTTGTCCTACACCTTCAGCGTCTCCTGCGTCTTCTGCATCATATAGCAAATTATGGTCCTCCGGGTCCCAAGTCATAAAACAGGGATTCGTAATGGAGCCACAATCATTAAACGGACCATCTTTTGCTGAATTGGAACCTTGCTCACTAGTTGCACCACACAAGGAACTTACCACCACTTGGCGTTGATATTCAAACTTAACTTCGGCTACCTCGGCTGAATAGATTTCTTCTCCTTGTTTGATAGTTACCTGGATTTCACCCGAATAAGCCTTCGTTGGTACAATACAATATATGACAGTTGATTGTACGTTGACCACAGGCGCCTTCTGTCCGCCGATAGTGACTTCTATCAGAGACGGGTCATTGCCGAAGTTTTCTCCATAAATAAGAACCTTCTGACCTGCAGCACCATTAGTCGGACTGATTTCCTTGACACTAATAGGAAGCTGCGGATTAAAGGGACTGCCACCACTTCCTTGAGCCGGAGTGACTTCTTTTCCATTATCGCAACTCTGTAATAGAAAAGTGGTCAATGTAAACATTCCCCATAAAATGCCCAAACAGGCTTTCATTACTTTTTGTTTCATAATAAATTAGATTAAATATGTTAATAAAATCGCATAAGCAATAAGTATTACTTGTTTTTCTGTATAGGATATTTATTTCTGAAAGTAGGGCGCCACTTCCAAGATGGAAGGTGCGTTACTCTTGACGGAAGGCCATCCATCGTTACTCCAAATCAGTTTATCCATTAAAACATATCTTCCGTTTTCGGCTTCTTTCTTCTTGTAACCGTGGTAGATGATCCAGTCAGTTCCTACATCATCCTGAATCAGAATGGAGTTATGTCCAGGTCCTGCCCAAGTTTCATTGCCACTCATAATGATTTCACAATAATCATACAACATATCCCTTCCTGTCTTATCTAAATAAGGTCCAAGCACATTCTTTGAACGCCCTACCACAGTTTGATATGTACTGGTTGCTCCATTACAACAAGTTCCTATGGAAGCAAACAAGTAATAATATTCTCCACGTTTGTATATGTTGGTCCCTTCAAAACGATTTCCACAAATACGCTTCTTCAGGACTGGGGTTCCATCCGTGTTTTTCTTTATTTCCAGACCATTATCCGTGAGTTCTGTAGCATAGATACCCCGAAAACTTCCCCAAAACATATATTTTTTGCCATTGTCTTCATAAAAGAACTGGTCAATGGAATTTTGTACCCCAATCACTTTCGAGTCGATCAAACACCCTTTGTCTATAAATGGTCCTAGAGGGGAGTCTGACACAGCAACTCCTACATTACTTCTCCACTCATCTCCCCATATAGCCCATGAATAATAAAGCACATAATGATTATTGAAATAACGTATCTCTGGTGCCCAAATATTGTGGTCGCCACCCCAAGTGGGGCGAGTAGCATCCGTGAAAGCTGTACCCTTATACTCCCAATTCACCAAATTTTTGGAACGATAAATAGGAACATTTCGAGTATTCTCTGTTCCATAGAGATAGAAATAACCATCTTGGGCACGAATTACTGTAGGATCTGGTGCGCTAAAAGCAATAATCGGATTGCAATAACCACGCACTAATGTCAATATCCGGACAGACTTATCTATTAACACTGTTTCGCTATCGGCATTCGTTAGACACAGAGGAAGTAGATAGTACGTAGGATGTAGTTTAGTTGATTGAATAGTTAATTTCGTAGAAGCTTGATTATTCCCTGCAGAATAAGTCAACCCACCAAGAGTATACGAGTCATCAGGTAGCAACTCATAAGATGTTCCATGAGCTGCATTATAATCATTTACCAACTGTACAGCCTCTGGTGCAACACTTAACGTACAATGAAATGTACTCTGGTTTGTGCCACTAAAATCATAATAAGATTTAATGTCTACTTCTACTTTTTCTTGGTTTAATAGTATTTCTCCGCTAATACTCTCCAACTTGACAATAGCTGCTTGGACATCTATCGTAAGAAGTAAATTTCTTTTGTTTTCTTGAGCGCTAACCGATGCACTTTCTAACCGAAGAGGGAGTACATAATTAGTTTTTTCCCTCTTCCATCTTGAGAAGATTTCAGAGGAATGAAATTGAATTTCTATACTTTTTTGTTTCTCATTCGCTTTCAGTGTTAACATTTCCTCTAGCTGATAAAGATCTTCTGGAAGCAGTTGAAAGTTTGTTCCATTGTTAGAATTATAAGCTTTCAATTCACTGTCACTCCAAGTTTTCAATCGAACAGATATCTCTCCATTCAAAAGGGTACTCTTGCAAACAAGCACATTGTATGAAACGAAATTCTGGTCGGGCACTAGATTCAAATTCTGGAATCCATTCTGTTGTAAATACACAGATACATTAGTCTCATCTCCTTCTTTTCCATTCGACTCTTCATTATTATCGCTTGTCGAACAGGAAAACCAGAATAGTGTGCTCAATAGCATTACTAGATTCCATCGAAGAATTGATACAGTAGATAAGTTACACATAATATCACTCCCTAATAGAAAATTACTTGCTACCACTCAATTTATTCATTAACACTTGCATCCAGTATCCTCCAATCACGGAACGTGCTCTGAAGCCAACCCACTTACCACTATCAGTATGATGCCAGTCACTGATAGGTACACGAGATACTGTCTCGTTAATATATTTATAAACAGGATCAGAGAATTTCTGGAAAGTTTCCTTGTCTGATGACATAGCTGCCGTCCACATGATCCAATCGGATTTGGTGTATTCTTTGCGGGAATCCAAAGGAAGTCCGTAAAGATTCTGTTTAGTCAGGTAATAATTGAGCTCTTTTTCGATTACATTGTTAGGGAATAGGTTCAAATTCCACAACTTATCCCACACCATATTATACTTTTGGCTCCAAGTGTTCTTACGTTCAAAAGCCAAACGATAGTGATCGCCTTCGTTTGCCATTTTTTCCCATTTCATCGCCATTTCTTGGGCTATTAAAGCATATTTGTCTGCTACATCATTCAATCCGAGCATACGAGCCATTTCGCTGTATCCGGCCACTCCCATGATCGCTTTCACGGAAAGATTGGCATTATGAGCCCAATGTCCGGCGAAGTCATCCGTGCAAAGTTGGTTTTCCGGGTCCTGTCCATACTCTACTAAATAATTGGTCCATGTCGTTAGAATGTCCCAATATTTCTTAGCATAATCTGCATTACCTTCAATTTTCGAAATAGCTGCAGTTAGAATCACCATATTACCACTTTCTTCAATCGGCATGTCACCACCATAAACTTGTCCATTAGCTATTGGATAAGTGCCAAGGTCATGTGCTGCGAAAGGTTTATCCCAGCGACCGCTAGCACTATATTCAAAGATACTAGTCATCATTGCCTTTTGTAAATCAGGATTATAGACCAAAAACAGGGGAGCAGACGGATAGGTCAGGTCGACTGTATTGATACAACCATTACTGTTATTCTCTTTAGAGAACCACATCAGATTGCCTTCTTTGTCTGTAAATAGTTTGTGAGCAGAAATAACTTGACGATAGGCTGCAGAGCATATTTCTGCATATTTTTTACCACCTGCTTTTTCTGCATCGTTATAAATAAGCTCATCAAGTGCACGACAACGCTCCATGATGGATTGATAGTTATCTCTTAGTTTTTCGAAAGCTTCAAAAATCGTTACTTTACCATCATGCTTCCAATATCCCATACGTTTCTCATACATATATTCAATGGAATAAATGTCATCATAACCGATCATCAAGAAACCATCTTTACCATCTTTGGTAACAGTTCCAAAATTATGTACATAAGCCATTGCAGGAGTATTTTCTTCCCGACGAGTAATCCATTTGGTCTTACTTGAAGCTAAAGTCCCATTTTTAACAAAAGCTTCCTTCATTCCGCTATAGTCACCCAAACTTATAGATTTTCCTGCTCCATTTACACTACCAAGATATACATATCCCCAGTCAGCACAAATCAAATCACCTTTACGATCACATATCGGCTGGTTGATGGTGCCAGCTTCTACATAACTAATACCATTTTTCGATAATGTACGTGCAATAGTAGGCTGAGTAGTCTCATTCACTGCTAATACCGGAGTCGTTTCTATATAGAATTGTACATCATGCTCTTTTTTATCAAGAGGACACACGCGATAGGAGATGTAGTTAATCGGAGTTGACAACAAATCCAAGTCATCTATCAATTGAGGCGCTGTAAATACAACATCTAATTCGACAGGTCCGCAGGTGAATGTATAGTAACTGGAAGTGGCTAGTACATCTACCGATTTCTGTACAGCCTCATTTTCAAATGTTACTGCATTTTTCTTTTCACGATATAAACCAAAATCCACATAAGATCCTCCAGTTGTGTTATGACAATGCGCTGCAATCACATTTTTGCCATTACGAAGTTTTTTCTTGGCTTCATCTGAAAGTTTTAGGTTTACATTATTCTTCCATACGAGATCTGTAGCAACCAGTTTTTCTCCATTTAAATATAATTCGAATACATCGTCATGAGAATAAATAAGAAAAATATTCTCTGTTAAATCCAAATCATTTATTTCAAATGTACGGCGGATATAAATATCTGTATTATCTCCTTTCCATTCTGTGCGAACACGTGGCATATCACGGCTACCGAAAGCTGCTTTACCTTTTTTCCAACTACTATCATCAAACTGGAATTCTTGCCATCCATTTGCTGGTTGACTATTAGTATATGCAGCCTCCCAACGTTCCACATTTGTCATGGGAGCAATAGGTATTAAAGCTACTTGATCTTTACCCAGGAAACGATACACTTTACCATCTACGCGTAAAGCCCCTACTAATGGTTTCTTAGCTGTAGTCCAGTGTTCTGTACTTCCTTCCATTAATTTATCATAGGGAGACCAGATAGAGAAGTGAGGATCTGAAACAACGATAGGTACCGATGGAGTACGTAACGCTACCTCTTTTACTGGTTTAAATAAGTTGCCGGTTTGAGCATTTGCGAATAAACCGACCGAAAAGGCCATTACTGTTAGTAGTTTCTTCATAAATATTTTCTAATTAATCTACATTTTAAGGTTACCCATCTACAA
>ENA-ORRU01002211-ORRU01002211.1-human-gut-metagenome-genome-assembly--contig:-NODE-2211-length-10525-cov-6.252340_pt1 | contig 10525 bp, 9 predicted proteins | sample MGYA00242184_ERZ509151 | MGnify/ENA primary metagenome ERZ509151 (study PRJEB26280, sample SAMEA2338667) | human gut metagenome | biome: human gut; feature: human-associated habitat; material: faeces... | reverse complement strand
TTCGGGTCCCCTGCTCGACACGCTGGATATTCCGATCGAGGTGCCGCCCGTGGAGTTTGCGAGTCTGTCCGGCACTTCGCAGGAGGAGTGTTCTGCAGATATCAGAAAGCGCGTCAACGCGGCGCGAGCCATCCAGACCGAGCGTCTCAAGGGCAGCGGCATTTCATGCAACGCAAAGATGGACGCGGCGCAGACGAAAAAATTCTGCCGCCCGACTCCCGAGGGCATGATCCTGCTCGAAAGAGTGTTTGAAAAGCTCGAACTGTCCGCGAGGGCGTATGACAAAATACTGCGCATCGCGCGCACCGTCGCCGACCTTGACGGCAGCGAAACGGTGAACTCCGACCACATCTCCCAGGCGGTGCAGCACCGCTCGCTTGACAGAACGCTGTGGAGAAATGTGAAGTGAGACGGCGGACTATAGATTATAGATCACAGACTATTATAGATAAAGCCCCCTCTCGGCGGGGGCTTTTGCTGCTCTACGGCGCGAGTGCTGCTTCTTTGAGGCTCGGTAGGGTGCGGCGACCCGACGCACCGCTGCCGCCGTCGGCGGCACAAGCTTTTTGCCAAACGACGGCATGCGGACAAGCCCATCTATATGTAAAACATGAGGTGGGACGGGGACGACAGATAATGTCTCACAGGGCTTTTTGCTATAACAATAAAAAATTGGCTAAAAATCGTTGTTTGTTCACATAATAATTGAAATTTGTCTCAATTTCGTCTACAATAACCGTTGGTATTTGTGATATAATCGAAGCGGAAGATGGAGAATAGTATCCATCGGAAAGGTGAAAGGAAAAAATATGGATTTAAACGGTCAGAAATGCCCTGCCTGCGGCAGGAACTTCGATCACGATGACGATATAGTCGTCTGCCCGGTCTGCGGCACACCTCAGCACCGCGCGTGCTGGGACGAGAGGGGCGAATGCGTCAATGCATCGCGCCACGCCGAGGGCTATGTCTGGCAGCCCGAGGCTGCCGGTTACAGAGCCGAGCCCCAGCCGGAGGAGCAGACGGAAAATAAGCAGGGTACGCAGGTCTGCCCCATTTGCGGCGCGGAAAATAATCCGAATTCGCTCAGCTGTACAAACTGCGGCGCGCCCCTGACTGCGGGCGGCGCTCAGCCGTTCAACCCGTTCTTCAACGCGGGCGAGGCGGGCAACCCGTTCCTCTACGGCGTAACAATAGACCCGGAGAGCGAGATAGACGGCGCGAAGGTCAAGGACATCGCCTGCACGGTTCAGTCGGCAAGCGCGAGATATATCCCGAAGTTCAAGGCAATGGCGGACGACAAAAAGAAAATAACCTTCAACTGGGCGGCGTTTTTCTTCAGCCCCTATTGGCTGTTCTTCCGCAAGCTCTGGAAAGCGGGACTCATTTTTATGGGTCTGATGCTCGCTGTGGCTCTGCCGTTCACTTCAAAAGTTGAGGCGTTCACAACCGCATATCAGGCGTATTCGGAGGCGATATACACCTCGGCTCCGGCTGCGGATGTGACGACGGCGCTTGAGAATGCGGCGTCGGCAATGCTCCCGGTTCTCCCGATGCTCGGCATACAGATCGTTCTGCACATTGTCGCCGGATTTATCGCGAATCCCCTCTATAAGCGCAGCGTAGTGGCAAAGGTCAAGAAACTCCGCGCCGAGTTCCCCGATGATCGCGCATTTGAGGCGGCGACGATGAGAAAGGGCGGAACATCGATTTTACTTGCTTTTACGGGCTATATAGGTTATTATATAGTATACAATCTGCTGTTGTATTTAGTAGAGATGCTTATAAAATAAAAGAAAGGTTTGGTGCAAAATGAAAGTCAAAAAGGCTATTATTCCTGCGGCAGGTCTCGGCACAAGAGTTCTCCCCGCATCCAAGGCAGTCCCGAAGGAGATGCTCAATATAGTCGACAAGCCGGCTATCCAGTATCTCGTTGAAGAGGCTGTTGCGGCGGGCATCGAGGATATACTCATCATAACCAACCGCGGCAAGGGCGTTATCGAGGATCACTTCGACCATTCTTTCGAGCTTGAGGCAAATCTTGCCGGCAAGAAGAACAAAGAGAAGATCTACGAAGAGGTCAAGGCAGTCGCAAACCTTGCAAACATATATTTCATCCGCCAGAAGGAGACCAAGGGTCTCGGCCATGCTATCCTCTGCGGCAAGAGCTTCGTCGGCGATGAGCCGTTCGCCGTTCTCTACGGCGACGATGTCACCGTCAGCGACGATCCGGTAACTGCTCAGCTGTGCAGAGCATATGAGAAGTACGGCAAGGGCGTTGTCGGCGTCAAGGAAGTTCCCGACGAGCTCATTTCGATGTACTGCTCGCTCGACGTCACTCCTCTTGAGGGACGCGCAATGAGCTGCCACAAGATCATCGAGAAGCCCACTCCCGAGCAGGTCATGTCGAACTATGCTATTCTCGGCAGAGTCGTTCTCCCGCCCGAGGTGTTCGGTATGCTCGAAAAGGGACTGACTACTGTTAAGCCCGGCGAGGAGCTTTATTTGACCGACGTCATGAGCGAGCTCGGCGCAAGAGGCGATCTCGTTGCTTATGATTTCGACGGAATCCGTTACGACATGGGCAACAAGCTCGGCATCATGAAGGCAAACTGCGAAGTTGCCCTCAAGCATCCCGAAATCGGCGAGAGCTTCAAGGCTTATCTCAAGGAGCTCGTCAAGACCCTCGACTAAACAACAGCACAACAAAGTTAAGGAGCGCATATGCGCTCCTTTTTTGATGGGTGGGGGTTGCGTTTGCGGTAATGTAGCAGATAATATCCGACCATGCCACACACGTTTTGCTTATTACTTTGAGCAAGCCAAAAGCCTCCGCATGATATCACACGGAGGCTTTGAGTTTTTATTTTTTATTTTACCTGCTTTATCTTGTTGCCGGAGACGAGGAACGCGTGCTCGGAAATTTCCATCATCGGGGTATCGTTGACGGAATCGGTATAGAAATTGTCGATTATCGTATCGGGATACATCTCCTTGAACAGCTCGACCTTTCTGCCGCGGAAGCAGAGGTCGGTTATGTGCGCGTTGCCGTCAGTGCGCGAGCAGATATAATTCTTGATGTTGAGCCTGTGCATGACATCGTCGAGCAGAACCTCGGGGCTCGCGGAGATTATTATATCGTCATCCTGCCTCTGGCGGAAATAGAACGGCTTTATCTTGTGGATATTCGTATCCCAGAACTCGGTGACGAGCGCGTCGAAATCCTCGATGCTGTTGTAATAATCGGTAACGACATCGGAATACTGCTCCAGCGCTTCCTCGGCGTTTATCGTGCCCTTTGTGTATTTGTAGAGCCCGTTGATAACGTCGGGAATGTACTTGACGAGCGAGGGGTCTTTCTTGAAAAGAAAGATGAACAGATCAATAAAGCTCTCGCCGTCGTAGATGGTGTTGTCAAAATCATAAACATTCATTTTCATTTTCTCCTTGTTCGGGAAGCTCTGCACACATCCCGGATTTATTTTCTCCGTCAAAGAATACCATAATTTTAACTGTTTGTAAAGACTTCCAAAGACGCCCCGCGCGATTGACTAAACGGGATTTAGTTGGTATAATGGTATAAGGTATGTATGAAAATACGAAAGGACGAAAAAACGATGATTAAGATCGCTCCTTCAATGCTCGCAGGCGACTTCTCCCAAATGGGAGAGCAGGCCGCAATGATAGAAAAGGCCGGCGCGGACTGGCTCCATCTCGATGTGATGGACGGGCATTTTGTGCCCAACATAACCTTCGGCGCGCCGATCATAAAAAGTATCCGCGACAAAAGCTCGCTCGTCTTTGACGTTCACCTGATGATAAGCGAGCCGCTCAGGTATATCCCCGATTTTGTGAAAGCGGGCGCGGATGTTATCACATTCCATATCGAGTCGGATTCCCCGGTCGACGAGACTATCGACCTCATCCGCTCGTCGGGCTGCAAGGCGGCGCTCTCCGTCAAGCCCGGCACTCCCGTTGAGAGCGTTTTTCCCTATCTCGACAAGCTCGACATGGTGCTCATCATGACTGTTGAGCCCGGCTTCGGCGGTCAGAAGTTCATGGCGGACATGATGCCGAAGATAAGCGCGCTGCGCGAGGAGTGCGAGAAGCGCTCGATTGATATTGAGATTCAGGTCGACGGCGGCATATCCGCAAAGACCATTGAAGAGCCCGCCCGCCGCGGCGCGACCGTCTTTGTCGCGGGAAGCGCGGTTTTCGGCGCGGACGACCCCGCAAAGGCGATAGCCGAGATGAAAGATATCGCCGCAAACTGCCAATAATCAATTGCCGGAAAGTTTTTTCAGCGCGTCGCCCTCGGCTATGCACCGCCAGTGCTCCCGGGTGTGCGAAGCGGCGGCAATGGAATTTATCTGCGCGCCGAACTCGCTGAGAATATGCTCCGGCGCGTCAGAAACGCTCTCGCCGAGAAGCAGGCGGTAGACGCCGCCGGACTCATACAGCCCGCTGTTTTCAAGGCTTCTGCCGAGCGCGTGCGCCGCGTCCATAACATCGTCCAGAGAGCCGAACTCATAGACCGCCGTGTTCTCCCCTTTCTTTATCGACGGGGGCTGGCGGACTCCTCGGCTGCCGTCCGAACAGAGGGTGAATTTCAAAACGCATCCTCCCCTGCCCGCGGGCACCGCTTCGATTATCATCCGCCCGCTCGGGTCGATGTCGCGCTTGAGTTCGTGACCCGCTCTGTCGAGCAGAGTCCAGACCACGCGGCGCGTCTCAATATTCGAGTAGTCCATTTGCTCGTATGTAATATTGAGCGCATCCATGTCGCGCGCCGAAAGCTCGATTGTTATCCTGTTTTCAGTCGGCGCCTGTATCTTCAAAGCGCATCCCCTCCTTAATAAACAGAAAGTTCTCTGCCTTATATAATATTACGCGCCCCCGCGGCGTGCAATGCAAAATTTTTGCCAGCGCAATAAGCCGGCAAACGGAAAGGTTGGTTTTATGGCAAGATTCAAACGCATAAAAGCGCCTAAAAGTCCCTACACGAACTATCTGCTCATGCTCGCCGCACCCGCTATAGTCAGCTGGTATTACTACGGCGCGCTCGCATTCAGGGCGATACTTACGGGAATCATAAGCGCGGTCGCCGTTGAGGCAGTCGCGCTGCTGATAATGAAAAGGAAGCTCCACTGCCTGTCGGATATGCACGCGGTGTTTACGGGCTTCGCAATCGCTATGCTTCTGCCCGCCACCGCACCGATCTGGCTGATAGGCGCGGGCGCGGCGTTTGCAATTCTCGTTGCAAAGATTCCGTTCGGTCCGGCGCACAAGGCTCCGTTCGTGCCCGCTGCGGCAGGCATGGCGTTTCTGACCGTCTGCTTCCCGGACGAGGTTTTCAAATATCCCGCCATCGACTCGGCGTCGTTCGATGTCTTTGACGCGGGCTCGTCCCTCGCCGCTCAGCTGAGCGCGGGCGGAATACAGCACGTGAACTCCGTCGGCATAATGTCGATGATATCCGGCAATGTATCAGGTCCGCTCGGCACCTGCTGCGCGGTCGCGCTGCTCGGCTCATGCGCTCTGCTCACCGCAGGAAAGCCGAAGAGACTCTTCAATGTCCTCGGATTTTTGACCGTCTGCTCCCTGCTTGCGGTAATTTTCCCGCGCGGATCGTTTTCAAGACCGGTATCCCTGCTCACCGAGCTGTGCGCAGGCAGCCTGCTCTTCTCGGGCATATTCTTTGTAACCGACCCCGGCACGAGCCCGAAACACCCGCTGACAAGATTTATCTACGGCGCGTTCGCCGGAATAATCTGCATGATACTGCGCTACTTCGGAACGTTTGAGGACGGCACCTGCTTCGGCATCCTGCTCACCAACGCTTTCTGGCCGATAGTTGACAGCGCGCTGAGAAAAATCGGCTACCACAAGTTCATTGAAAAGTCAATGGCAAAGAGCGCGGAAAAGAGAAAACAGAAAGCAGCATTAAAGGGAGGTGAGCCGGCATGAGTTCAGGCAGAAAATACTCATTCTCCGACGCGCTGTTCAGCAGCACGTTTATTCACAACCCGGTGCTCATCCAGGCGGCAGGTCTCTGCGCGATAGTCGCAGTCGCGACGACGCTCAAGACGGCAGTCCTGCTCGCGGCGGCGTTCTTCCCGGTGCTCATTATAACTCAGGTATTCGCCTGCCTCGCGCTCAAAAGAGTCCCAAGATGGATAAGAGTCGCGATATATCTGCTCATCGGCACGGCGATAATTGCCGGAATCATATACGCAATTGATACTTTTATGCCCGAAATCAGCCTCGGCGCAGGTATATATCTCGCCCTGACGGCGGCAAACTCGATAATCGCCCTGCACTGCGAGAAGCTCGCGATCAAGACCGACCTGCGCCATGCGTTCTTTGACTCCGTGGCAACGGCGCTCGGTTATGCAGCTGTTATTATCCCCGTCGGCGCGCTGCGCGAAATGATAGGCTCATCCACCATATGGGGCGCAAATATCAAAGTCCCGATGACCTTCCCGGCGATTCTAATGCCGTTCGGCGGATTTTTGTTCCTCGCGTTCTTCGCCGCCGCGCTCAAGGCGCTGATAAACAAGCGCTTCCCCGAGCACTCGGCAGAGACCGAGATGAAGATAAAGAAAACTTCCGTCATAGTCAGCAAGAAGAATCTTCCCGAGGATCTGGCTCCCGCCAAGGCTGAGGAAGCTCCCGCAGAAGAGGAAAAAGAGACTGCCGAAGCAGAAGAGACTGTTGAAACGGAAGAGACTGTCGAAGTCGAAGAGACCGTTGAAGCCGAAGACCCCAAAGAGGACGACTTGGCACACTTTGAGCCGCTCGACGGCAAGGGCAAATTTGACCTTGCCGATATCTTCGCCAAAGACGACAAAGACGAAGATGACAAGGACTACGGCTCGGTGTTCAACCGCCTGTTCGACGAAGCAAAGGATTTTGACTCCGACGAGAAGAAGGAGGGAGACAAATGAACATGACCTGGTTTTTTGATTTGCTCTCCACAGCACTCTACACAGTGTTCATTCAGAATCTCGTCTTCAACGGCGGATACGCGGCGAGCGAAGCTCTTATGCTTGCGAAGAAGCCGCGCAGACTCTGGATGTTCTCGGCGATGATCGCATTTTTCTCGACCGTCACGGCACTCGCCTGCCGCGCGCTCGAAATGATACCGGTGCTCAGCACCCTGCCCTCGGCACTGCATTTTGCAATGTTCAGCGGCGTGCTTATCGTAGTTTTCCTGATAACCGGACTCATACTCAAGCTCGCCCTCGGCGCGACCGAGAAGTTCCTCGGCACGCTCGGCATGGCGGCGCTCAACACCCTTGTGCTCGCAACTCCCCTGCTCAACCGCAGCGCTGCTTATACCCTACCCGAGAGCATCGGCTCCGGCATCGGCGCGGGTCTCGCGTTCATTCTCGCGGCGACGCTCATATGCAAGGGTCTGCACATAATCTCGCAGAATCAGGATATGCCCAAAGCCTTCCGCGGCACTCCGGCGGCGTTCGTCTACGTCGCGCTGCTCTCGCTCGCGTTCTCCGGCTTCTCGGGCAGCTCCCTGTTCTCATAATTAATTAAAAAATTCCGACGCCGACGGGTGATGTCATGCCCGCCGCGCGGCACAGAGGATGATGAAAAATGGCAAAACGCAGCAAATATGACAAGTATTTTTCTCCCGGCACTCACAGGAGCATAACCGCGTTCAGCAAGCACGCGGCAGGCGGCTCGAAGCGCCGCAAGAGCTACACCGAGCGCAGACGCAATAAGATAGTCGGAATAGTCCTCGCGTGCATTCTCGGCGCGGCTGTTGTCTTCACTGCGGCGTTTTTCGTCACCGATACGCTCCTCGGCATCTCCGACGCGAATATTGAAACCACGCAGAAGGCCGAAAAGGACAACAAAGGCAACAAAGACAAGAACAACAAAGGCGGCAAGAACGACACGACCGCTCCCGCCGATAATCAGCAGACTTCAGCTGAAATAAAGGCGCGCGTCGGCAATGTCTCCCTGCTCGCGGGCGGCAGCGGACTCGACCAGTTCGTATCCTCGCTCAAGAGCGCGGGTCAGAACGCCGTTGTCATCGACTTCAAAGATGCGTCCGGCTATCTCAGCTATCCCTCGTCTATAGCGGCTGTAAAAGACAAAGCTCCGTCATCAAAGGCTCAGGCGAACGCCGCCGCGAGCGTCAAGAAAATTCAGCAGTCCGGCATAAAAGTCGTTGCGCGCATATACTGCTTCAAAGATACCCAGATGCCGCGCATTGACCGCACCATGGCCGTTCACTACAACAAAACTCAGATGATCTGGCTCGACAACGAGGCTTCCAAGGGCGGCAAGCCGTGGCTCAACCCCTATTCGCAGACGGCTCAGAACTATCTGCTCGAGGTCGTCAAGGAAGTAAAGAACCTCGGCGTTGATGCAATACTGCTCGACGGCGTGCAGTTCCCCGACTTAAATTCTAACGTTGCGACATTTGACGGCGAGGGCTCGGTATCGAGAAACGCCGCGCTCGTGAATTTCGTCAACTCCTGCGTCTCCGCGTGCTCCGGCACTCCCGTTATCTGCGCGATGAAAGGCGAAGCGGCTGCGGGCGGCAGCAGCGATATATACAACGGTTCTCTCTGGAGCGCGAACGCCTCCGCTTTTGCGGTCGATCTCAGCTCCCTCAAGGCGGACGCCCAGCGCAACTTCCCCGCCTCGAAGAAAGTCATTGAAATGAAGAGCTCGGCTTCAAACACCGACAGCACATATATCCTCACGAAATAAAGGCAGATTTAAATGCATTTTATCCCCTACAACTCGAGAAAAAAATATCATCTCTCGCCCGGCGCGGCTGTGCGCTCGGGTGAGGATATGATTTTCAGGATAGTTCTGCCCCGCTCGGAGCAGTGCAGCGCGGTTCGCCTCATTCTTGAGACGGACGGCGGCGAGAGAGAAGATTTTTCTTTCTCGTGGGAGCGAATGCAGGGCGAAAACGAGGAATGGTGGCGGCTCGAGACCGCCGCACCCGAAAACGCGGGGATAGTCTGGTACTTTTTTGAATACGACACCCCGTGGGGCACAAAAAAAATATCACTTGAATCTAAAGGCAGCGCCGTCATCGGCGAGGGCTCGCGCTGGCGGCTGACCGTATGCCGCGAAAACCGCGACACGCCCCTGTGGCTTCGCGGCGGCACAATGTATCAGATATTCCCGGACAGGTTCTGCCGCTCCGGCAAAACTCCCCTGCCCGAGAACAAGCCCGCGGCGGAATATCACTCCCGCTGGGGCGAAGAGCCCGACTGGGAGCCCGACTCAGACGGAAAAATTGAAAAATACGACTTTTTCGGCGGCGACCTCAAGGGCATCGAAGAGAAGCTCGGCTATCTCGAGAGCCTCGGCGTCACCTGCATATATTTGAACCCGATTTTCTCCGCGCGCTCGAACCACCGATACGACACGGGTGACTACATGAAAATCGACCCGATGCTCGGCACAGAGGAGGATTTCAAGTCTCTCTGCAAGAGTGCGGAAGAGTACGGGATAAAAATTCTGCTCGACGGCGTGTTCAGCCACACGGGCGCCGACAGCAGATATTTTGACAAATTTTCGTCTTACGGCGGCAAGGGTGCATATTGCGACAAAAATTCTCCCTACCGTTCGTGGTATAATTTTCGTTGCTGGCCGGACGATTACGCCTGCTGGTGGGGCGTTGACATCCTGCCGGAGCTCAATGAGACCGATCCGGGCGTACTGGCGTTTCTGACCGGCGAAAACGGCGTTGCGCGGCACTGGCTCAAACTCGGCGCGTCGGGCTGGCGGCTCGACGTGGCGGACGAACTGCCCGATGAATTTCTCGACCGCTTCCACGAGGCGGTCAGAAAAGAGAAAAAAGATGCGTTTATCTACGGCGAGGTCTGGGAGGACGCGACCGACAAGATAAGCTATGGCCACCGCCGCAGATATCTCGAGGGCGGCGAGCTGGACAGCGTGATGAACTATCCGTTTGCAAATGCTATTATAGATTTTGTCCGCACGGCGAATGCGGAAGAGCTCCGCGAATGCGTTGAAAACATAGTCGAACACTATCCCCGCGCGTCGCTCGACACGCTGATGAACCATATCGGCACCCACGACACGGTACGCGCCATAACGCGGCTCGGACGCGGCGATATCGGGCGCCCCGAAAACGGGCGCGACAGGGGTATTTTGACAGACGAACAATATCGAAGGGGCATTTGTCTTTTGAAGCTCGCCTCGGTTTTGCAGTTCACGCTCCCCGGCGTTCCCTGCGTCTATTACGGCGACGAGGCCGGGCTCGCGGGCGGCGAAGATCCGTTCAACCGCGCCTGCTTCCCCTGGGGAAACGAAAACGCGGAACTGCTCGACCACTACAGAACACTCGGCAGGATAAGAAAGCTCTGTCCCGCATTTATCGACGGAGAGTTCAACTGCATATCCTCGGCGCTCGGCTGCATCGCATATGAGCGCAATTCCGAATCGGGCAGCGCGCTGATAATCGCAAACGCAAACTGCCACGGGATAGAATACACGGTCCCCGAACGCTGGCGGGGCG
>ENA-ORRU01002210-ORRU01002210.1-human-gut-metagenome-genome-assembly--contig:-NODE-2210-length-10527-cov-4.264706_pt1 | contig 10527 bp, 8 predicted proteins | sample MGYA00242184_ERZ509151 | MGnify/ENA primary metagenome ERZ509151 (study PRJEB26280, sample SAMEA2338667) | human gut metagenome | biome: human gut; feature: human-associated habitat; material: faeces... | reverse complement strand
AGGGTCTTTATCGACAGTCTACGGCTTGAACATTGCGTTCAAGCCGTTTTTTGCGCTTAATGCACACATTATTTAATTTCGTATTTAGCCGCAATGTCCAAAATATCGCCGGTCATATTGTATATTGTGTCGATAATTCTGTTGCGATATGTCGCATTTCCGTCACCTGGGAGCATTTTGCCGAGCGCAAGGTCGCCTGCACTGCCCATTGTGCAAACAGCAGCTGCGGCAGCCTCAAATTTACTGTCGGGGTTTGCAGTGATAAACGCTGTCATCATGCCCGAAAGCTGACAGCCTGTGCCTGTTATTTTGCTCATTTCGGGCTTGCCGTTGCGAATTACAAAGCATTTTTCGCCGTTGCTCACAAGGTCAATCGCACCGGTAACGGCGATAATTGCGCCTGTTTCCTTTGAAAATCCGTTTACAAATTCGATTGCACCGTCAAGATTTTCGTCTGTCACGGTGTCGGCAACATCGGCGTCAACGCCCTTTGTTGTTCCTCCGCCTGCCGCAAGACCCTTTATTTCCGAAATGTTGCCGCGGATTACATCAAATTTGATGTTTTCGACAAGGGATACCGCGGTGTCTGTCCTCAATCTTGATGCGCCGACTCCCACCGGGTCGAGCAAAACGGCATGGCCAAGCTCGTTTGCCTTTGCCCCCGCAAGGTGCATTGCTTCAACCGTTCTTTTGTTAAGCGTGCCTATGTTGATATTGAGACCGCCGCAGATAGCGGTTATATCCTGCACCTCGTCCGGCTCGTCAGCCATAATCGGACTGCCGCCGCAGGCAAGGATAACATTTGCAACATCGTTGACTGTTACATAATTTGTGATATTGTGCACAAGCGGAGACGCTTTTCGCACATTGTCAAGGTATTTTCCAAGCATATTTATCGCTCCTTTTCCTTTTAGTATAGATTTTTATTCAATTTTATAATATATCAAAAAATCAACGCAATCAAGACAATGATTTCAAAAAAATAATTTTTTTATTGATTTTGAAAAGGCAATGCTTTATAATATATAAGTACAGACGGTTGTGCATCGCGTACAGCCGTTTTTTGTTTTTTACATAATCTTATTTGGAGGATACGGTTTATGTCAAAGTATATTTTTATCACCGGAGGTGTAGTTTCCGGACTCGGCAAGGGAATCACTGCGGCATCCCTCGGCAGACTTTTGAAATCTCGCGGTCTTAAAGTTACCGCTCAAAAACTCGACCCATATCTTAATGTTGACCCCGGCACAATGAATCCCGTTCAGCACGGCGAGGTTTTCGTCACCGATGACGGAGCCGAAACCGACCTCGATTTGGGACATTACGAAAGATTTATCGACGAATCGCTTTCACAAAACTCAAACCTCACCTCGGGCAGAGTTTATTGGAAAGTTATCACCGACGAGCGCAAGGGCGTTTACGGCGGTCAAACAATTCAAATCATTCCCCATGTTACAAACGAAATAAAAAAATCAATTCATAAAAATGCCGACACCGGTGCCGATGTTTGCCTTGTCGAAATCGGCGGAACGGTCGGCGATATTGAGTCTCAGCCGTTTCTTGAGGCAATCCGTCAGTTTGCCGTTGAGGTCGGCAGAGAAAACTGCCTCTTTATCCATGTTACTCTCGTGCCGTATCTTGCAGCGTCGGACGAGCTTAAGTCAAAGCCGACCCAGCACTCTGTTAAGGAAATGCTTTCTCTCGGCATAAGCCCCGACATTATCGTTTGCCGTACAGAACATCCGCTCACAGACGATATTCGCCGCAAAATTGCACTTTTCTGCAATGTTAACGAAGAGTGTGTTATCGAAAACAACAACTGCGATATTTTGTACGCAGTGCCTATGATGCTTAAGGAGCAAAAGATGGACGAGGTTGTTTTGCGCCGCCTTGGCATTGACGCACCTAATCAGGATTTGTCGGATTGGGAGCATATGCTCGACGCTCTTCGCAACCCTGTTCAAACAGTCAAAATCGCAATGGTCGGCAAATATGTCGAGCTTCACGATTCATATATTTCCGTTAACGAGGCTCTCAAGCACGGCGGAATTGCCACTCGCTCGGCTGTCGATATTCATTGGATAGACAGCGAAACTCTCGAGGGCGACGGCGTTAATCTTGATGAAATCCTCGGCGATATGGACGGTATCCTTGTCCCGGGCGGCTTTGGCTCAAGAGGTATAGAGGGAAAAATTCTTGCCTGCAACTATGCAAGAACACACAAAATTCCGTATCTCGGCATTTGCCTCGGTATGCAAATCGCAATTATCGAATTTGCACGCAATATTATGGGATATAAGGACGCCAATTCAGCCGAAATCAATCCCGAAACAACTCATCCGGTTATTGATATTTTGCCTGAGCAAAAGGATGTCACCGATATGGGCGGCACAATGCGCCTCGGTCAGTATCCTTGTGTGCTCAACCCCGAATCAAAGTCATACGAACTTTACGGCGCGTCTATGATTTATGAGCGTCATCGTCACAGATATGAGGTTAACAACGATTATCGTCAAGACCTTCTCAACGGCGGTATGATTTTTGCCGGCACATCGCCCGACAATCACATTGTCGAAATGGTTGAAATCCCTGAGCATCCGTGGTTTGTCGCTTGCCAGTTCCACCCCGAGTTTAAGAGCAGACCCAACAGACCGCATCCGTTGTTCAGAGGCTTTGTGACTGCCGCCGCAGAAAGAATGAAGAATAAATAATCGCTCCGTTTTAACGGTTGAGTGTAATATTATGAGTAAAAAATCTGTTGCAAAAAGATATTTGTTGATAGTTTCGGCTATGTTTGTCGTGTTTGCGCTGCTTTCGTTTTTGATTATCTTCGGCATCGGCAACGCCTACGGCTCAACGCTTGATATGACAACGGCGCAAAGGGTTTTCCTTGCGCTCGGCTGTGCATATGTGCCCTGCGCATCGTTCTCGGGCTTTTGCATTTGCTTTATCAGAATTAAGGAGCTTTCGCGCCGCGGCAAAATTTTGCTTTGCTTTTTCAACATTATTGCCCTTGCGGCAATCACCGTTGTTGGCATAGTCGGCACAGTGCCCTATATAATTTATTCAATCTGCGTTTTAATTAAAAAATAAACCGTTTTATCAAAAGCCTTTCCGCAAAAGGAAAGGCTTGTTTTTTATGAAAATCTTAATGCAACCCATCGTATGGGCGAACGCAGTTCACCCCTATGGTTGCTTCGTCATAATATATGTAAATTCGGCAGACGGTTGCTCATCTGTACCACAAAAGAATATAAAATTTGTACCTATAAATATGCACAAAACATATTATAATGTATTTATTGATTAATCGGCAAAATTTGTTGACATTTGTCTGTTTTTTTGTAAAATATAGGAGGTACATATGAGTAACGAAACAGAAAAGAAAGTAAAGAAAATAAGCGTTAAGCAAATTACGCTTGCCGCACTTTTTGCCGCACTTGTAACGGTTGCGACAACGGTTGTAAAAATCCCGACAGGTATCAACGACGGATACCTCCATTTCGGCGATTCGATGATTTATCTTGCAGGCTGTCTTTTAGGCCCTATTGCGGCGCTTTCTGCGGCTATCGGCGGCGCGTTGGCAGATATTCTTTCGGGTGTTCCGACTTGGGCACCGGCAACGGCAATCATCAAGGCGTGTAACGCTGTTCCGTTCATTGTCGCTATGCATTATTATGTAAAAAGCAAGGGCAAGCACAGAATCGTTAATTTGAGAACGGTTTTGATGACGATTGTTTCCGGTCTTATCACCGCTTTCGGCTATCTTCTTGCCGAGGGAATTATGTATTCGTTCCCGACTGCTTGGACTTCGTTCCCAATCAGTCTTATTCAGGCAACAGGCAGTGCCGTTATTTTCTTGATTATCGGCAGTGCGCTCGATGCCGCCAAAATTCAAAGATTTATAAAATAAAAGGAAGTATTTACAATGGCTGATATTATTTACACATTTGAGGGTAGCCCGTATTTTAACATAACAAACAAGTGTCCGTGCCGCTGTGTTTTCTGCGTCAGAGATAAAAAGGATGTTGTCGGCGAGGCTAAAAAAATGTGGCACGATTCTCAGCCGACATTTGCCGATGTTAAGGCGGCGATTGATTCGTTTGATTGGTCGGGATATGACCGTGCCGTTTTTTGCGGCTACGGCGAGCCGACAAATGAACTTGACCTTTTGCTTGAAACGGCAGAGTATATGAAAAAAATTCATCCCGAAATTAAGCTTCGCGTAAACACAAACGGTTTGTCCGACCTTATCAACGGTAAGCCGACCGCAGAGCTGATTTGCAAAAATATCGACGCCGTTTCCGTTTCGTTAAACGAAATGACATCGGAGAAATACGACAAAATCACACGCAACATTTTTCCCGGCAGAGCATTTGACGCGCTCCTCAAATTCACAAGCGACTGTGTTAAATGCGGCGCAGATGTGCGTATGACAGTTGTTGATGTCATTTCAGATGAGGATATTGAAACCGCACGCAAAATATGCAAATCCACCGGCGCAAATTTCCTTGTTCGCAAATTTGTTAAAAATTAATTTGACTTATATAAATCAAAACCCCCGACCTGAATGGTTGGGGGTTAATTTTTGCTCGGGAAATCCGATTTATTTCATAAATTTGTCGATTGCGGCGTTCAATTCGTCAATCGCCTGCAGGTCGCCGTCCTCGACAGCGTGGACAATGCAGTGCTCCATATGGTCCTTCAAAATCACCTTGCCAGTGTTGTTTATGGCCGATTTTACGGCGGCAAGCTGAATTAAAACATCACTGCAATCCTCATCGTCCTCAACCATTTGCTTAACCTTTTGCAAATGACCTATTGCGCGTGCAAGACGGTTTGACACCTCTTTTTTGTGCAAATCACTGTGGTGATGAATATGGCTTCGATTTTCCAAAATAAAACCTCCGCGCGTTTATCACTTGTCTAAGAACTTGCCCATAATTGACGGACCGAAGTCGATATATTCGCCTGTCTGCTTTGCACTTTCCTCGTTGATTGAGTCAACGCCACTGTCTGTTTCGTTTTCTTTGCTGTGTTGATAAATCAAAAACGGAACAGGGTCGCTTGCGTGCGTTCTTGTTACAATCGGGGTCGGGTGATCCGGCAAAATCATAATTTTGTAGTCGTCATATTTTTTAAGACCGTCAAAAAGGATTGGCAAAACTCTTGTGTCAATCATTTCGATTGCCTTAACCTTGTTTTCAGGCTCGTTTCTGTGACCGCATTCGTCGGGTGCCTCAAAGTGGATATAAACAAGGTCGTCGCCCTTTTTCAAAAGGTCAAGTGCGGCGTTTGCCTTGCCTTCAAAGTTTGTGTCGATATATCCTGTTGCGCCCTCAACTTCGGCAACATCCATTTTTGCACATTCGCCGAGTCCTTTAATAAGGTCAACTGCGGATACAACGCCGCCTTTAACGCCGTAAACGCTCTCAAATGTGTCAAAAGCAGGGCGTGTGCCTTCGCCCCAAAGCCAAATCGAGTTTGCGGGGCGTTTGCCGTTCTTTTTTCTCGCAATGTTTACAGGGTGGTTTTTGAGCAAATCGTATGATTTTTTCATCATTTCGATAAGCGGCTTTGCGTTCTCGGCGGTTGAAAGAAAGTCGGTGATTACCTTGCCGGTAATATCGTGCGGCGGTGTCATCTTGCCGAGCTCGGTTGTGCCGTTTTTCCAAATAAGGCAGTGGCGATAACTGATTCCGGGATAAAACTTAAATTCATCCGTGCCGAGCTTTTCGTCAATATATTTGATGAGAATTTCTGCCTCCTCGGTAGAAATATCGTCTGCACAGTAATCCTCAATTGTCTTTTGTTCATACGGCAAATCGTCCTCCGAAAGGGTAACAAGATTTGTCCTGAGCGAAACATCGGTCGGCTTCATATCAATGCCCATTGAAAGAGCCTCAAGCGGACTTCTGCCGGTGTAGAACTTCTTTGGGTCAAAGCCCATAACACTCATGTTTGCAACATCCGAGCCCGGCTTCAATCCTTCGGCTACCGTGCGGATAAGTCCTACCTCGCCGTGCTTTGCCAAATAGTCCATATTCGGCTTTTTGGCAACCTGCATCGGTGTTTTTCCGTCTAATGCCGGAACGGGATAATCTGCCATTCCGTCATATAATACAACTACATATTTCATAATATACTATCTCCTGATTTTGAGATTTAATTACTTAAAGTATTTAACGCCGCTTTCAAAGAGTTTCATATCCTTTTCAAACGGAACGTTGCCGTAAAGATTGTCGCCCTTACGCTCGCAGTGACCCATTTTGCCGAGAACTCTGCCGTCGGGTGAGGTGATACCCTCTACCGCGCAAACGGAGCCATTCGGGTTAAACGGCATTTCATTTGCAACATTTCCGTCAAGGTCAACATACTGTGTTGCAACCTGACCGTTTTCGACAAGCTTTTTCATTACATCTTCGTCGGCAACAAATCTGCCCTCGCCGTGGCTGATAGGCACAGCAAAAACATCGCCTGCCTCAACGGCGCTGAACCATGGTGATTTAACCGAGGTAACTCTTGTGTAAGCCATTGACGAAATGTGTCTGCCGATTGTGTTGAATGTGAGCGTCGGGTCATTTTCCTTAATGTCAACGATTTTGCCGTTCGGCACAAGACCGAGCTTGATAAGTGCTTGGAAACCGTTGCAAATGCCGAGCATAAGTCCGTCGCGGCAGTTGAGAAGTTTTGTTACAGCCTCCGAAACTTTCGGGTTGCGGAATGTTGTGGCAATGAATTTGCCCGAGCCTTCAGGTTCGTCACCGCCGGAAAATCCGCCGGGGAGCATAACGATTTGGCTCGTCTCGATTTCCTTAACCATTTTGTCGATTGTTTCGTTAATATCTGCCGGTGTGAGGTTGTTTACAACAAGGATTGATGCCTCTGCACCTGCCTTTTCAAATGCGCGCGCCGTGTCAACCTCGCAGTTTGTGCCCGGGAATGCCGGAATAAATACCTTAGGTTTTGCAACTTTGTTCTTGGCAACAAAAATACTGCGTTCTTTATAAAGCGGAACATCAATTGGCATTTTAGCCGTCTTTCCCGAGTCTGTCGGGAATACCTTTTCAAGCTTTGATGTCCACTCTGCGATTAATTCATCGGCGGTGTAAACAGTGCCGTCAATGATAAATACGCCGTTGTCGTTTGTTGTGCCTAATGTAATGCCGTCGAAATCGTTTTCGTCGGCAAGTTCAAGCACAAACGAGCCTTGAAGCGGTGCAAAAAGTGTTTTTGCGTCAAGCTTTGTTTCAAATGTAAAGCCGGTTTTGTTGCCGAATGCCATTTTGCATACGCATGCGGCAGCACCGCCCTCTTTAACAACGCCTGCAGCAAGCACCTTGCCCTCTCTGATTTTGTTGCAAACATCAACCATAAGAGCCATTGCCTTGTCATAATTCGGAAGTCCTGTTTCGCTGTCAACCGGGATTTCAACAAGTTTAACGGTTGAGCCTGCTCTCTTGAATTGAGCCGACGCAGTTTTTGACGCCTCGCTTACGCCTACTGCAAACGATACAAGGGTAGGAGGAACATCAAGGTCGTTAAACGAGCCTGACATTGAGTCCTTACCGCCGATTGACGGTGTGTGATAGCCGAGTTGTGCGGTGAGAGCACCGAGCAATGCGGCTGTCGGCTTGCCCCAACGGGTCGGAGCGTCATTGAGTCTTTCAAAATACTCTTGGAATGTCAATCTTGCTTTTGACGGGTCGCATCCTACTGCGGCAAGCTTTGCAAGCGATTCGGTTACTGCAAATGCCGCGCTGTGGAACGGTGACCAGCGTGATACTTTCGGAATAAATCCGTATGCCATAACGGTTGCCGTGTCTGTTTCGCCCTTGATAAGCGGAATTTTTGCAACCATTGCCTCCTCCGGAGTGAGCTGATATTTGCCTGCATACGGCATAAGAACTGTTGACGCGCCGATTGATGAGTCAAAGCGCTCTACAAGTCCTTTTTGTGAGCAAACCTCAAGTCTTGAAAGGTTTGCTTTGAGAGCCTCGGCGTTTGTCATTTTTTCAAGTGCCGACGGCACCTGTGTTCTGTATTCATCGTCGCCGATTGCCTCAATTTCTACTGCGGCGTGCTGAACAACGCCGTTTGTGTTTAAGAAATCTCTCGAAAGGTCAACGATTTTGTCGCCTCTCCAAGTCATTTCAAGTCTGTTTTCGTCTGTTACTTCAGCAACAACGGTTGATTCAAGGTTTTCTTTTCTTGCGAGGTTTTCAAATTTTTCAACATCCGACTTGTCAACAACAACAGCCATTCTCTCCTGAGATTCGGAGATTGCAAGCTCTGTGCCGTCAAGTCCCTCGTATTTTTTAGGCACCTTGTCAAGGTCAATTTTAAGACCGTCTGCAAGTTCGCCGATTGCAACGCTGACACCGCCTGCACCGAAATCGTTGCAACGCTTAATCATTTTTGCAACCTTGGGGTTGCGGAACAATCTTTGGATTTTACGCTCTGTCGGTGCGTTACCTTTTTGCACTTCTGCGCCGCAGGTTTCGATTGAGTGGCTGTCGTGCGCTTTTGATGAGCCTGTTGCACCGCCGCAGCCGTCTCTGCCTGTTTTGCCGCCGAGGAGGATGATTACATCGCCATTTTGCGGAACTTCACGGATAACATTTTCTTTCGGTGATGCGCCGATTACTGCGCCGATTTCCATTCTCTTTGCAACATAGCCGTCATCGTAAAGCTCCGTTACCTGACCTGTTGCAAGACCGATTTGGTTACCGTATGACGAATATCCCTGAGCCGCACCCGTTGTGATTTTGCTTTGCGGCAATTTAGCGTCAAGTGTGTCCTCAAACGGAGTTGTCGGGTCGCCCGAGCCGGTTACGCGCATTGCTTGGTAAACATATGCTCTGCCCGAAAGCGGGTCGCGGATTGCGCCGCCGAGGCAGGTTGCCGCACCACCGAAAGGTTCAATCTCAGTGGGGTGGTTATGTGTTTCGTTCTTGAACATAAGAAGCCACTGCTCGTCCTTGCCGTCAACGTCAACGGTTATTTTTACGGAGCAGGCATTTATTTCTTCACTCTCGTCAAGGTCGGGGAGAAGACCGTCTTTTTTCAGCTTTCTTACTGCGGCGGTCGCAATATCCATAAGGCAGACAGGCTTTGCGCTTCTGCCAAGCTCCTCCTTGTCGAGCTTGTATTCCTTATAAGTTTCGGCAATGTAGGGAGCGTCAATCTTCGCATTGTCTATTATTGTTCCGAATGTTGTGTGACGGCAGTGATCCGACCAGTATGTATCTATCATTCTGATTTCGGTAAGGGTAGGATCTCTCTGCTCCTTCTTGAAATATTCCTGACAGAACTTTATATCGCCAAGATCCATAGCAAGTGCGTACTTCTTGATAAACTCGGCAAGCTCGTCTTCGGAAAGACCGATAAATCCGTCAAGCACAGCTACGTCCTTCGGAATATCATACTTTACATCAAGCGTTTCATACTGCTCAAAGCCGCATTCTCTTGCTTCTACGGCATTTATGAGATAGTGCTTTATCTTAGTGAAATCCTCATCTGAAATATCGCCCTTAAGGATATACAGCTTTGCGTATTTAACTGTGGGACGCTCGCCCTGGCACAGCATCTGTATACACTGAGCGGCTGAGTCTGCTCTCTGATCGAACTGACCGGGTAAAAACTCGGTTGCGAACATCTTTTCATCAGCCTCAATCTCAGGCAGTGAATAATAAACATCGTCAACAGGCGGTTCTGAGAATACGGTGGGAGTAGCTTTTTCAAAATTCTCCTTTGTGATACCCTCTGCATCGTAACGGTTTACGATACGCACATCCTTGATACCTTTAATCTGAAGTGCGGTTTTAAGGTCTGAGAGAACAGCTTTTCCCTCAACGGCAAACTGCGGTTTCTTTTCCACATAAATGCGATAAACTGACATAAACTTCCTCCGTCGTTTTTTGTGATAGTGCCACAGGCTTTTGCAAGCGTGTAAAGGCACAAAACTATCAATACCTTTTAATTATACTACAATATCTGCCCGATTACAAGCATTTTATTTCTTCTCCGACACAAAAATCACTGCCCGATGCTCCTGTAATTTGTACAGTAATTATATCCTGCCTGTTTGCGTCACTGCCGTATATGCGCACGGGAACGTACTGCGGGGTAAGGCCGTTTGCGTATTCTTCGCTTTCCCTGCGCTGAATAAGCACCTTTTCCGTCTTTCCCACGCACGAGCGGAAATATTCTTCTTTCAGCTTTTTTGCAAGGTCGCTCATAGCATGGTATCTCTTTACGGCAATATCGTGCGCAACGTGGTCTGTGCGTCTTGCCGCCGCTGTACCCTCTCTGATCGAGTAGGTAAAAACGTGCATTGCCGCAAAACCGACTTTTTGGGCGAATTCGCAGGATTCTTTGAATTCTTCGTCGGTTTCCCCTGCAAACCCTACCATAATATCGGTGGTTATCGCACAATCGGGAAACGCTTTTCGCAGCCTCAGGACTATATCATAGTATTCATCAGGCGTATAATGCCTGTTCATACGCTTCAATGTAGCACCGCTT
>ENA-ORRU01002208-ORRU01002208.1-human-gut-metagenome-genome-assembly--contig:-NODE-2208-length-10533-cov-2.559649_pt1 | contig 10533 bp, 11 predicted proteins | sample MGYA00242184_ERZ509151 | MGnify/ENA primary metagenome ERZ509151 (study PRJEB26280, sample SAMEA2338667) | human gut metagenome | biome: human gut; feature: human-associated habitat; material: faeces... | reverse complement strand
TTCTTCTATTTCTGGTAGTTCATCATCTTCAACTTCTTCTGGAACTGTTTCAGTTTCAGCTACACGAGACATTGCCATATCGCGGCGGATATCATCAAGACTAACATACTTAACATTCTTTTCCATCGCTTCATCAGTTTCTAAAACATCGATAGAATAACCTACAAGACGAGAAGCCAAGCGAACATTTACACCGCCTTTACCAATGGCTTCTTTTTTCTCACCATTTTTAACAACAGCAATGCATGTTTTCTTATCAGAAGAACTATTGACAGAAACACCAACGACTGTAGCTGGATGTAATGCTTCAGCTATATATAATTCAAGTTTATCTTGGTAATGAACAATATCAATTCTTTCGCCGTTGACCAATTCACGAATGGAATTAATTCTGATACCATCTGGACCAATGCAAGAACCAGCAGCATCAATATCAGGGTTAGTACTAGAAACTGCAACTTTTGAGCGAATTCCAGCTTCACGAGCTATGCTATTTATTTTAACAATTCCGCTTGCAATTTCAGAGATGAAATCCTTAAAGATGCAACCTAAGAATTGAGAATCACTTCTGGAGACAATAAGAATTTCATTTTTTCTTTTTTCAATATTTTTTGCAATTTCCGAAAGAGCATAATTTTTTATTTCAGTGTTTAAAGATTGCAATTTATAAGTAGATTCTTTTGCATTTTTTACTAAATCTATTAATTCCATATAATTTTCCGTTTAGATTTTTTATTATGATATCATATTTTTAAAAAATATAAATCTATTTTTCTTTATTCCCTTTAAGTCTATTTATAATCGCTTTTTTATCTTCGCTTTCTATTATCGCGCTTCCAGAAACCAAAAAATTTGCGCCCGCTTCGATTACTTTATCGCAAGTATTTAAATTTATTCCGCCATCAACCGATAAAATTATATCTCTATTTCCTATAAGTTTTTTTGCTTTTTTAATTTTTTCAATCGAACTTTCAATAAATTTCTGCCCGCCAAATCCAGGATTAACCGACATTATAAGAATATTGTCAATATAATCGATAATCGGCTCTATATTTTCGACTCTCGTATGAGGATTCAAAACCACTCCCGCTTTTATATTATGGGATTTTATTTGCATGATTAGTTTATGCAAATGAATATTATTTTCAAAATGAACGCTTATCATATTAACTCCAGCTTTTGCAAAATCGTCTATATGATTTTCAGTATTTACAATCATTAAATGAGCGTCTAAAGGAACTTTGCTTATTTTTTTTATATCGGCTACAATTTTCGCTCCAAATGTTATTTGAGGGACAAATACTCCATCCATTATATCCAAATGCAAATAATCGCAACCAGCTTCTTCAAGTTCTTTTATAATTTTTTCTAAATTGCCAAACGATGCAGTCAATATCGAAGGCGCTATAATTATTTTATTCATAATTTTTCCTTAATTATTTTACAATCTTTTTATATAAACTAAAGCGTTTTTAGCGGCTTCCATTTCCGCATCTTTTTTGCTTTTTCCAGAACCAGCGGCGTAACTTTTATTATTAACGATAACTTCGGATTTAAACATATCGTTTTTAATTTCTTTCGTTAAATATTTAGGATTTATTTTATATTCTTTTTGAATTATTTCTTGAAATATAGATTTATAATCCTTATAAGAATTAGATATATTCAAATCGTTTAATTTTTCTTTGTAAGTTTTTATTGTAAAATTTTTCGCTTCTACAATTCCCGCATCCAAATATATAGCGCCTACAATAGCCTCAAATAAATCTTCAAGCATATTTTCTCTTTGCCTTCCGCCAGAAGCCTCCTCGCCATGCCCAAGCAAAATGAAATCTCCCAATTCTAATTTTTTTGACAATTCGCATAATGTTTGATTTGAAACCAGAGAAGATTTTATTTTTGTTAATGAACCTTCATTATAATTAGGATATTTTCTAAAAAGATAATCCGATATTATAAGCGACAAAACGGAATCGCCCAAAAACTCAAGCCTTTGATTATATTTTATTTTTTCTATATCAGATTTATTTTCGTTTGCAAAAGTTCTATGAGTTATCGCTTCAAGTAAATATTCTTTGTTTTTAAAATTATAAGATATGGCTTTTTGGCATTCTTTTAATATTTTGTCAATATCATATTTTTTATTATATTCGTTTTGCATTCTTTAATAATACAATAAATAATAATTCAGTCAAGCGTTAATATTTTTTATTTAATAATAATATCATCATTATGAGAATTTTAAAAATCCGCGCAATAACAATACATAAAAAATAACCCCGCATTTCTACGGGGTATTTTATTAGGAGGTAAAACATTATAGTTTAAAACCAATACTTTATTTAGGGCGTCCAAAACCGAAACCAAAAAACACCTCAAACGACAATGAAGAAAAATTATATTTATCGTATCCATATATATTAGTATCAGATTTCAATTTATCCATATTGAATTCCATACCAAAATTATAAACCAAATTCGCTCCTATTTTGAAAGCCCAAAGCTCCGACATATAGAAATTTTTCTCAAAATTTAATTTTATATATGGCATAATTGGAACTTTATACATATAGGATACTTTCTTAAAATCGAATTCATTTATACCTACATATTTTCCCAATCCTGTAGTTATTTCTTCTCCCCATATATTATTTTTTCCTTTGTGTTTTACTGTGCTATATAGCGGTAGAAAAATACCAGCGCCTATCCCGAAAGAGATACCGTTATTAAAATTGAGTTTAGGTAATATCCCCAATATTAAATTATGGTAATGAAAAATATCTTTATATTCAGCCAAATGTTCATATTTAGCTATATCTTCATCTTTATATTGTGTCCTATATCTCATATAATAATTGTATCCCGTTTCAAATAGAATACTTCCGCTATTTAAAGCTCCCATATTCTTAATATCAAAATTAGCACCTATATCTAAAAAGGCGTTTGCATAAAGTCCGCTGTCTAGTCTACTTCCATTTTCATTTGGGATAGTATTAAGCCCTTCTGTATAGCTAAATTCCATAGAACCGCCTATTCCTCCGCAAAAAGAAATTTCAAGATTAACAGAGAAAGCTACGCAAGGAAATATAAATATTATTAAAAATATGTTTTTTAGTATTTTCATTTTATACTCCTCACTCTTAAGGAACTAATACTAATCTAAAGTTAGGTTTAACTTTTCCGTTTATAAAAACTCCATCTGGAACGATAAAATCTAAATATATATTATTAGTTCCTATTTCATTAAATTTTCTTGTTATTAATAAGTGTATATCGCTTTCATTATTCAAGGCTTCTTTTGGTTGTATAAATATACTCGTATTACTTACACAAAATTTTTTGTTATGTTCTTTATCACTAAATTCATAATAAAAATTTATTTTATCATGCGGATTAATATCGTTGCCAGACATTGTGGCTCTTCCTACAAAATTATTTATAGCCGCTTCGGTAATATCCAATATTACTTTTTCAGTTCCATTTGCTTTTTTAAGATTTAATTCTTCTCCATCTTTATATCGTCCCCCACTTTCTTTTATTATCAGAAGTTCTTTTTTACCCGAAGCAGCTTTAGCCGTATCTTCTACTCCTATATAAACTCCATTTATTGTATCAATTATTTTGTCTACAATTTTTACAGTAGCCACTATAATTGGAGCTACAGGCGGAATAAATATGGCTACTATAATCGTCACAACTCTAACTATCGGCTTAAAAACTTTCTTCCAAAAATTACAAAATTTGCTCCAAAATCCCCTTGTTATAGGATTGTCTTCAAAGTTATCGTCCACATATTTATTAATCGCATCCGCTATTCTAACGCTTACCTTTAAAGTCATTATTTGGTAATCGGTATTCTCATCAACTCCAGAAGTTTTGGCATGATTAAACAAATTTGTTGCCGATATATTTGCAAAAGTTTCATATTCCGTAGTCGAACCGTTTAACATTTCCCAGACTATATCAAAATCTTTCGTATCTTCCCTATACTCTGAAGTATAGCCAACCATTGAAACTCCTTCTTGAATGACTACTATTTTATACGGGAAATTTGATTTATTTGTATAAAACATTGAAATTGTCGAATTGTGTTCAGTATCAATTAAATAATCCGTGTATTCGTTTTCGCCCGTTTTTCTTGAAACCATTATAAAACCGCTTTCATCGTCTTTAAGTTTCATTAAAATATTGTCTGTCCTCTTTTCTGTTGGATTGTTTTTTCGTCCAAATAGGTTATTTCCAATTTGGCGTTTTCTGTTAAAGGTTCTTCAATTTGCTGTTTAGTGCAAGCATAAAAATTGAATAGTATTAAACCAATCATAAAACTATAAATTACTTTCATAAAAAATACCTCTTTAATTTTATTTCAATATTTATTTAAGATATTACATACAAAAAAAACAAGGGACAAAACTATAAAAATAAGAAAAATTCAGAAAAAATTATTTATTTTAAATTAATTATAATACATTTCATACATTTTTATCAATATTTTTATTAAAAAAATTCTACGAATGTATAATGAAGCATATTGATTGATAAAATTTTTTTTGCATAAACTCTTGACTAATAATAAAAAATTTATTATAATTATAAGTAGATTAATTAAATTCAAGGAGATAAAAAATGAAATACTGTATAAACATTAAGCAAAGCAAAGCCTAAAATTGTATCTTTAATCAATAATTCTTTCAAAATCGTATTACTCATATTATTATTTTCAATTAGCTGCAAATCTAAACAGAAACCTGAAGAAAAATATAATGGTATAATACCTCAAGGATTTTCTGGAAAATATATACTTCCAAAAAATGATGGTAGTTTTAATTATAATGATTATTTTGAAACTACATCTTCAAATGCTATTATTGGTTCACCTAAAAATGCAGATAGAAAAGGAGTTATACCTATTGTATTAAAGGATTCAAATTTCTCTTATAATGACTCCATTAATGGTAAGTCTATTATGTATTTTGAAGATTATTTAGATAAAAATCCTGAATTTAGTTTTATATTTTTTACAAATAAGGATTCAAAAAGAACATTAATTTTTCAATCGCTTTTAAGTAGCGGTTGGCGGAATAGTTATATTCATGCAGACGATATAAATAAATAATTTTTTTAAGTTTAAATTTTGTTAGTTTATTTATTTCGTAATTGCGAGGCTATATCGAAAATAATTTAATAATATTTTTATTCTTCATAATATAAATTGCAAATCCTATTTTCTATTTTGAAGAACTATATTAGATAAATATAAAAATATAGTCGTTATCGATAAGAAATAGATAATATCTCTTAAATCCAAAACTCCTCTCGAAATGCTATTAAAATGATAATCTCCGCTTATAAACTCCATAACATTTGAAAGCGAAGGAAATAATAAAGCTAATAATTTTAAGAATATATTAAAAAATACGGTTATAGCAAGCCCAACCATTAAAGCTATTATTTGGTTTTTAGTTATCGAAGAAGCAAATATTCCAATCGAACATAAAGCCGATATTAAAAATACGCTTCCAATATATCCGCAAATTACTGGTCCTAAGTCCAATCTTCCTAAAAATAATAAAGTTATCGGATATAATAAAGTTGGCAGAAGAGCAAAAAGCATAAATATAACAGCGGATAAGAATTTTCCAATTATAATTTCAAGAGTCGAAACCGATTGAGTAATTATAAGCTCGTAAGAACCGCTTGAAAACTCGCTTGAAAATAATCCCATAGTTATTGGCGGAACTATAAGAGATAATATTACAGGCAAAAGCAAAAAATAATCTCGCATATCGTTTTGAGATATAATAAAAAATTCTATCTAAAATCTTGAGAAAAAATATATTCCCGAAACTACTAAAAATATAGCCGAAAAAATATAAGCTATCGGCGAAAGAAAAATATGCTTAAGTTCCTTTTTTAATATTATTAATGATTTATTAAAAGAAAAAATATTTTCCATTATTCGTCTCCTTTAGTTAATGTGTGGAATACGGTTTCCAAATTCTCTTTGACTCTCGTCATTTCGTAAATTATCCAATCCGTGCTTTTTATAAATCTATATATTTCATCTCTTGGCTCTTCAGAATTTGAGTATATAGTTAATTCTTTTATATTATTAAAATTATCTTCAATTTCAACTTTATAAATATCGCTAACGCTTAATAATTTTTCTTTAACGCTTTCGATATTGTCGTTTGTTTTAATAGATATTTTTATAGTTGAAGATTTATTGTTATTTCCAAAATTTAAACTTAAATTTTCAGGCGTATCGTCCGCTATAATATTTCCTTTATTTATTATAATCGCTCTTGAGCAAGTGGCTTCGACTTCGCTTAATATATGAGTAGAAACCAAAACGGTTTTTTCTTTTCCTAATTCTTTTATCAATTCTCTAATTTCAACTATTTGATTTGGGTCAAGTCCGTTTGTAGGTTCGTCTAAAATAAGAATTTTAGGGTCATGAATAATAGCTCCCGCAAGCCCTACTCTCTGTTTATAACCTTTAGACAATTCGCCTATTGGCTTTGAAATCACTCCTTTTAATCCGCAAACATTAACTACATAATGAAGTCTTTCGTTTAATTTGCTTCTTTCTAATTCTTGTATATCAGCCATATAAACTAAATAATCAAAAACGCACATATCGTTATAAAGCGGGGCGGATTCGGGAAGATAACCGATTATTTTTTTTACATTATTTTCTTCGTCTAATATGCTTTTTCCGTCTATAATCGCATCGCCGCTAGTAGGATTAAAATAACAAGTTAATATTCTTAAAGTCGTGGATTTTCCCGCTCCGTTTGGTCCGAGTATTCCGACAATTTCTCCCGATTTTATCTCAAAACTTATTCCTTTTAAGGCTTGAAAATCGCCGTAATATTTAGTCAAATTTTTAACAGAAATCATTATTATTCCTTATAAATAATTTAATAATCAATTTGAAATATTATAATATAATTAAAATAAAATCTCAACTATTTATTATGCATATTTTATTCAAAAATATATTTATAAATTTATCTTAATAAACTAACTATATCGCTATAGCCTTTTTCTCTCGCATACATTAAAGCCGTTTTTCCGTCATTATCTTTTATATTTCTATTTGCTCCCGCATTGACTAATAATTTGACAATATCAGAATGATTATAAAACGAAGCAAGTATTAAAGCGGTTTTTCCGTAAATATTTTGAATATTTAAATTGGCTTTAGCGTCTATAAGTTGTTTTGCAACTTTATCATAACCTTGCCTTGAAGCGTCTATTAAAGCCGTGTGTCCGAAATTATCTTGCATATTCAAACTTGCATTAGCGTCTAATAATATTTTTACTATATCGTCTTGTCCGTTAAACGAAGCTTTTATTAATGCCGTATCTCCAAATTTATTTTGAGCGTCTATATTTACCGATTTATCATTTAAAAGGCTCTTTATTCCGTTTATATCGTCTTTGGCATAATCTATAAAATTCTGCTCTTTTGAATTGATAGGACAGACAATTTCAATAATATTTAAATAATCGTATCCTTTTCTTATAACCGATAATATATCTTTATTTTCTTTATTCTTTATACTAATATTAGCTCCAGCCTCGATAAGAATTTTAACTATTTTATTTTTTTTATTAAGAACGCTTAACATTAAAGCCGTATTTCCGTCTTTATCTTGTCTATTCAAATCGGCTTTTGCAGATATTAAACTTCGAACCAATTCTTCATTTCCATTTTCAGAAGCTATCATTAAAGCGTTATATCCGTTTTTGTTTTGTTTATTTAAATTAGGTTTTCCTCTTATTATAGCTTTTACTCCGCCGACATTATTATTTTGAGCGGCATATATTAAAGCGGTATTTCCGTCTCTATCTTCCACATCCAAATCTGATTTTGCAGATATAAGCGCTCTTATTGTCGCTTCATCTCCGTCAGAGGCAATGCACATTAAAGCCGTATATCCTTCGTTATTTTGAATATTTACATTCGCTCTTCCGCTTATAACCGCTCTTATTTTTTTTAATCTATTTTTATCTTCTTTTCCAATTGCAATATTAATTAAAGCCGTATTGCCGTTTTTATCTCTTTCGTTAATATTTACGGAACTAATCATATTTCTTATACTTCCGCTATAATCATAATCGTATGCATTTTTAGACAAATATAATAAAATATTTTCATTATTTATTTTTATTTGTAAATCGGCTTTCGCTTTTATTAAAGCATCAGCTATATTATAATGTTTATTATAAAGAGCGTTTTTTAATGCAGTGTCGCCTTTTTTATTTGCAATATTTATTTTAGCTTTTCCGTCAATCAAAATTTTTGCTATTGTATATCTTCCCCAGAAAGAAGCTACCATTAAAGCCGTATCGCCTTTTTCGTCCTGTTGATTAATATCGACTCTTTCGTTTATCAATACTCTTGTTAAATAAGAATCGTTTTTTGAAGCTGCATAAATTAAAGGATAATCTCCAAAACAATTTTTTACATTTCTATTGCCTTCTTTAATTTTTCTTATCAATTTATTTCTTATATGACTTGGAGCGAGCATTAAAGCCGTTTGTTTTTGAGAATTCATATATTCTAAATTTGCATTTTTACTCATAATCATATCGATTATATCATTATAATTATTATAATTTTTTCCGTATTAATAATAGGCTGCGGAAAAAATAATACAAACAATGTTACAAAATTAGAAGGAGTGCCAGCGCCTTTTGACGGTTCTAAAAAATTGCATTTTGCTTTAATAAGGCAAGCTCTTGAAGGAGAGTTTTTACAAATGTGGCAAACAGGCTCTCAAAAACAAGCGGATTTAATGGGAATAAAACTTACTGTATTAGGCAAGAATATGGATAATCAAGCTCAAGCCGATTTTGTTTATCAAGCTATAAATATGAAAGTTGATGGAATAATTTTAGATAACGGTTTTGCGGAAACATTAACCGAACCTATAAACGAAGCCGTTAAATTAGGAATACCCGTAGTAGCCGTTGAAGTAAATATACCTAATCCCGAGATTAACAGAATAACTCTTGATAATTATTCTTTGGCTAAAAATTCATTAGACGCAATGGTTAAAGATTATAATCAAAAAGCGAATATAGGATATGTTTATTTATCTGGGCAGCCTTCATTGGATGCAAGAGACGAGGCTTTTGTAGATTTTAAAAAAGAATTTCCAAATATGAAAGAAGTCGCTCGTTCGGGAACTTTAGAATCTCCTTTTTCTGTAAAAAATGCAGAGCAAGTTAAAGCCGTTCTAAAAGCGAATCCTCAAATTAACGCTTATTTTGCTCCGTTTGACGAATTTGCCAAAGGCGTAGTATTGGCGCTTGAAGAAGAAGGATTAACCGATAAAGTGAGAGTTTATAGCATAGACATATCGACTCAAGATATAGAATTAATGATTAAAGAAGGCAGTCCTTGGGTTGCAACGGCTACGGCAAATCCAACTCAAGCTGGGGCTTTATGCGTTAGAGCTTTGGCTTTAAAAGTCGCGGGAGAGCCTATACCTCAAAATATACTGATTGAATCCCATTTATTTACTCAAGATATGTTAAGAAAAGCGGGAGTTAAAAATATGGAAGATTTGGAGATTAAATTTCCTGAATTTAATAAAACTACAAATATGACGGCTTCATGGATTCCTATGATTAAATAAAATTTTTATTATCGATTAATTTATCGCTGCTTTCTCTAGGTATAAGAGTTCCGTTTATAGCGCATATTTTAAAATGCTCTTTTTGACGATATCTAATTTCTTTATCTAATATATCTACGGCAGATTGAGCTATATCGATTTTAGGAACATCTATAGTGGTTAAAAGCGGTTCTATAAATAAATCGGTAGGCAAATTATCATGTCCTACAACCGATATATCTTTTGGAATATTATAATTATGATTTTTTAAAGCCTTAATAACTCCAATTGCAATAGTGTCGTTCACGCATATTAAAGCGCTTGGCATATCTCTATTATCCGATAAATAATAGCCCATATCTTCAACAGTTTTATCATAAATCGAATCGACTAAAAAATAATCCGTATCTTGAAAAGTTATATTAAAGTAATTTAAATATTTATAAAAACTCTCCCGCCTTATTATTAAATTTGAAGCGTTCGATTTGCTATCAACCAAACCTATTCTCTTATGTCCAAGCTCGACTAAATGCTCGACTAATTGAAATATAGAATTTTCATTATTCATAGTTACAAAATGACATTTCAAATACGGATAATAAGCGTCCAAAAAAACTATTGGCATATTTATTGACGACAAAAAAATAATATCTTCTTCGTATAATTCCGTAGCTAAAATAATAATTCCAGAATAATTTTCTTTCTCTACATATAATTTTATTGAATTTAACTGTTCTTTTGAATAACTCGATATTTCTAATTTATAATTTAAAGCTTTACTTCTATTTATAATTCCCTGTATATAGTCCGCTAAAAATACATTATGAGTTTCATTTATAATGCGTCCATGCCTTTCTATTTTTAAGAAAGCTATTCTTTTATTTTTTGCATTTTTTTTATT
>ENA-ORRU01002205-ORRU01002205.1-human-gut-metagenome-genome-assembly--contig:-NODE-2205-length-10541-cov-4.307839_pt1 | contig 10541 bp, 3 predicted proteins | sample MGYA00242184_ERZ509151 | MGnify/ENA primary metagenome ERZ509151 (study PRJEB26280, sample SAMEA2338667) | human gut metagenome | biome: human gut; feature: human-associated habitat; material: faeces... | reverse complement strand
TTTTTACAGCCATTAATTAATTCTCTCTAATTATTATTTATTTTATTTTTTAATTATCTTAAAATTTTGAACTTATCAATATTAACGGAATATTTTACGCGTATATAATTAAAATATTTTAGTTAACATATTATAATATTATGTAAACTAATGCCACATTATTGTCAATAAAAAATCCTAATAAAAAATTTAAAATATACGATAACTATTATAAGATTTTTTATTTTTATAATTTTAAGGAGCAGATAATGTCAACAAGCTCATTTTTCGGAATAGAATTAGGAAAAAGGTCGCTTCAAAATTTCAAAACGGCTTTGGAGGTAACGGGACATAATATAAATAATGTCGCTACTAAAGGCTATAGCAGACAGCGAGTAGTAATGCGTTCTTTCGATAAACCTTTGGAGGCTCCGAGTTTAAATAGAGCCGAACGCGCGGGACAATTAGGACAAGGAGCCGAAATAACTACTATTGAAAGAATAAGAGACGAGTTTATAGATTCAAAAATTATGACGGAGCTTGGCGAAAGCGGATATTGGAATACTAAATACGAATATCTTAAACAGCTTGAAGCGATTTATAACGAGCCTGGCACAAATAATTTAAGAAACGATTTAGATGCATTTTGGGACGCTTGGCAAGAAATGGCGGTTAATCCATCCGAAAGAGGAACGAGATTAGTTTTAGTTGAAAGAGCGGATAGAATCAATTCTTCTTTAAATTATATGTTCGAGCAGATGAACGGAATGCGAGGAAATTTAAATAATCTTATTGAAAGCAAAGTAAATAGAATAAACGATATTGCAAACTCTATTAAAGATTTAAATGTAGAAATAGTTAAACAGCAGGCATTGGGACAGAATCCTAACGATTTGCTTGATAGAAGAGATTTACTTTTAGACGAATTATCTTCTCTTGCAAATGTCGATATAAAATCGGCAGACCCTGATGAAACTATGATTTATATCGGAAGTAGAGCTTTAATTCAAGGAAATATAGTAAGTAAATTGAGTTTGGAGAGAAGCGCAAACAACGAAGGAATGTTTGATATTTATTGGGAAAAGGATAATATTCAAGTTAATCTTGGCGGAGGCGAATTAAAAGCTTTACTTGAAATGCGCGATATAGACACAATTCAAGCTATAAACGATTTGGATACTTTTGCAATAAATTTAGCCGATTCGGTTAATGAAGTTCACAGAAGCGGATTCGGATTAAATCAAGAAACGGGAATCGATTTCTTTACTATGACAAAAAATACTCCTTCCGTTATCGGTAATTTCGACACGAATAATGACGGCGAAGAAGATGCAAGCATAATGTTTAAGGTTAGCGGAATAAATTCTATAGATTTAAACGATAGTATAGGAAGCGCGGGAACATTAATTTTTGGAAATAAATCTAGAGAAGGCGTTAATATTGCTATCGATTATACGGCTCAAATGAAAGTAAAAGATTTGATAGATAAAATTAATTCAAGCGAAGCAAATGTTTCGGCTTATTTGGACGATAAAAACAGACTCGTCCTTAAAGCGAAAGGTTTTGACGATTATATGCGTCCTTCTTATTTTATAAAACATATAGAAGATTCGGGCGACTTTTTAGTTGGAATAACTGGAGTTTTAAATCAATCGGGAGAGGTTGGCGCTTATGATTGGAATCAAATAAATCAAGTTAATCAGCTTGCAGGCGATTTTAGAAATTTCACCGTAACTCCTTATAGACATCCTGCATCTTCTATTCAAGTTAATGATATAATAAGAAACGATATTAATTATATCGCAGCTTCAAAAGGAATAGACACAACAGGAAACGGTTTTAATGATAAATGGAACGGAATCGGAGACGGCTCAAACGCTTTGGCTATAGCTAATTTAAAAAATAAAGATATTATGGTTGAAAGCAAATCAACTTTTAACGATTTTTATACGGGAAGCATTGCAAGAATAGCATCAAGAACAGAAACAGCAAATGCAGAATCGCAAAAACAAACTATAGTAATGGAATATCTTGAAAAATTAAGGCAGTCCGTATCGGGCGTAAATTTGGATGAAGAAATCGCTCAAATGGCAATGTATCAGCATGGCTATAACGCTTCCGCTCGGGTTGTTAGCGTTATGGACCAACTGCTTGATGTTGTTATAAATAGAATGGGTGTTTAAAATTATATAAATTAGTTTAGGCGATGCTCTATTTTTTAGAGTGTCGCTTTTTTATTTCTTCAAAAAACCGAATTCGTAAATCTTCGGCTCAATCTTTTTGGCTAAAATTTTCATTCTCTCTCTTAAATTTCCAATCAATTTATTATAAGTTTCGTCAATACTTTTATTATTCATTCTTCCGCTTTTTGAATCGACTCCTTGAAAAAATTTCCTAATATCATAATATGACGCGTTAATATTAATCAAATCATGCTTATGATAATATTTCCATAACTCTCTGCCCGCTTCAAAAATATCTTTCGCTTCTTTTGAAAATTCTATTGGTTTCGTAGGAATAAACGACTTCGCTTCTAATAACAAGGGGTTGTAACCCCTTGCGTGTTCATTTCCATGAGATGACACAATGGGCAACTGCCCATTGTTATTAGGTTCTTTCGTCTCTTTTGGTTTTATCTTCCCGTCTATAAAATCCTTCATAAAATGCGATTCAAAATTATTTTTCGCTTCAACTTCTGCCTCGCTAAAAGGTATCCAATGATTAATTCCTTCTTCTGCAGAAATTCTATTATGTCCATGAAAAAGTGTAAATGTTAAACAATCGCTTTGAAATTCTAAATCTTTTTCCCAATTATCATTTGGATAAAGAAATTGCTCATTTGAATTCAACCAAGTATATGGAATACAATGGCGAACAGTAAAATAAATAGTTGATGGAATTAAATTATTACTTGTAAAATAAAATTTAATACTATGTGCTATTATATTAAAATCTTGATGATGTAAAGCCACATATTTTTGATGTTGAAAATCATTGCCTATAGTATCTAAAAGGGCTATAAGACAACCATTTTCATTATTAAACTTGTTTAACCAATGATTAATTTTATTTTTAGGTAAATTCCCATAAAAAGTTTTCTTATTAATAAAATCACTATCTTCATTAAAAATTTCAAGTTCTACTTTATTTATTTTTTCTTTTTTAGAAGTATCCCAAATTAAAAATCCAATCGGAAATTTTCCTTTAACATTATCAAAAGTCCAAGATGGAACAATAAAACCTTTTAAAAATTTCGCCTTAAAATATTCCCTAAATCTTATAAAGCTAGTTGAATTTAGATATTTAAGAGTAGAAAACGAAGAAAAAATACAATTTGGAATTTCTTTATAAATTCTAATAAAAAATTGAGCGAAAATTTCATTATTCGCCTTTCCTAAAATATCTTTATAATCTTCGCTTATTTTATTTCCTCTTGCAACTAAACTTTTATTTTTTCCCGTTCCCGTTGGAGTTGTCGCAGAAGTCGCTTCCGCATAAGGAGGATTAATATAAATTACAAGTTTTTCGGGCTTTTCGTCAATAATATTCTTCAATTCTTTCGGTAATTTAGAAAAATCATCGTTCAAAAAATCAAACTTAAATATATGGCTTTTCAAAAGATTAGCTCCATTGTCGACTCGCTCAATCATTATATCAACATCCGCTTGGTCGATTGTCGAAGCGAAAATATTATATTTATTGACAAGTCCTGCAAGCAAATTGCCCGTTCCCGCCGCCAAATCCCAAATATAATATTCGTCTTGCCAACTCTCGCCCAAAACTTCCGCTATATAATCCTGCGATTTTTCAACCCAAATTTGAGGCGTAAAAAATGAACCCTTCCGCTCTCTTATATCTTGCGGAACAAGTAAATCTCGCCTGTTTATAATATAATCCCAATATTCCTTTTTCGGCGGTCTATGATATCTCTTCCAAAATTCTTTATGCGCTTTTTGATTATCATAAAAATGTGATTGCTTGCTCGTAATAAGTCCCATATCGTCTATTTTTCTGTCAAGTTCGTAATGGTCGGTTTTCAAAATAACAAAAAGTTTTTTTATTAATGTTAAATTATTTTCGCTTAATAAATCAGCCAAATAAAAATCGGCGTCTATTATTCCGTTCTTTTTAGCCATATCCCAATCTACAGAAATAGAATTTTTTACCGAAACAAGCCATTTTGAATAAATATTAACAAAATTATTTTTATCAATTTGAGTCTTCGATAAATTATTTTCAACGCCCGCCTTGCCAAAATTATTTTTAATAAAATCTTCAATCTCTTTGTCGTCTTTTCCAAACTTAAAAATAAAACTCTCTTCTTCTAAAGTATTTTTTACCATTTCGTAAAGTTGCTTAAACTCTTTCGTATTATGATTTGAAGGCGTCACATTCCAATTAAAATCATTTTGAGAGAAAACATCCATTATTTTATGATACGGCAAAAAAGCTATTTGCTCGGCGTCAAACTCTCCCAAAAATGCGGGAGGCAAATGTTTATCGTAAATTCTTCCCTTTCCGATTGTTAGAATTAATTGAACAAAAGATTCGATAAAGTCATGCTTATTTCCTTTTTTAGCTTCCGCCCATAAATAATATTCCGCTTCAAACTCTTTATCGTTAAAGTTATTTTGAGTTTTTAAATATTTATCTTTTTTATTAATTTTCTTCGCTATACAAAAATCAATCTTTCCTATTATTTGAGTGGAATCAAAATTTTTTGTAGTAAAATAATCGCTTGCAACTTTATTCTTTAATTCTTCTTCGGCTATTTTTTTATCGTATCCCATATTTAGTTTTTTTATCTATCTTCTATAATAATCTTATGCTGTCCGTCATAACCGAATACATCGGGATTATACATCTCTTCCGCTTTAGTCGCAGGAAGCAAATATTCTCCTGGAGTAGCCGCTCTTACAACATACTTATAAACATGCTCGCCTTTATCTAGTATATCGGCAAATAATAAAACTTTATCTTTATAGTTTTCCGTATGATTAAATCCGCCCCACCATTTGCTTTTGTAATTTCCCGTTATATCTTTTATCTCTTTGCTTTCGGTTTCAAAATTAGAATTTAATATTCTCATTCCTCCCGCTATAGGAATATCGGCAATTACAAATCTTCTCTCGTAAGGCGCGGTAATTTTAACCGTTACAATATATTCTTCGCCTTGCTTGAAAGTGTCTTTATTTAAGTCTAATCTTTTGCCGTCTTTGGTTTCATAATATCTTTCTACTTTTATTCCCGCATCTCTATTAATGGCTAAATCTCTTGGAGCGTAGGTTAATCTAACTCCATAATATAGTCTTCCTTCTCCATTTCTTGTTATTATAGCGTTCGCATTTTTTGAATTGGCATTACTAAATCTCTCTCCGTCAAATTCTGAAAGCGAATAAGATTTAATAACGCTCGGATTCGTTCTGTCAGAAAAAGTTTCGGATAATAAAGTTTTGCTCTGATATATAAACTCGGCTTTGAAATTAGGATTAACGCTTTCGTATTTTTTGAAATATATATTCATTGAAGAAAATGCGGCTACATTATCCTGCGTATTTAAATATCTTCCGTTTTTTCTCGTTTGAATTAGCCAACGAACCACTTTTTCGTTGATAGGATTATCGTATCCGATTTCAATTAAAGAACCTAAAGCTATAGAAGTATCTCTAACAGCCGAAGAATGAATCCAATATAAATTAGAATATTTATCTTCAAGTTCATAATGCGCCGTTGTAGAATCTTCTTTTAAAGCGTTTAATACATACTGACGAACTCTATTAAGCGCGACATTTCCGTATTTATTATAATACATTGCTCGCATTAATTGAACCTGTCCGTAAAAAGGAATATTATTTATTTGAGGATATAATCTATCTATTATCGCTCTAACCTCGATAGAATCGTATCCGCCTTCTGAAAGAACCGAAGAAATATAAGCTATAGAAGACAAATTAATATATTCGTCATCCCAAAAATTTGGCTTTTCTGCTTTTCCGCTTTTCGCGTAATGATTAAGATATTCTAAAGCCAAATTTAAAGATTTTTCGTCTATTTTATAACCTTCTTTTTTAGCCTTTATCATAGTTTCCGTAGCGTAAGCGGTAAGCCATGGAGAAACCCAAGTTTTGCTAGTCCAATATGCAAATCCGCCATCCGCCGTTTGATACGAAGGCATATTTTTAATAAAATCTTCAACCATATTATCTAATTCTTTTTCGGTTTTATCCGTAAGTTTCATATCGACAATTAATCTTTTGCTTACTATTATAGGATAAATTCTCGAAAGCTGCTGCTCCAAACAAAGATAAGGATAATTTATTAAATATTCCAAACCTCCCGTTAATTCGCTGAACGCGCTTGGCGACATATAAACATCCAAATTTCCCGCTCCAGAATAAACTTCAGAATTACCTGGAATTCTTAAACCAATATTTAAATTGTCGTTAGTCATACTTGAAAACATAGCGACAGATTCCGTTGTCATAGGAGTATTAACTTCAAAAGTTTTTTCAACCGCATCGCTATATTCTCCGCCTTTTGCAAGAATCGTAATTTTAGCCTCGCCTCTATTTGTAGCTATAATATCAAATCTTATATCGGCGTTTTCTCCTTTAGGAACTTTAACGGTTTGAATAGCATTTTCTATAAATACATTCGAGCCAACCGCTTGAATTTCAATTTCCAAATCTTCGTTTGAATAATTATAAATTAAACTTCCCGCTTTAAATTTATCTTCCACATAAGCAAATTCGGGTAAAGTCGGCATAAGCATCAAATTCTTTTTAACTATAACGACATCGTCCGAAGCTCCAAAATATCCGTCTTTATTTATAGCCGAAGCCATTATTCTAAAAGATGTTATATTGTCGGGCAAATTAAAAGTAACCGTAGCTTTTCCGCTCGTATCCGTTTTTACTCTTCCTTGATAAAATGCCGTGCTTAAGAAATTTTTTCTTATGCTAAATATATCCATTCCCATATCGGCGGCGGCTTTCATAAGCTTTGAGCTTTCCGCTATTCCGTCTCCGCCTGGAATATCGCCTTTCTCTCCATAATTTCTCTGCCCTATCAAATGAATTCTCGTATCCGCGCTCGCCACGCTTAAAGGTCTCGCTCCATAAAAAGTATTAAACCAATTTGGCGTTCTATATCCGATTAAATTTAAAACTCCCAAATCGACTACGCTTAACATAATTTCAGTTTCAATAGCCTGCCCTTCTTTAGTTTCGACATATAAATCTACGCTCATCTCATCGCCAGGTTCTCTGCTTTCATGCGATTTTGTTATTTTTACATTAAGCTCTTTTTCTCTTGGCGATACGGAAAGTCCCGCATATCCTATTTTAAATGAAGGCTTTCCTTCGTCAGTCGCATAATTTGTATAAGATTCGTCTTCAACTCTACCTTTAACCAAAGAAACTCCGACATAAATATTAGGCAAATATTCTTTTTTAATCGGAACTTCTATTAAAGAGGCGCTTCCTTCTATATTTGTGACATAACTATCGATAACGAATTCTCTTTCAACCGTTACTAAAGCGGTAGCGTTTTCATAAGGAGATTTTACCATTATACGAGCCATCTCGCCAGGAATATATTCTTCTTTTTCGGTTATAATCTCAAGCAAATCATCGTCAAACATAGCCCAAGCCGCATAATCTTTTCCTATAACATACATATATTCGTCCGCTGCGACTTCTCTGTTTGCAGAATCTTTTGCTCTCGCCGTTATTATATATAATCCCGAATTTTTAGGCGTAAAAGCGAAAGCGACAGGATTAGCTCCCGTAGTTATAGTTTTTGTTTCTATAATATCGTCTATCTGTTTTGATTCCCATTGAAATCTTCCGCCCGTTATAGCTTTTCTTACCGATTCCCAATGTCTTCTTATAATTTGAATTTCAATTTTTTTGCCTTTGAGTCTATTTCCTTCAGGGTCAACCGCTATAAAATCTAATTGAGTTTTTTTGTCGGTTTCAAGAAAATATCCTTGTCTTCTTATTCCTATATAAAAATCGCTTCCATGAACTAAAACATTTTTACTTGAACTTACTTTTTGCGAATCTTCTCCCGTTATTGTAGCTTCTATCATAAGATTTGCCGAATGAATAGAACGACTCGCGTCAATTTTAGGATAATAAAGATATTCTCCTTTATTATCCAAAGCTCCCGTTCCCGTAGACAAAGTAGAATAATAATCGCTATAATATTCGTCTTCATACCAACTTAATTTTGTAAATCTAAATCCAGCATTATTTGGCGGAATAAAGAAAGTCTCGCTCATTGAAATATTATAATCAATCGTATTTGAAATCATAGGCTCGCCAAATAAATACCAACCCGACATTTTTATAGGCATAGTATCGCCCAAAAAATATTTTTTATCTTCTACCCAAAGTCTCGATTCAAATTCTAAAGCCTTATATTCTTCGACTCTAAAACTTTGACTCAAACTAAATAAATTATAATCGTTTGTAGAACCGTTTGTAAAAGAAACAGAAACATTATAATATCCTGTAGGAGCGTCAACGGGAAGAGTAAAATCTATTAAATAAGAACCGAATTCGTTTATCTCGACATTTCCTTTAAGTATCTCGTCTCCTCTCGAATTGTCAACTGTAAATATAGCGTTTCTCAAATCGGTTGGAATTTGCCAATTTCCGATTTTATTTTCGCGCACTACTCCTTTTATATGGACATCTTCTCCTGGTTTATATAATCCTCTTTCGCTAAACATAGCGCCGTTATAATCTTTGTCGGTTTGATAATAATCGTAATCCAAATTCATTCGCCAAGGAGATATTCCCGTTCCAAAATCGCTGTTTATAAATGAAATATCCTCGCCTTTTGTTACTATAGCCCATTGTCTCGGATAACTCCATCTGCTCGTTCTTTTAATATTTAAAGCTCTAAAACCTTCGGTATTCGCTATTCCGTTTTCATCCGTAGTAGCGGTAGCCAAAATTTTATTAAAATCGTCTCTAATTTCAACTTGAGCGTTAGCGACAGGATTTCCCGTTCTTAAATCGGTTACAAAAATTGTGTTGGAATCGCCCGAAAATTTTCCCGTCACTCCCATTCCAGTGATTTGAATTTGCGAAGAAGTTTCATAATCGTCTTTATCGTAGCCGACTATAGTTTGAAATTCCAAAGCTAAAAGCCCGAATTTGTTATTATTCATATAATTCGTTAAATATAAAGGCGTTGTAATATATCTATTTCTTGGAACATTAGCTTCAAAAGTAGATTTAGAATCATAGCCTAATAAATTTTTATGCATATTCGTATAATTTTTGAATTCTGTAGAATTATCGTATCTATAAACTACTCCGTTAATCAATAAAAATGGAATTATATTATTTTTATCAACATATCTACTCTGCACGGTTATCGGATTAGGATTTATAACCTCGATTGGAAATCTTACCCCTTCATAGGCCTCGACTATTCCCATACCCGAAGGAATAGAAACTCTCGGATTATAATCGGTAATATTTAAAATAATAGTTTCTTCTTTTCCCAAAGTCTGCCCGTAAATATCTTTAAGGCTTTCTTTTATTTTTATAGAATATTTAATATTAGGATTAAATCTTAAACTATATAATGAAAAATCTTTTGTATTCCAAGTTTCGTCTTCCAAATCTTCTTCTGACGGAAGTTGAATTTGAGGAGTTATTTCAATATTTCTTATTAAATCCGCCCAATTAACTATAGTAGAAAAAGAAATTTTAGGAGGTTCGGGAGAATAAGACGCGCTTACGGTTTGCTCTTTATATTTTTCGCTTAAATAAAAATTATCATGAGTATGGAAATGAAAACTATAATGTTCGGCGCTTCCCAAATCTCCGTCAATAGCGGCAAGTCCAGAATCTATATGAACGGCTACCGCTTCGTTTTTACCAAATTTTTCTTTAGGAGTTATTACCAAAACCTGCCTCAAATCGTATTCGTCTATTTCCCAATATCTCAAATCGTTAGTCGTAGCGTATCTTATATCGAAATCTATATTGTAATTAAAATACTCTTCGCTTTCGCTCATCAATGTAATTTTTTCTTTTGCGCTTTGCAAATAAATAGGCATATTATAATAAACGACTATATTTACATCTGTCGCTACATCCCATTGCTCGTTGTAAGGAGAGCTTTTTACTCTTATAGGTCTTATAGTGTTAAATTCCCAAGTATAATCGTTTGCCAAAACTTCTCCGCTAACCTCGCTCTTAATTCCTTTTTTTAGAGTTATCGCTATTTTTGTATTATCGGGCAAAGTTTCCGAAGGATAGAAAGCCAAAGTATTAACAGAAAGCCATCTATAAGAACCTTTTATATCTATATTAAAACTAAAATATTGATTAGTTATTTCTTTTATAGTTTGCAGATTTACCATTTGTTGATTAAACGAAACGGTTATAGCCTCGTAATTATATCTGCTATTATTCTCGCCTATCGGAGTCGCTCTATCTACCAAAACGGCGCAAAATAAATTATCTCCTGCAAATAAAAATATTAATAAACAAATAATTTTTGAAATGATATTTTTCATACTATTTTATCCTTTTGTA
>ENA-ORRU01002204-ORRU01002204.1-human-gut-metagenome-genome-assembly--contig:-NODE-2204-length-10553-cov-2.836921_pt1 | contig 10553 bp, 8 predicted proteins | sample MGYA00242184_ERZ509151 | MGnify/ENA primary metagenome ERZ509151 (study PRJEB26280, sample SAMEA2338667) | human gut metagenome | biome: human gut; feature: human-associated habitat; material: faeces... | reverse complement strand
CCGCACCAAGTGCCTTAAAGCCCTTGATATGCTGGTCAATTGGACGGCTTCCGATATTGCATCCTCCTGGGAGTGCAACATGAGCCTCATTGTACTTACCAAGTAAAGCACCTAACAGATAGTAAGATGCTCTTATTTTTCTTATATAATCATATTCTACATTGGTATCACAGATTGAACCACCATTTATCTGAACGGAATTGTTATAAACATACTTAACCTTAGCACCAATTCCTTCTATAGCCTGAAGTAAAACTCTTGTGTCTCTAACATTAGGTACATTTTCAATTGTTACAGTATCATCTGTCATAATTGCTGCTGCAAGAATACCTAAAGCTGCATTCTTCGCACCACCAATGGAAACTTTTCCTCTGAGTGGCACTCCACCCTTGACAACATATTGTTCCATATAGCACCTCTAAACATAATAGTCACATCTTATAAAGTATATCACAGAACTTCGATTTGTAAAGATTTTCCCTGAAAATACATTTATAAAAATATGGCAATTTCACCCTTATTTTATTATATGCATTTAAAATACATTTATTTACATAATAAAGGCTGTCCTTAACAGGGCAGCCTATTCAATACTTATTAATTCTTATTAACGTAATTGAGCGGATTCACTACAGTTCCTCCAACCCATATTTCAAAATGAAGATGTGGGCCTGTACTATAGCCTGTATTACCTGATGCTGCAATAGCCTGTCCCTGAGAAACACTCTGACCAACGCTTACTTTCACTGAACTTAAGTGACCATATCTTGTCATAGTGCCATTACTATGTGTAATATCAACACAATATCCGTAATCGCCATACCATCCGGCTCTGGTAACCGTTCCTGCAGCGGCGGCTGTAACTGTTGTACCCTGCGTAACATACCAGTCAACACCCTTGTGGAAACTTCCCCATCTGTAACCAAATTCGGATGATAAGGTTCCTCCTGATATTGGTCTTAAATATGTTGGAGGTGTTAGCGTTCCGACTGCAATAGTCTTCGGAACGGATTCTTTAATAATAGTCTCCTTAACATATGTTCTGCCTGTTTCGTTACCATTAGTGTAGGTAACTTCTGCTATAACAGATCTGTGACCAACGGTTCCTTCAGAAATAACTGTATTAGTTCCTCTGTAATTAGTGTTGTCATCCTCATAATCAGGCTCTGCTTCATAATCTTCTTCATAAGTCATCTGATAAGTTGTAAGAACAGATATCTCTGATTTAGGAACTGTAACAACAATTGAATCCCCCGGTGCAATTACACTGTCCTCTGTAAGATTAGAATTAAGCTCAAGAAGCTGTGACATTGTAAGTCCATTATTCTGTGCAATAACCGATAATGTATCACCAGCTTCAACTGTATATACTGTCTTTTCTTCGTGTTCTTTAGTAATGCTCTCATAAGCGTCATTTACTGATGTTACAGTTGCATTATCCGTAGGAACTTCCACAACAACTACATCAACATCAAATCCAATTCCAGTAAGACCATCTCCATTAGCTACTGTCTCTCCGTCCTGTGAAATTGCTGTACCACTAATTGCAGAGGATACAATCTCTGCTGCTGTAGTTTCCGTAGCCTTTTCATTCACACTTATTCCATAAGTACCTGTCGCTGCATCAACCGTATCAAGTGATACTGTAAAAGCATTATTAGGATCATATTTGGCAATAAGCTTCTCAAATAAAGAAACAACTGCATCTTTTGATTCCAATGTTACAACAAAATCACCAAGTCTTACTGTATAATTCATATGGAAATCAACATCCATAACATTATCAAACATGTAACTATATATTGCACCAGACAACTCGTCCACACTCATTCTCTGTGCAACTGCTTTATTCTCTTTGGCAATCTCTATATCAGGATCCATGTACACGATTTCTTCATACTGTGCACTAAGTTCCTGCCTTGCTGATGCCAGCGCAACAATAACCTCTTCTTCCGTATTAGCTGCTCCAACCTTGATTCCGTTAATTGTAATACTGTAATAATTAGCTTCCGTCTTTAATAACTTCTTTGATAAAAATGGAATAGCAATAATACATACAAAACAGGCAACCGTCATTGTCTTAATGAGTGTTATTCTCATTCGTCTGCCATATCTTGACAAGCGTTCCATAATGTCCTCCAAATATTATATTAATATATAGTCATCTTCTTGTAATATCTTTGTAACAATTTCGTAACATTTATACTAACATATGATATTTGGTTTGTAAACCCTATTTTTTCTTTCTGGAAGATTTTGTCTTGGCAGGCTTCTGTACGGAATATCCGAACTTACCTATGAAATCACCAAGTCCATAATATCTTCCATGCGAATATGCGATAAGGTCTGCGTCTGACAAATGCAGTGTTCCCTTCTCGTCTAACAGGCTTTCATCTACATTTACAGCCATAACCTCTGCTATAAACATATCGTGGCTTCCAAGCTCTAACACCTGCTTTACCTTACATTCGATATTGACAGGACTTTCTGCAATTGCCGGAGCTTCAATCTTAACTGAGGGTACTGCTGTAAGATGCATATCTGCAAATTTGTCAACGTCCCTGCCGGATTTTACCCCACAATAATCAGTGGCTCTCGCAAGCTTTCTTGTTGTAAGATTAATAACAAATTCTCCTGTTTCCTTAATAATGTCATGGCTGTAGCGCTCTTTTCTTACTGATATTGAAACCATCGCCGGATCAGAGCATACAGTTCCTGCCCATGCAACCGTAATAATATTAGGCTTCTCTCCTTTTCTTGCACAGCTTACCATAACAGCAGGCACAGGATAGAGCATATTGCCAGCCCTCCATGTCTGCTTCTTAGCTTTCTCGTTCTTCTTTATCTTCTCGCTCATGCGTTAAGTGCCTCCTTAACATGATGGTATCCTTCCAGTATAATAGCCGCATGATCTGCTGCCAGCCCATCGCCGTCAACAACCTTATATGTGCGGTTCTTAAGGATACCTTTTCTATAGGTAACTTCCACTCTTGCACAGATATTAATATTCTTATCTGCATTGGACAGCCTGCACAGCCATTCTTCCTTAACAAGTGACTTATCCTCTGTCTTATTAACCAGCTCATCTGATATATCAAACCATCCGGCCTCTCTTGCATCATCACCAGCCTGAGCCTTCTGGCTGCCTTCATCTATCAATGCAACAAATGCTGTTGTAATAATCCTTGTTCTTGGGTCACGGTCATAATCGCCATATGATTTAAGCTGTTCTGCTTCAATATCATGCAGACCAGTTTCCTCCTGAAGCTCTCTTAAAGCCGCATCATATAGATTCTCTTTAAACTCAACAAAGCCTCCCGGACACGCCCACAATCCAATACACGGATGATTGCCTCTCTTTATAAGCAGAATCCTCTTAACCTGTGAATCTTTCTTTGTAAATACAAGCGTATCCACCGTGTTGCATGGATTCTGATATTTATCAGGGTCGTATTTGTCAAGGAAAACAGCCAGACTATCACCAGCTTTATTAAGTTCTCCCGTTCCCACAAAACATTTATTCTGCTCTTCACTTAAATATTTCATCGTTTCTCTCCCTTACCTGCACCAAACCATTTAATTCTTGTATCCTTTGCTCCACAGAACTTCCTGTGTATGAAATCATCCAGCACCTCATTAAAGCTGCAGAATTTATCTACAAGTACAATAACAAATGTTTCTTTATATTTAGGTGGCGTAACTGTCAATGGAAACATATGCTTTGCAATCATGTCTCCCTCTTTTTCTGTTATATCAAAATACTTTCCTGCATTCTTAAGTGCCTTTGTAGGATGCTCAAAACCATGAAGTCTCTCACCCTTCCCAGGCGAATACTTGTGCCAGTCGTACAGAAACAGGTCATGTAAAAGTCCTGCCTTAGCTCCTGCCTTCTCATCAAGATGTAATTTCTTGCACACAAGATAATTATAATAAGAAACATGTACGCTGTGCCCGAAAAGGCTTGTACGTCCATGATGCGAATATTTCTTCATACTCTGTATCACATCATCTGAAAACAGCTTATTCATCCTGTTCTTATATTCCCTGCCAGACTCATTCTGCTTAATGTGTCCTAACTTATATCTATTACATATCCTGTCAATCGCATTAGAATATTCATCTTTCTTAATTCTCGCCTTGTATACCGGTCTAATGCTTCTTCCTTTGTAAGAATTAATCTTAACTGACATATAGTTCTCCATTCCTGCCTGCCCACACAGGCACGCAAACTTGTGTATACGAAATTAAAAATACCCGGAAAGAATTATATCATAAATGCCTGTACATTTGCATAAATATAATTATTAATATATTCAACATTTAAGTTGTATGATTATAGAAATTGTGCTAAACTATGCACATAATCACTTGCATTTTTATGCAGAAATATGATTCGGAGGAGAATATAATATGGATGGTAATGTTATAGTTGGACAGTCAGGAGGACCTACTTCTGTTATCAACTCAAGTCTTGCTGGGGTATATAAGACAGCCATAGACAGAGGAGCTAAGAAAGTTTATGGTATGCTCCACGGTATTAAGGGACTTCTTGATGGTCAGTATGTTGACCTTTCAGAGAAGATTAACTCTACAATGGATATCGATTTATTAAAGAGAACACCTTCATCTTATCTTGGTTCATGCAGGTACAAGCTCCCTGAGATAAGCGAAGACAGAGAAACATTTGATAAAATTTTCAAGATTCTTGATGATCTTGATATCAAATATTTCTTCTATATTGGTGGTAACGACTCAATGGATACTATCAAGAAGTTATCTGATTACGCAATCGTTACCGGAAGCGATATTAAATTCATGGGTGTACCTAAGACTATTGATAATGACTTAGCTGTTACAGACCACACACCAGGATTTGGTTCTGCTGCCAAGTTTATCGCAGCTACTATGAAGGAAATCATCAGAGATGGTCTTGTATATGATTATCCTACAGTTACTATTGTAGAGATTATGGGACGTAATGCCGGATGGCTTACAGCCGCTGCTGCTCTTGCAAAGAGCGATGACTGCGAAGGTGTAGACCTTATCTACCTTCCAGAGAAAGTATTTGATATCGACCATTTCATGGCAAGAGTTAAAGAAATTGCAGCTAAAGGCCGTTCAATGGTTATCGCTGTTTCAGAAGGTATTAAGGTTGCTGACGGAAGATATGTATTCGAGCTTTCAGAGCATGTAGAGTTCGTAGATGCATTTGGTCACAAGCAGCTTGCTGGTTCAGCTAAATTCCTTGCTAACAAGATTGGTGCTGAACTTGGCATCAAGACTCGTGCTATCGAGCTTTCAACACTTCAGCGTTGTGCAGCTCATATGACAAGCCGTACAGATATCACAGAAGCATACAACGTTGGTGGTGCTGCTGTTAAGGCTGCATTTGAAGGCGAGACAGGTAAGGTTGTTGTTCTTAAGAGAGTTTCTGATGATCCATATATGTGCATCACAGAGACTAATGATGTTCACCAGATTGCTAACATCGAGAAGAAAGTTCCTCTTGAGTGGATTACAGATGATGACTTCGTAACAGACGACCTCATCCACTACATCAGACCACTTATCCAGGCTGAGCTTTCACCAATCATGGTAGACGGTCTTCCAAGACATCTTAATATTAATGCATAATAATAATTTTATTACATAATAAAAAGCAGGTAGGGAATTTCCTCACCTGCTTTTTTGTTTCTGTCTCTACGCTGATATACTCTTACCAGTATACAACTGATAATATCTGCCCTTCTCTTCCATGAGTTGGTCGTGTGTTCCACGCTCGATAATTCTTCCCTGTTCCATAACCATAATACAGTCTGCATTGCGGACTGTAGAAAGTCTGTGGGCAATAACAAATGATGTTCTTCCTGACATAAGCGCATCCATACCCTTCTGGACAAGACGCTCTGTTCTTGTATCAATAGATGAAGTAGCTTCATCAAGAATAAGTACAGGAGGGTCTGCTACAGCTGCTCTTGCAATTGCAAGAAGCTGTCTCTGTCCCTGGCTTAAATTAGCACCTCCGCCATGAAGCACAGTGTTATAGCCATCAGGAAGTCTCTTGATGAATCCGTCAGCATTGGCAAGTCTTGCTGCTGCGATGCATTCCTCATCACTCGCCTCAAGCCTTCCGTATCTGATATTATCCATGATTGTACCCGTAAAGAGGTTAGTATCCTGAAGAACGATACCAAGGCTTCGTCTTAAATCATTTTTCTTAATATTGTTGATGTTAATTCCATCATATCTGATCTTACCATCCTGAATATCATAGAACCTGTTGATAAGATTAGTAATTGTAGTTTTTCCTGCTCCGGTACTTCCGACAAATGCAATCTTCTGTCCCGGTGTAGCATACATTTTAATATCGTGAAGTACCATTTTGTCCGGATTATAGCCAAAGTCAACTCCGTCAAATGTTACATCACCAGCAAGTCTTGTGTACTCTGCACTACTGCCGTCCTTTGCCGGCTTCTTCCATGCCCACATCTCAGTATTTTCTTCTGTCTCGATAAGCTCATTGTTCTTGTTGTATCTTACATTTACAAGCTCAACAAAACCTTCGTCAACCTCCGGCTTCTCGTCACATAATTCAAACACTCTTCCGGCACCAGCCATCGCCATGACGATACTGCTCACCTGCTGGCTTATCTGTGTTACAGGCTGTGTGAAGCTCTTATTTAAACTTAAGAAAGCAACAAGTGTACCAATAGTAAGTCCTGAAAAATCACTCAGAGCAAGAATACCACCAACTATTGCACATAATACATAGCTGATATTACCTATATTACCATTAACAGGCATTGTGATATTAGCAACCTTGTTCGCATTGTTTGCACTCTCACGAAGCCTGTTGTTAATCTCCTTAAACTGCTCAATACTCTTATCCTCGTGGCAGAACACCTTAACAACCTTCTGTCCTTCCATCATTTCCTCGATATAAGCATTAACCTTACCGATATCCTTCTGCTGCTCAACGAAATACTTTCCAGAAAGCGCACTCAGCTTAGAAGTTACATAAAGCATAATAACAACCATCACAACCGATACAATTGTAAGCGGAATATCAAGCACAATCATACTTACAAATGTAGATACAAGTGTAATGCATGAATTGATAACCTGAGGTATACTCTGGCTTATAAGCTGTCTTAATGTGTCAATATCGTTAGTATATACTGACATGATATCGCCGTGCGCATGAGTATCAAAATACTTAATAGGAAGAGATTCCATGTTAGTAAACAGCTCTAATCTCAACTTCTTTAAAGTTCCCTGACCAACATTTACCATAATTCTGTTGTAGCAATATGAACATAATACACCGACCATAAGAACTGTAGCGAGCTTGATAAGTGCGCCTGCAAGTGGTGCATAATCATGTACTGCTGACTGTGTCAGCGGAATAATATAACTGTCAATAAGCTTCTGGATAAACAGCGTTGCTATCAGTGTTGTAAGCGCTGAAACAAGAATGCACACAAGCACTGCTATACACGAAAACTTGTAATTCTTTAAAATATATCCAAGCAGCCTCGTCATAAGAGGAAGTGGATTTTCTTTATTCTTCTTATTCTTCATATCAATATTCTTATCCATATGCTGCCTCCTATTCTCCTGCCTCGTCAAAATCACCGCCGCCCTGTGTCTGTACCTCGTAGATTTCGCGGTAAACCTTATTGTTCTCAACAAGATTTTCATGAGTATCAAAACCACTCACACAGCCATTCTCAAGCACCAATATTCTGTCTGCGTCCTGAATACTTGAAATTCTCTGTGATACGATAATCTTGGTAGTTCCTGGTATCTTTGTTGCAAATGCTTTCTTAATCTTAGCGTCTGTGGCTGTATCAACAGCACTTGTTGAATCATCAAGAATAAGAACCTTCGGGTGCTTAAGCAGTGCTCTTGCGATACAAAGTCTCTGTCTCTGACCACCGGAAACATTGCTTCCCCCCTGCTCAATCCATGTATTGTATTTATCAGGCATTCTCTCAATGAATTCATCTGCACAGGCCTGACGGCAGGCTTCTATGCAATCCTCCTCAGACGCATTTTCATCACCCCATCTCAAATTATCAAGAATAGTTCCTGAGAAAAGCACATTTTTCTGAAGAACAACTGAAACCTCATTACGAAGAGTTTCAAGATCGTAGTCTCTTACATCAATTCCGCCTACGCATACAGAACCATCCTTAACATCATACAGACGACTTATCAGATTAACGAAGCTTGACTTTCCGCAACCCGTTCCGCCTATAATACCGATTGTTTCGCCCGCATTTATATGGATATCTATGTCTTCAAGAGCATCCTTGTCGCTGTCTTTCTTGTATGTGAAGTTCACATGGTTGAAATCAATTCTTCCGTCAGGTACTTCCATAACCGGATTCTCCGGATTAGTAATATCAGCCTTCTCATTAAGAACCTCAGCAATTCGTCTTGCACTCGCTGCACTCATTGAAACCATAACAAATATCATAGAAAGCATCATTAGTGACATCATCATGCTCATTACATAGCTGAACATTGATGTCAGGTTACCCGTTGTCATAGTTCCATCAGTAATAAAATGTGCTGCAAACCATGAAAGTGCAATAATACTTCCGTATATAACAAACATCATAATAGGATTGTTGAATGCAAGCCATGATTCCGCCTTAACAAATGTTTTGTAAAGATTCTCGGCAGCCTTACTGAATTTCTTATTCTCATGGTCTTCTCTTACAAATGCTTTGACAACCCTGATTCCTGTGACATTCTCCTGAACACTCGCATTTAACTCATCGTACTTTGGAAATGCTGCAGTAAAATATTTTCTTGCTCTGTTGACAATAAAAAATAATGCGAAGCCAAGTACGATGACTGCACCTAAGAAAATTGTAGAAATTCTTGCATTTGTAATAAATGCCATTGCCAGTGCACAAATCAGACTAGCTGGTGCTCTCATACACATACGAAGCAGCATCTGATATGCGTTCTGAATGTTCGTAACATCTGTGGTAAGTCGTGTGACAAGTCCTGCTGTACTGAACTTATCAATATTGGAAAAGCTGAAAGTCTGGATATTTTCATACATTGCTTTTCGTAAGTTGCGCGCAAATCCTGCGGAAGCGCGGGCACCGTATTTTCCACCCATCGTTCCTGCAAACAGGGAAATGCATGCGACAATGACCATACATCCGCCCATGACGTAAATATGGTGGATATCCCCGGCCTCTACGCCGTTATCGATGATCGATGCCATCAGAAACGGGATGATCATCTCCATCAATACCTCAAGGATCATAAAGAGCGGAGTTGCAATGGATGCTGCTTTGAATTCTTTGATCTGTTTTGCTAATGTCTTAATCATTCCATTTACGCCCTTTCTGTTTCATTTATTGTTTTATAGTTACATTTATAACTCTGATTTTCCGGATTACCTGACTTCATATTTCTTCACATTCTGATTGATCCGGTCTAATACCTTATAAAAAATATGAAGTTCTTCTTCTGATATTCCTTCGGAAAGCTCTTCTTCGATATGCTCCACAATATCTTCAAAAGATTCCTGGCTTGCAATCCCTTTTTCTGTCAGGATTACTTTTTTTAACCTGGCATCCTGTTTTACCGATTCTCTTTTTACGAATCCCTTCTTTTCCATTAATTGGATCAGATTCGTAACCGTAGATCTACCTACTGCAAATCTTTGTTCAATATCCTTCTGAAAAATATCCTGCTCCCGGTTCTCATACAGATACCGTATGATCCAGCCATGCATCATCGTCACTTCATCCACTCCGGATTTTCTGACATGTGCTGACAGATTTCTTGACAGTTTCAGATCTGTACAATGAATTTCCGGGCCAATCTTTCTGTCTTCTTCTTTCACATTACCATCCTTTCTCTATTTGTCAAAAAATGTTTGTTTTCGAATTGTTCGTTATCAAATTGTTTGCTTTCAAACATATTTTATCATCATACTTAAGAATGTCAACACTTTCCACAAATTTCAGAAAATTTTTTCAACATTTTTCCCTTTCTGTATTCAAAAAAATGCTTGCCATCTAGTTTTCAAAACTATATAATAATTACATTGAGGTGATAAGAATGACAATAGACACAAAAGATATGCTGAACAGCATTTTATCAAGCATCTCACGAATTGATTACGTGAGGCCGGATGACATTCCGAATATAGATTTGTACATGGATCAGGTTACTACCTTTATGGAAAAAGAACTGGCATCCAGTAAACGCCACGAAGATGATAAGATTCTTACCAAGACAATGATCAATAATTACGCCAAGAATAATCTTCTTCCACCACCGGTGAAGAAAAAGTATTCCAAAGAACATTTACTGGTAATGATCTTTATCTATTATTTTAAGAATTTTCTTTCTATTAAAGATATTGAAACCATGTTAACACCTATTACAGATAAATTCTTCGATACCGACAAAGATTTTGATATCACTTCTATTTATAAAGAAGTATGTGAACTGGAAAAATCGCGGATTCCGGAATTCGAAAAAGAAATCATCCGTTCCTATAATACTTCAAAAAAATG
>ENA-ORRU01002199-ORRU01002199.1-human-gut-metagenome-genome-assembly--contig:-NODE-2199-length-10571-cov-2.870768_pt1 | contig 10571 bp, 9 predicted proteins | sample MGYA00242184_ERZ509151 | MGnify/ENA primary metagenome ERZ509151 (study PRJEB26280, sample SAMEA2338667) | human gut metagenome | biome: human gut; feature: human-associated habitat; material: faeces... | reverse complement strand
AATGCAGATAATCCTTGTATTGTATTGAATTATGAAAAATATAATCCTGACAATGGTGAAACTGTCCGGGCAGATGCTATTATACAGTTAGATGGTTATACAAGGACAGAAGATTATATATCTGATATTGATTATTATTAATTACTTTTTGTGTTGAACTAATGTAATATAATAAGTATAATTAATGGGATGGTGCGTGGGCATCATCCCATTATTTAAGATAGAAAAGGAACAGGATTATGTATGATTATTTAATAGTTGGAGCAGGACTTTTTGGCTCAGTGTTTGCACACGAGGCTGCCAGAGCAGGAAAGAGCGTTCTCGTAATAGATAAGAGAAATAATATTGCCGGTAATGTGTATACAGAGAAGATGGAAGGTATTAATGTGCATGTATATGGTGCACACATTTTTCATACCAATAATAAGAAGGTGTGGGAGTATCTTTCACAGTTTACTACATTCAACAGATTCACTAATTCACCTGTTGCTAATTATAAGGGCGAGTTGTATTCACTGCCATTTAATATGTATACCTTCAATAAGATGTGGGGCGTTGTGACACCACAGGAGGCAGCAGAAAGAATCGAGCAGCAGAGAAAGGAAGCAGGAATCACAGAGCCTAAGAATCTTGAGGAGCAGGCTATAAGTCTTGTCGGAACCGATATATATGAGAAGCTTATTAAGGGATATACACAGAAGCAGTGGGGCAGACCATGCAATGAGCTTCCATCATTCATTATCAAGAGACTTCCTGTAAGACTTACATTTGATAATAATTATTTTAACGCACTTTATCAGGGAATTCCTGAGGGTGGATATACTAAGATGGTTGCTAATATGCTTGATGACAGCAGTCTTTCCGGAAGCATTGAAGTAAGACTAGGAGTTGATTATCTTGCTTCTTCTGATGCTAAGAAAGAATTAGATAGTCAGGCTGAAAAGGTTGTATACACAGGTGCAATTGATGCATACTTTGATTATAAGCTTGGAAATCTTGAATATCGTTCAGTAAGGTTTGAAACAGAGACTCTGGATATTCCTAATTTCCAGGGTAATGCAGCGGTCAATTACACTGATGCAAAGACTCCATGGACAAGAATTATTGAACACAAATGGTTTGAGTTCGGTAAGGATGAGAATGGCAATGATCTTCCTAAGACTGTTATCAGCCGTGAATACAGCTCTGAGTGGAAGCCGGGTGATGAGCCATACTATCCTGTAAATGATGAGAAGAACGGCGCTCTATATGCACAGTATAAGGAACTTGCTGACGCTGAAAGCAAGGTTATATTCGGCGGACGTCTTGGTGAGTACAAATATTATGATATGGATGCTGTTGTGGCAGCAGCACTTGACTGTGCTGCAAATAATATATAATTGCAGGTGGTGGGGTGACTTGTAATAAAGTCACCCCTGAAAATTGTCACTTGCCTTGCGGTCACATAACTGACTGTATATATCAGGACCAAGTCCTGTCTGTAATTCTGTATATGCTTTTCTTAACTGTTCGTCAGTCATATGCTCACGTCTTTTTTCGATTGCATTAATACTGTCGACAATCACTTTGTCCTGATTATCGTGAGTTTCCCAATTATACATGGTTTGTCCTTTTACGATAGATTTATTGTTGTTGTCTGTTGGAAGATTTTCTGAGTTATTCATAAATTCACCTCATTATAATATATAAGATATTTTTTATATAAGATATTATCTGCATTAATTCCCTGTCTATACTTGAAAAACATGGCATAGCATTGTAATATTAAAGGGTGTGTAAACATCAGAGGGAGAGTATAAATGTTAAATCTAAATGGTATGCTGTCTATTGTTATGCCGGCTTACAATGAGGAAAAACTTATATATCACAGTATCATGGAAACCTTGAGAATTGTTGAAAAGTTTGTTCCTGAATTGGAGATTATTGCGGTTAATGATGGCAGTAAGGATAATACCAAAGCTGAGATAGAAAGAGCTATCAAGCAGGATAGCCGTGTGCGTATGGTAAGTTCTGAAAAGAACAGAGGCAAGGGTAATGCAATAATTGCCGGAGTGTCGCAGGTTGAAGGAAAGTATGTCGCATTTGTTGATGCAGACCTTGAACTTAATCCATCACAGTTAGAAGGTTATCTTAAGAAAATGCTTGATGATAATAAAGATGTTGTTATAGGCTGTAAGTTCCTTAAGGATTCCAAGCTTGATTATCCGTTTAAGAGGAAAGTGATAAGCATGGGCTATTATATAATGCTTCTAGTCTTGTTTCATCTTAATGTTAAGGATACGCAGACCGGGCTCAAGGTATTCAGGGTTGAGGCAATCAAACCGGTTGCACATCTTATAAGAACATCAGGGTTTGCTTATGATATAGAACTTTTAGTGGCGATTCACAGAAGGGGTTTTTCGATAGCACAGATGCCTGTGGAGGTTGTATATGTCAGGGATTCCGGTGTAAAGCGTATAGGAATGAAAGATATATGGCGGGCATTCTGCGATACATGGGCAATATTCGGGAGAGTTTATTTCAGACACTATTATGATTAATCAGGAGTTGCATAAGAGATGAAGGTTTTATTCAGGTGGATTAAAGAGAAAATTAGTGGTATATGGACCAAAGCAGTAGTTCCACATGCCAGAATATGCATGATTTCCGGAGCAGTTGTGGCTGTGGCAGGAGCTTCTGCAATAACAGCCGTTGAGTATATTAATTATAATAACAAGACACAGATTCAGGCCAAGGAAACAGAAGCCGAGACGCAGGAAGAGACCCAGACACATAACAACGTGGAACAGACAAAGCCTGTTGATATGGAGACAGAGACAGAAACACAGGAACAGACACCTGCTGAGACAGAAAGCACAACACAGGAGGAGATATCTGAACTTGTAATGGCTGCTGTGACAGATGAGAATACAAGCAGCAGGGAGATATATGAGATAATCGATAAGGCCGCAAGTGACAGTGATATCGTTATTCCGGTTAAAGATGTTGAGGATATTGATATTGTTGAGGATAATTCTTCAGAGCCATCAAAGGATGAAACAGAGGTTGAAGAACCGCCAGCCGATAACACGCCAAAATCAGATGAAATCTATGAGGTAAGTCAGCTTGTAGAAGGAATTGATGTATCAAAATGGCAGGGAGATATAGACTGGACGGCTGTTGCATCTGATGGAATTACATTTGCAATGATAAAATGTGGTGGCGGAGATGATGAAGACGGTGTGTATGAAGACAGATATTTCAGACGCAATATTGAGGGGGCACTTGCCAATGGTATTCAGGTAGGGGTGTATTTCTTTTCGGGAGCCACTAATTCGAAAGAAGCATATGATGAGGCAAGTTATTGTATTAACCTTATTAAAGATTATAAGATAACATATCCAGTTGCATTTGACTGGGAACTGGGTTACGGGGATTATAATGAGGTTACGGAAGCCTGTGAAACATTTTGTAATGTTGTAAAAAGCTATGGATATACACCAATGGTATATTCTAGCAGAAACGGATGGTATAACAGTTTTGATGGAGAAAGGCTTGCCAGCAAGTATAAAGTGTGGATGGCAGCATATTTCGGTAAATTCTATTATGATTCTGTAAGATGGAAATATGGTGATGATCTTCCGAATTTCAGATATAATTTTGACATGTGGCAGTATAGTTCAAGATGTTATGTTAGTGGTATAGATGGATTTGTTGATGTTAATATAGCATTTTTCGGATATGCCAACTATCATGTTGATACGAAGGATGCTGTGATTACAGTAACTAATACTGATATAAAGAGGACCTATAATCCTGATGCAGGTGAGCTTACAGAGGAACTTAATCTGCTGGATGGTGTTAAAGGAACTAATTCTATTGGATACGATACGGAAGTGGAATATTCTATATATGATGATGAGGGTAATGAATATAGTGAGGCAGATGCTATATCAAGAGCAGGGGCATATACGGTTGAATACAGGTTTAAAGATCCGAAATCAGGTTGGATAAAAAATACTGCGAGACTGGAAATTATTGTTATGTCAGGTGAAACGGAATCAACACAGCAGGAAACAAAGGAAGAGGTTTAGTGAGAAGCAGATATGGACGATACAGAGATTAATACAACAGATACAAATGAGACTGAGCCAGAAGGCAAAGAAATAGAAGAAAATGAAGAGTGTGAGGTGCTTGAGGTAGATAAAGTACCTGAGGTAGATAAAGTACCTGAGAGTTATAAGGAAAAGATGGCAGCCTTCTTCAAAGTCAGGAAGCATGTTATTATGACTGCAGTGCTGACATCAGTAGCTTTAATAGTGGCAATTGTTGCAATTGTAGTAGGAGTTAATATCAATAAAACACTTAAGAAGCATCAGCCGGAAATAGTTGAAGCAGCAGAGACTGAGACAGAAACTCAACCAGAGACTAAGACACAGGAAGAAACAACCGAAGAGACAGAGACAGAAGAAGAATTAACAGAGGAAGAGACTTATCAGGTGATAGAGAATATCATGACTAAGGTTGTTAAGGATAGCACTGTTACGCAAAAGGAAGATCCGATTAAGAACAGGAATAATGAATCTTCAGGCGAAGTTATAAAGCCAGTTTCCTATGTTGATAATGCTGTTTCTGGAAGCGTAAGCGTATCATCTGTTAAGAAATCTGGCGATGATATTGTGTATACTGTGAAGAGCAGGAAAGCAAAGGATTTCACAGAGAAACAGATTGCAGGATGTGTTAAAGGTTCTGTTCTTGTACAGGAGAATGAGCAGGAAAATAAATATACAGGCTATATATATGAGACTGGAATGGTAGAAGTTACTGGTGGAAGCGAAAAGGTTGTCACAACATTTCTTATGAAGAATGATTCTAAGAATGATGAGACAAAGGAAACATCAGAAAATATAAGGACTTTATCCAATATAGAAGAAACTTCACAATTGGAATCAGAAAGTTCAACCGAAAGTAAGAAAGTTTCGTATATAGTTATGGAAGTTGAAGCACAGATAGAATATATATATGCTGACGGATGGCAGAATATCAAAGGAAAAAATTATTACTTTGAAGACTCTAATGCTGTAACAGGATGGAAGAATATCGACGGAGTACAGTACTATTTCAATGAGGATGGTTCACTTGGTTCATCACTTGTAATTGATGTTTCAAGATATAATGGCAGTATTGACTGGGATAGTGTTAAGGCTTCCGGTATTAATTATGCAATGATAAGAGTTGGCTACAGGGGATATGAGACAGCTAATCTTGTCCTAGACAACAGATTTCATGAGAACATGAGTCAGGCAATCGCAGCAGGAGTTAAAGTAGGTGCATATATTGTTACCCAGGCGGTGAATACTACTGAGGCAGTTGAAGAGGCCAGCTTTATTGTATCAGCCTGCAGTGGATATAACATATCACTTCCGCTTGCTATAGATGTAGAAAGCGCAGGTAATGGAAGTGGACGAGGAGATAAAATATCATCATCACAGAGAACAGCAGTTGTTAATGCATTTGCACAGACTGTGAATAATTGTGGATATTCAGCGGTTGTATATGCGAATAAAGACTGGATGAATAACCGTATGTATGCTGGTAATATAAGCTGCAGCGTATGGCTTGCACAGTACAGAAGCCAGTGTACTTACACAGGTCCTTTTTCAATGTGGCAGTTTACTGATAAAGCAAGAGTTAATGGAATATCAGGATATGTTGATATGAGTGTATGGAAACATTAAATGACTATATAAGTGGCTATATAAAACAACTAAAAAACGTGACATTTCTTTAACAGAGTGGTATAATCAATCGGAGTGTATATTCACGAGGAGATAAAGTATGAGTAAGAGTCAGGAACAGATGAAGGAATTGATTGAAGCCATAAGGTCTGGTCAGAGTGATAAAGAGACTTTATGTAAAGCAATTCAGAAAGATGTTAATAATCTTATATATCCTGTGTTTGGGGAGGATTACAAGAGAATTTCGCCTAGGGCAATAATTGATATATGCATGAATCTTGACAGCATTAATGTTGATAAGAATATTATGCGGCAGATTGCAACAAGAGTATCGGTGTATATGTTCAGTCTTATAGATGATTCTACTATAAGAATAGATGATAATTGTGTATATGAGTACAACCGTATTAAGGAAGATGAAGAATTATTTGGTATTATCAGGGATAATTCCAAGATGTTCAAGGATTTCAAGGCATACGATTCAGTTTCAGACAATATTAAGTCTTTATCAAGAGTACAGACTATAATGATGGAACTTTATGGATATGAGATGCATTCCATTGATGAAATCAAGTCATTGCTTAACACTGACAGAGATACAATTTCTAAGATTATTGGAATGATGAAGAATAATATGTTAGGTATAACCTCTGAGGATGAGGACGTACTTGAATATGAAGCTTTTGATGATAGAAATGTTGAGGCTGAAGCTGAGACAGATGAAGGTGATGAAATTGTAGCCATAGCACCGGAGGATATCATAATCCCAGGGAACATTACAGATTCTGAATCTGAGGAAGAGCCTCAATCTGTGAGTACGGAAGAACGTCCAGTTGAAGAGGCATCTGACATTGGTGTTGAAGAATCGGACGATGAAGAAGAGGGCGTTACATTAGAGTATGAAGAAGATGATTATAATGATGCCCCTATGTATTATGAAAGAGCTGGAAGAAAACGTAACATTATAGACAGACTTGTCGATATGACAGGAAGAATATTTCCAGATACTTCAAGAGAAGCAAGACGTAATATAATATATTCTATTATGATTATGGTTCCGGCTGTTATTGTTATTATTATTTCAATATTTCTTGAAGTTTAGCGTCGATCTCCTCGCCATGTAGGTTCTTGGCGATGATCGTTCCGTCCTTATCCACCAATACGGTGTGAGGGATGCTGTTTACCCCGTATAGTTGAGCACCGGAGTTTTTCCAGCCTTGCAAGTCGGAGAGTTGGGTCCATGTGATATTCAGGTCCTTTACGCCTTTCGCCCATGCGTCAGCCTTGCTATCCAAGGAGATGCCAACTATCTCGAAACCTTTGTTCTTGTATTGAGCATAAGCTTCTACCAGGTTCGGCATTTCGCGACGGCAAGGACCACACCAGCTAGCCCAGAAGTCAACCAGTACCACTTTGCCTTTGCCTGCGTAATCAGACAGTTTCACAGTTTTACCTTCCGGAGTCTGCATTTCGAAGTCAATGAACTTAGTACCTACGGCAGTCTTCTTTTGTTTTTCAGTCTGCTCTTTTACTTTTACGATTGTTTCGTCATTTTGGAAATTAGCCGGGATTTGTTCCAACAAAGCAGCATTCTCTTCAGTAGAGTTATTGTAGAAAGTCTGTTTGAACAAGAATACACCTACCGGATTGGTGATGTTTTTCTGTACTCCTTCTTTGATTACTTTATCATATTCTTCTTCCAGCTGTGCACCTTCTTTTTGTTTGGCTTCTTTCTGCTCGTCACTTAAAGAAGAGTCGCCCATCGCTTCGTAGATGGCGTTCATCTTTTTGCTGATATCATTGATTTGAGTTCTGATAGCCTGGTAAGCGTCATTGTTTGAAGTACCGGTTGCAGAATCATTATCCTTTGTCAGGGCAATGTTTATTTTACCGTTTTCGAGGAAGAAATCAATCATAAGCGGTTCTCCGTTTACTTCGCAAGTGACATAACGGTTTACTACAGAATCCTGTGTGCCTTCAAAGGTAAAAGTACCTTTAGAGATGACTGCGGTATCTAGTTTAGTAAGATTTCTGCCTGTTGCTTCCTGAAGGTAAACAGTGTCGCCGTCGGCAGCGCCTTCTACTGTACCTGTGATAACGTATCCGGCTTTGTTTCCGGTACAAGCTACCATGCCCAACGCTGCCGCCGCAATAACTAAATAAGTTAACTTTTTCATGCTTTTGTAAAATTAGTGAATAAATATTTATGCAAAGATAGATTTTTTTTCTGTCTGCCATCGAAAAACACTGTTATATTAGATTAACACGTAGGTGGAAATCGCAGAAATGTGTACCTTTGCAGCCCAAACTTTAGTATGAATATGCAAGAAGATAAATCCATCATTGAGGTGAGCCATGTATCGAAGTACTTTGGCGATAAAACAGCATTGGATGATGTGACTCTGAACGTGAAAAAGGGCGAGTTTGTGACTATCCTTGGTCCTTCCGGTTGCGGTAAAACCACGTTGTTGCGTCTCATTGCTGGTTTTCAGACAGCTTCGGAAGGCGAAATCCGAATTTCGGGTAAGGAAATCACACAGACTCCTCCCCACAAACGTCCGGTGAACACGGTATTCCAGAAATATGCTCTGTTCCCGCATTTGAATGTATACGACAATATTGCTTTTGGGCTGAAGCTGAAAAAGACGCCGAAACAGACGATCGGCAAGAAGGTGAAAGCCGCTTTGAAGATGGTTGGTATGACAGATTACGAGTATCGGGATGTCGATTCTCTTTCCGGTGGCCAGCAGCAGCGTGTAGCTATTGCCCGGGCGATTGTCAATGAGCCGGAAGTGTTACTGCTCGATGAACCATTGGCTGCGCTCGACCTGAAAATGCGTAAGGATATGCAGATGGAATTGAAAGAAATGCATAAATCTCTGGGCATTACCTTCGTGTACGTGACTCATGATCAGGAGGAGGCACTGACGTTGAGTGATACAATCGTTGTGATGAGTGAAGGAAAGATTCAGCAGATCGGTACGCCGATTGATATCTACAATGAGCCGATCAATTCATTTGTGGCTGATTTTATCGGAGAGAGTAATATTCTCAACGGAACGATGATTCATGATAAACTGGTACGCTTCTGCGGTACGGAATTTGAATGTGTGGACGAAGGCTTTGGCGAAAATACTCCGGTGGACGTAGTGATCCGACCGGAAGACCTTTATATCTTTCCGGTTTCGGATATGGCACAGCTGACCGGTGTGGTACAGACTTCGATCTTCAAAGGAGTGCACTATGAAATGACCGTGCTTTGCGGTGGATATGAATTTCTGGTTCAGGATTATCATCATTTCGAAGTCGGTGCAGAGGTCGGTCTGCTGGTGAAACCGTTCGATATTCATATCATGAAGAAAGAACGTGTATGCAATACGTTTGAAGGTAAGTTGCAGGATGCTACTCATGTAGAGTTTCTGGGCTGTACGTTCGAATGTGCTTCTGTGGAAGGTCCGGAATCCGGAGCAGATGTCAAGGTAGAAGTGGACTTTGATAAAGTGATCCTTCAGGATAACGAAGAAGACGGTACGTTGACGGGAGAAGTGAAGTTCATCCTTTATAAAGGAGATCACTACCATCTGACCGTATGGTCTGACTGGGACGAGAATGTGTTTGTAGATACGAATGATGTCTGGGATGACGGAGACCGTGTGGGTATTACTATCCCTCCGGATGCGATTCGTGTAATTAAAATAACCGATTAACAGGAAAGGAAGTGAATAAGAAGTTTATAGTATTTTTGTCATCACGTAAGAGCTGGACTCTTCCTTACATTATTTTCTCGGCGATCTTTGTGGTCATACCGTTGCTTCTGATTGTCGTGTATGCGTTTACCGATGATAACGGCCATCTGACACTCGCTAATTTTCAAAAGTTCTTCGAACATCCCGAAGCCATCAATACCTTCGTCTATTCCATAGGTATTGCCATTATTACTACTCTTATCTGTATCCTGCTGGGATATCCCGCAGCCTGGATATTAAGCAACAGCAAGTTGAACCGTTCCAAAACGATGGTTGTACTGTTTATTCTGCCTATGTGGGTGAATATACTGGTGCGTACCCTTGCCACTGTCGCTTTGTTCGATTTCTTCAGCGTTCCGCTGGGAGAAGGGGCGTTGATATTCGGTATGGTCTACAACTTTATTCCTTTTATGATCTATCCCATTTATAATACCTTGCAGAAGATGGATCATAGCTATATTGAGGCGGCACAGGATTTGGGGTGCAGTCCCGTTTCGGCATTTTTCAAGGTTGTTTTGCCTGAAATATTGCCGGGTGTAATTTCGGGATTTTTGATGTCGTTCACATTTTCGCTTGATGATTTTGTTATCAGTTATTTTACAAGCGGTGCAACGTCACAAACATTGCCGATTACGATTTATTCAATGACAAGACGTAAGGTAAGCCCTGAAATAACGCACTTTCAACAATAATTTTTGTAATCGTGGTTATAGTGCTTGTTGTTAAGAATGTAATTGAGCGTAGAAATGCGGTAAAGCGAGGTGTTAAATGATGAAAAAATTTATACTTGCTTTAATTTCAATGTCGCTTTTGCTTGCAAGCGGTTGTGCGCATATTGAGGAATACGATACGGAGGAAACGGCAGATACGGAAGAAACAACGGAAGTACAGACTGTAACGGTTGATAATCCCGAATACTATACGCGGTTTAAGAATGACGTCATATCAATAAACGTGTATAACTGGGGTGAATATATTCCTGACGGAAGTGAGGAGGGCGTACTTAACTTAAACGCCGAATTTACAAAGCTTACGGGCATAACGGTAAATTACAGTACATATGCTACGAACGAGGAGCTTTACGCAAAGTTGAAGGGCGGCGGCTCGA
>ENA-ORRU01002193-ORRU01002193.1-human-gut-metagenome-genome-assembly--contig:-NODE-2193-length-10604-cov-14.001896_pt1 | contig 10604 bp, 9 predicted proteins | sample MGYA00242184_ERZ509151 | MGnify/ENA primary metagenome ERZ509151 (study PRJEB26280, sample SAMEA2338667) | human gut metagenome | biome: human gut; feature: human-associated habitat; material: faeces... | reverse complement strand
GTCCAGCTCGTACACATCGGGGTGAGTGCCTTGGGCGATAGCCTGGCATTCCTCGCAGGTTCCGTCAGGTTCGATAGTGGGACCCTTTTCGCACATTAAGGCCTTGGCAAGAATGCGCGCAGTGGTTGTTTTGCCAGTACCACGCGGACCGCAGAACAAATAGGCGTGGGAGACCTTATCCTGCTCGATTGCGTTTTTCAGTGTACGCTCGATATGTTCCTGACCCACGACATCAGCAAACGTGGACGGACGATATTTGCGATACAGCGCCTCCATGCAGAGCCTCCTTCGCGGACAGCCAAGCTTCCGCTTCACATCCGCATAAGCGGATCCCGCCCATACGCCCTTATGCATATGGGATGTTACTGTGCCTTACCGATTTTATCGGGCTTCCTCTTCGGAGCGAGCGTGCTTTGCGCGAGCTATACGCTCTGCATCAACCACCGCTTCAACCTCAAAATCGCGTTTTCCACTTTTGCGAGAGGAAATAGCCGCCTTAACAGCACCAATGAAAGCCGGCGCAACAGAAATAGCCACGATTCCCAATACGATGATTTCGAAATGCTCCTGCACGAAAGGCACGCCGCAGCTGTCGGCCAGACCCATGCCCGCCGAACCGGAAATGCTCAGCAACGCCTTCTGACCGTGCAACTGCTCGGCATCGATGCGGCGCAGCAGCTCCTGCGCCTTTTCCAGAATATGGCTGTAATGCCGTTCGTATGTAGAATATAGCAGCGCATCATGTTCATCCAGCACCACACACTTGATGGTGGTACTGCCGATGTCAAGACCTACTCTCACGTTGTTTTTCCTCCTAAGGACAAATGCCGGAGGCAAAGCCCCCGGTGGACGGCAAAATCAATTTCTTTGCCAAAAATTAGTTTGCTAACGAATCATTTTGTCAATTCGCATACAAATATATTATAATCCAATTTTGCGGCACAATCAATCAGCGTCCTTTATTTTACACAGAAAAAATAGTATTTTCCGCTCAAAAAGTTAAACATTTTGTGAACTTGTCGCTTTTTATGCGGCTGCACCGGTATCTTGGCAAAGGTTCTTAACCTTTGCCAACAAAAAAGGACTGCCGCACAGGAGCATCTCCCCCGCAGCAGTCCTTATTCATTATTATAATGCAATCATGCAGCATGCATCACAGCTCGTCCGGGTCGCCGCGCTCCGGCATGGTACGCAGCTCCCGCACCAGCATATTGCGCAGCTGGTACTGATGCTGCTGTGCCTGTGCCGTATCGCCGCCCGTATGCAGCTCTACCGTCGGCTCCGTTATGCGGTCGGTGCACAGCGGAATGGTCACCACTGCCTGTGTGCCCTTTTCCGGTGCGCGCTCCACCCGTAGGCCCCAGCCCATACGGCGGCAGCACTCGCGGCAGAGCAGCAGGCCCAGCTTTGCGCCGCCCAGAAAGCAGCGCCGGTTCTCCAGCCATGCATCCTCGCCTGCTTCCGGCAGGCCGCAGCCATTATCCATCACCGTCAGCTGCCAGAAGCTTTCGCTGCGGCGCAGCATCAGCCGCACTTTGCCGCCCGCACTGCAGGCCCGCAAGGCATTCGAGAGCAGATGCAGGCACAGCAGTTCTGCATCATTGCGGTCCGCCATGACCCGGCAGGCTGTCCAGCCGCCATAGTCCAGCGTCAGTTCCACCCCAAGCTGCGCCTGCACCATATCGGCCTGTGCGGCGACCTGCTGCAGTAGCTGGCACAGGTCCAGCGGATAGAGCCGCGGGTCTTCCTCGGTGCGCAGAAAATCCAGCAGCGACATCACTTCGTTCACAGTGCGGTCCAGCCTTGCCGACGCAGCGCTGATATCGTTCACCGCCTGCCGGGTCTGCTGGTCGGCACCCACATGCGCAAGGTGCTGGTCCAGATATTCGCAATTGCGTCCGATCAGGCCCAGTGCATGGAAGCATGCCTGTTCCACATCCTTCTGCGGGATCGCCTGCGCGGTCAGTGCACCCGCCTCGTTCTGCCGCATCTGCTCCATACCCTTGCGCCTCCTGTGTTTTATGCTCAGTCGTCCTTCTGACGCTGAAGATAATTCTTGACAGTGTAGATCAGTTTACCAGTGGTAGGTTTCTCGTCCGCAAATCCGCTTTCGTCCTTGAAGCGCAGCCACTTGGCCGAGGGCTTTGCTTCCAGCTGGTCAATCATACGCCGGATGCCGCTGTCCACAGCAGAGACCGACACGTCGTACTGCTCGCTCACCGCCTGCAGGATCTCCTTGCGGATGGCCAGCTTCTGGCTGGTGCCGTACACCACGCCCACCGCACAGGAAAGATAGTTGCAGTTCACGTCCGGCAGCTGGATGCCCCAGCCCTCGTACAGTTCCTGACACTTGCGTTCCATGCGCTGGCTCTGCCGTCCCGGCAGGCGGTACAGCTCCCACAGCAGGTTCTTCAGTTCGGCATGGCCCACATAGCAGAATCCATCGCCCGATTCCAGACAAATGGCACTCGTATTCTGCCGCCTGCCCTCATCAAACAGAACAACATTCGGTTTGGGATCCATGCTGCGGATATTCATTAAAAACTCCAGCCCGCTCATATCTTCCAGCTGGCTGCAGAGGATCACAACATCAAACTGACGGCCCTGACGCAGCTGTTCCAGCAGACGGCCGCCGTTCTGGAAGCAGGTGCACTCCAACGCAGGGCTTTGCTCCTGCAGGTAGTTCTTTTCCACCCGCAGCTCCTTGCGGTCGTAGCTTCCAAGGGCGATCTGCAGCGTTTTTGCTGTGTGCTCACTCTCCACGCAACGCGCCGCCTTTCTGCCTGAGCTGTTCTGTATCGGTCAGTTCTTCTACCACATCCTGCCAGATCTCCGGCTGGACGCCATTCTCACACAGATAGCGCAGGATCCGGTAGCAGAACTCTGGTGCAGCTGCAATGTAGCAGCTTTGCATGTACTGCCGGTTCCCGGTACGGCAAAGCGTCAGGCAGCAGCCGTTTTCGTTGCCTGTATCCATTGAGTATACCAGCGTATATGCTTTCTGCAACCCGTCGATTGCCGAAAACTGACGGATCATAGGTGAAAATGTACGTTCCATAATTTTTCCTCCCTTGCTACAAGGTCCTGCGACGTTTTCAAGGCATTCCTTGTTTTTCTTATCTTATTTTAAAGAGCAGAGAGGGCTGGTTCAATCCTGAAAAAGCGTCTAAAAATGTCAAAATCACATTCGTTGCATTTTTTTGTCGTGTTTTTCTGTGCTTCGACACATTTTATTTTGTACTTGCGGTTCATCGCAGATTTTTTGCGTCGTATTGGCAGTGTAATTCTGCTTTTGCGATGTTTTTCTGTTTTATCAGGATCTTCCGCTATTAAAATAGCACGACGGCGACGCAAATTCAACCTCCACGTCAATTTTTCCTTTATTTTCCTGTTTTTCTGCCTCAAAAGCCAAAAATACCGGTCCGGTCAAAACTTATGTTGAAATATACACAGTTTTTTCATATTGTTTCGGTAAAATAGAAGTGTATAACGCCTTGCTGCGGGTCCTGTATCCGGGCAGTTTATTATAATGTACAGCGGCAGCGTTCCTGCGAGGATGCGCCGGAAAGGCTCACACATGCTCCAACTCAACCACATCAAGAAAGAATACAAAACCGGCGATCTGGTGCAGAAAGCACTGGATGATGTCAGCCTGAACCTGCGGGACAACGAATTCGTCGCCATTCTCGGCCCCAGCGGTTCTGGTAAGACCACCCTGCTGAACGTCATTGGCGGTCTGGACCGCTACGACAGCGGTGATCTGATCATCAACGGCATCTCCACCAAAAAATATACCGACCGCGACTGGGACTCTTACCGCAACCACACCATTGGCTTTGTGTTCCAGAGCTATAACCTCATCCCGCACCAGACAGTGCTTTCCAATGTGGAGCTGGCGCTGACCATCTCTGGCATTTCCGGTGCCGAGCGCCGCAACCGGGCCACCAAGGCGCTGGAGCAGGTAGGTCTGGGCGACCAGCTGCACAAGCACCCCAGCGAAATGTCCGGCGGCCAGATGCAGCGTGTGGCCATTGCCCGCGCACTGGTCAACAACCCCGACATCCTGCTGGCCGACGAGCCGACCGGCGCACTGGACAGCGACACCAGCATTCAGGTGATGGAGCTGCTGAAGGAGGTGGCCAAAGACCGCCTTGTGGTCATGGTCACCCATAACCCGGAGCTTGCAGAGCAGTATGCTACCCGCATCGTCCGCCTGCGGGACGGCGTGATCCAATCGGACACGGCACCGTTTGCGCCGGATGATTCCGCTCAGGTGCCGCCGGTGCACAAAAATCTGGGCCGTTCTTCCATGTCGCCGCTCACCGCTCTCGCGCTGAGCTTCAACAACCTGCTCACCAAAAAGACCCGCACCCTGCTCACCGCATTTGCGGGTTCCATCGGCATCATCGGCATTGCGCTCATCCTTTCGCTCTCGGCCGGTGTGAGCAATTATATCCAGGAGATGGAACGCTCCACCCTTTCGGAATATCCGCTGCAGATCTCGACCACCGGCGTAGACCTTGCCGCCCTGCTGGACCCGGGAAGCTACACCAGCGCCGTTGCCAACAACACCAATGTGGGCGCCACCAGCGCTTCTTCCACCCCGGAGGGCATGGTCACAGTGCGCGAACTGCTGAGCCAGCTGACCGAGGATAATTCCTCCGTCAATGACCTTGCCTCCCTGAAAAAATATCTGGACAGCGACGAGTGCACCATCTCGGAGGATGCTGCTTCCATCGAGTATTCCTACGGCATCGCACCGCTGATCTACCGCCAGAACAAGGACGGCACCGTGCGCCAGATCTTCCCGGACAGCAGCCTTTCTGTGCTGAACAACACCACCTCTGCCGCCGGCATCGTCTCTTCCATGACCAATCAGAGCGTGTTTACCGAGATGGCCGAAGAGCCTTCGCTGTACGAAGATCAGTACGATGTCAAGGCAGGCCGCTGGCCGGAAAGCTACAACGAGGCCGTTCTTGTGCTGAATTCGGATGGCAGCATCAGCGATTACGCTCTTTATATTCTGGGCATTGAGGACGACAGCGTGATGATGCGTTTTCTGCAGGAGTACGCAAAAAACAAGAACACACAGGCTCCCACCGGCTACGGCACCTACCCCTACGATACCTTTGTGGGCCTGAAATATAAGATCGTTACCAGCTCGGACTATTACGTTTATGACGAAGAACGCCAAATCTGGCGCAACCGCTCCGACGATGAAGCGTATGTGGAGCAGCTTGTGGAAAACAGTCCGGATCTGACCATCGTGGGCGTGGTGCAGCCCCGCGCAGATGCCAGCTCCACCATTCTGCCCATAGGCGTTGCCTATACCCATGCACTCACCTACTACGCCATCGACCATGCAGCCGAAAGTGAAGTGGTAAAGCAGCAGCTTGCCGACCCGGAAGTGAACGTGCTGACCGGCGAGCGCTTTGATGCCGACCAGCGCGAAACCGATCTTGACATTTCTTCCCTGTTCTCGGTGGATACCGATATGCTGAAGGATGCCTTCCAGTTCGATGCAAGCAAGCTGCAGTTCGACCTGAGCGGTGCATTTGATCTGCAGGATGGCAGCTTTGACTTTTCCTCCATCCTTGATCCGTCCGCATTCCAGCTGGATCTGAGCGATCTGGACCTGAGCGACATCGACATGAGCGATGTGGAGCTTCCGGACATGGACGCGCTGGATCTGAGCCAGTTGTTTGCCGATATGGACCTGTCCGTCTCGGAGGATGCGCTGCAGAGCCTGATGAAGAAGATCATGAATGGCTATAAGCGCTATATCATCGGCAACGGCATCTTGAATCTGGATAAGATTGGTTTCTCTTCCTATATGGAGAGCGACCAGTTCAAGCAGCTTCTGTCCGAATCCATGGGCGACCTGCTGGACACCACCGGCCTGCAGGAGCAGTTCACCGCTTCGCTGCAGCAGAACCTGCAGGGCATCATGACGAGCTATCTGCAAAGCTACTCGGAACAGCTGAGCCAGAAGCTGGGCGAAGCTCTGCAGACCAAACTCACCGCTGCCATTCAGACCCAGATGAGCACCGTGATGCAGCAGCTGATGACCCAGCTGACCACTCAGTTCAGCCAGCAGATCCAGTCCGCCATCCAGAACAACATCGCTCAGCTCAGCAGTCAGGTGGAAGATGCCCTGAAGATCGACCCCACCGTGTTCCAGAGTGCCGTGCAGGTGAACATGAGCACCGACGACCTTGTGGATCTGGTCAAGATGAACCTGCAGTCCAGCACCACCTCCTACAGCAGTGTTCTTGGTGCACTGGGCTATTCGGATTATGCAAAGCCCGGCAGCATCTGGATCTACCCCAAGAGCTTTGAGGCCAAGAACCGCATCGTGGACAGCCTGAACGCCTACAACGCCGCCATGCGTGCGCAGGGCGAAGAGGACAAGGTGATCGTATTCTCGGATACGGTCGGCACCCTGATGAGCGCCGTGACCAAGATCGTGGATATGGTCAGCAATGTGCTGGTGGCCTTTGTTGCCATCTCGCTGGCGGTTTCTTCCATCATGATCGGTGTCATCACCTATATCAGCGTGCTGGAACGCCGCAAGGAGATCGGTATTCTGCGTGCCATCGGTGCATCCAAGCACAATGTCTCCGAGGTGTTCAATGCCGAAACCTTCATTATCGGAATGTGCTCCGGCGTGATCGGCGTGGGCCTGTGCCTGCTGCTGCTGATTCCCGGCAACATGCTCATCCACTCCATTGCAGGAACCACCAGCGTCACCGCTGTGCTGCCGCCCAAAGCTGCACTGGTCCTGATCGTTCTGGCTACCCTGCTCACGATCCTTGGCGGTCTGATTCCCGCCCGCAGCGCAGCCAAGTGCAACCCCGTCACCGCCCTGCGTTCTGAGTAATTTTCTTTCTCGACAAGCAAAAGGAGTCGCTGCATCACGCAGCGGCTCCTTTTTTGATGTCCGGTGCTTTATCTCAATTTCTCGTGTAATTCCTCATGCAGTTCCTCGCGCTCTTCCTTCAGTTCCTGCTTGAGAGTCCGGTCGATCTCCCGTGTCTCCTGCCGGATCTCAGCCAGATCCTTTTCGATCGCAGGGTTTTCTTCGATTTCTTCCCGGATGAACATGAGCGCAAAGCTTACCAGCAGCAGCCCGCAGGAGATCCAGATGGTCTTTCCTGCCAGCCGCGCTGCGCCCATGCTTCCAATACCGGCACCCACCGCGAACAACAGAATGATGCCAAAATAACGCATCATCCGATCCTTAACTTTCGGTTCATGGGTCTTGCACCAGATGCAGAATGCTTCCACACCGCTGCGCAGGTCACCAATGCACATGGTGCTGGCAAATGCATAGCCGTTCACCTTGCGGAACGCCTGCACCTGCATTGCGCAGGAGAAGGAAACGATGGCGTTTGCCAGCAGATTCTGCTCCTGCGGTAAAAGACCTACAATGAACAGCAGAAGCACTTCGCCCAGCACCACCAGCTGCCGCCAGTGAAGCCGCTGCATGTCGCAGAAGCGCTCCCGCATCTTTTCTGCCACCAGTACGCCCAGCGCAAAAGCACACAGAGGAACCAGATAGTGCAGCACCCGATCCCACTGACCATCCATGATGTTGGAACTCAGCAGCACGATGTTGCCGGTCTGTGCATTTGCAAACACCTTACCGCGGAACAGATACGTATAGGCATCCTGCAGCCCGCCCGAAAGCGAAAGGAACACCGCCGTCAGGAAGGACTCTGACATCTGCCCATGATGTTTTGTTTTCATATTACCTTTTCCCCTCTTTTCGTACCCTATTATAATATATTTTTACAGCTTGGTCCATATCAGTTTTACATATCCGGCATGTGTATCCCGGCGCTCTGCCAGCGCCGAAAATACGGCCCGTGCCCGGCCCGCACTTTGCATTCCCTCACAGGTTGTGTTAGAATAAGAAAAAAGCTTTTCCAAAGGAGAACTTCCTTATGCCGAATATTGTCGAGATCACAGACCTTTCCGCACCGGAGCTGGATGTCTATGCCCGCCTGACGCAGGCGCAGCTGCGCAATCGTCTGGAACCGGAAAAAGGCATCTTTATTGCCGAAAGCCCCAAGGTGATTGCCCGCGCGCTGGATGCCGGATACACACCGCTCTCCCTGCTCATGGAGCGTAAACAGATCACCGGCCCGGCTGCCGATATCCTGACCCGTTGCGGTGATGCCCCGGTGTACACAGCCGACCGCGAGACCCTTGCCAGCCTGACCGGCTTCGAGCTGACCCGCGGCGTGCTGTGCGCCTTCCGCCGCCCGCTGCCGCGCAGCGTGGAAGAGGTCTGCCGCAATGCCCGCCGGGTGGCCGTTCTGGAGGGCATTGTGGACTCCACCAATGTGGGAGCGATCTTCCGCAGCGCCGCTGCACTGAACATGGATGCCGTGCTCGTTACTCCTTCCTGCTGCGACCCGCTGTGCCGCCGTGCCGTGCGTGTGAGCATGGGCACCGTGTTTCAGGTACCCTGGGCGCAGATCGGCACCTGCCCTGCCGACTGGCCGGAAAACGGCATTGCTCAGCTGCACAGTCTTGGCTTCAAGACTGCTGCCATGGCTCTGAGCGACCGCTCCGTAAGCATTGACGACAGTGCTCTTTCCGCCGAGCCGAAGCTCGCCATCGTGCTGGGCACAGAGGGTGACGGCCTTGCCCACAGCACCATTGCCGCCTGTGACTACACCGTAAAAATCCCTATGTCCCACGGCGTGGATTCCCTGAACGTTGCCGCTGCCAGCGCTGTTGCTTTCTGGCAGCTAGGCAACCGCTGAGCGATGCTTTTTGGCCCTGCCCAAAATACTTGACAAATTTCCCGAACAGAGTTACACTTACAGGGTCATCACATGGGCCTATAGCTCAGTTGGGAGAGCGTTCGGTTCGCATCCGAGAGGTCAAGGGTTCGAATCCCTCTAGGTCCATAAAAAACAAAACGTCCTGCCGTATCTCGGCAGGGCGTTTTTCGCTAGTTTTTCGTTTCAACGCACTGTCTTAGAACATCGCAGAACGCCATATCATCATCTACGGCGGCGATTGCGGCGTTGATCAAAGTTTCCCGGTCAGTGTTGCCCCAGTTAATATGCAGACCATATTCCAACGCCATGCAGCGAATCAATTCACGGGTGCTACGGCCATTTCCCTCACGGAATGGATGGATGATGTTCAGTTCGGCCATCGTCTGCGACAGATTTTGAATCTGCTTTTCTTTATCCTGTTCGGCAAGCAGCTTCTTGGAGTGAATGGTTTTGAACACCCGCTTCTAATTCTCGGTCAATCAGGTCTGGCGGGTAGAACATCGTGTCGCCCTTGCTGATTTGCTCCTTGCGGATGTGCCCTGCAAACGGGTACACATCTTCAAAAAGGAAGCGGTGAATCCGAAATAGGTGAGTTTTGGTAAAACGTCCCTTGATTGGCTCCTGTAACAGAGCCATCTGTTTTACAGCCGTAAATTCTTCTTCGGCCTGTTTGAGTTCGGCTTTATCATGAATGTTCAACTTGTTGATCAGAACATCCGTATCCGGGTAGCAGTACATGGACTGCACGGTGGTGTAGACATCATACTTTGAGAACATAATCAGCCCTTCTTCGCGTACTTTGCGCGCAGTTCATTCACGACCTGCTGATAGCTGGCCTGACCGCTGCCAATACGGTCAAGGTTGCTGCGTGTATCTTTGCTGATGGTCATGCCCTCAATGGCAAAGGTTCCATACACATTGCGGAGGTTGCGCTTGTGCTGGGCAGGGGTAGTATACTTGACACTCATGGTTGAGTCTCCTTTTAATCCACATGATACTATATAAAGTTTATCGTGTATGCGTACTCTTGTCAATCTATAAACTTGATGCCAAATATAAAAAGTGCATGCATTCTCCTTGAGGTCGAGTTCACTCTTTGCACGTGATACTTCTTTCTGCGCTACTTCCATGTCCTTGCGAAGCATATCCTGAAGCAGCTTGCTTTTGGAACACTCTAAAATCTCCGAAAACTTGGTGCATACGATACTCTCTACGATTGCGTCCAGTTTTGTTACACCATAGCCGGACTGTCCATCGCATTGACTCGGATGCCGTACATTATAATGGCAGCTATAACGGAACCGCTTTTCCTTCACCGTGGAGCCATCCGCACGCAGTCTGGTGCGTCCGCTGCTCGTGATGTTCAGGCGATTTCCGCAGTGTGCACAGAACACCTTCCCACAAAGCAGAGCATGGGGACTGTAACTATCAGAGTCTTCGCCCTTCTCTCTGCGGCGGGGATCACGCAATTCCTGTGCACGGTCGAACACTTCCCGTTCAATGATCCTCAGTTCCGGGCATTCCTTCTCAACGTTTCCGTTGATAAGATAACCGGTATAGCACTTATTCCGAACCATCCGAACAAGAGTTGTAGTGGGGATGTTTTTCCCATTTCTCCCCATTATATGATTTTCCACAAGGTAGTTGCAGATTCGTTTCACGCCGTATCCTTCATAAACATACTTCTGAAAGATCAGGCGCACGATTGCCGCTTCTTCCTCGTCAATCTCCAAATCACAGACAGCTTGATTCTTTTTGTTCAAGCGACCTTTCTGGACACGCTTGTAACCAAATGCCACCGTGCCGCCA
>ENA-ORRU01002190-ORRU01002190.1-human-gut-metagenome-genome-assembly--contig:-NODE-2190-length-10623-cov-3.429031_pt1 | contig 10623 bp, 10 predicted proteins | sample MGYA00242184_ERZ509151 | MGnify/ENA primary metagenome ERZ509151 (study PRJEB26280, sample SAMEA2338667) | human gut metagenome | biome: human gut; feature: human-associated habitat; material: faeces... | reverse complement strand
CCTGGGTCCTAAAGTGTGAGTGCCCTAGGTCAGACTGCTGCAACTTAGGCAGCGTATGCTAAATTATCTTCAGCGTTTATATTTAAGTTTGCCATTTAACGCATTGCATACGGATAGCTTCACCAGTTTCAAAACCCCTGTCGAAACCTTTACAAGCCCATGTATTAAATAGTAGCCTTTAATGACCATATAATATATAACATTATATGGTTATTAAAGTCAATATATTCTTATAAATAAATAATTAATTTTTTTATAAAGTTAAAATATAATGATGTAATGTCAAAAGTAAATTAATAATAGCTATTTAAGTAAAAATGATTTAGTGGTAAAATAACATTACTAAAATTCTTGCAATACACAAAAATAAAGAGTGCCATTCAAGAATATTATGGATGAAATGTGCAAAAATGCAGCGATGCAGAATGGAGGAATATTATAATATGTCAGCAGATAAAACTAACGTAATGAGAATTCTTGATCAGAAGAAGATTAAATATAAAGTACACGAATATAAAGATTCGGGTGCAGTAAGTGGCGTTGAGGTGGCAGCAGCACTTGGACAGGATCCTAAGAGAGCTTTTAAAACACTGGTGACCATAGGTAAAAGTGGTAACCACTATGTTTTTATGGTTCCAGTTGCAGAGGAACTTGACCTTAAGAAAGCAGCTAAAAGTGTAGGTGAAAAGAATATCGAGATGATAAAGTCAAAGGAACTGCTTCCGCTTACCGGCTATATCCATGGAGGATGTTCACCAGTTGGTATGAAGAAGTTTTTTAAGACTATGATAGATAAGAGTGTTATGGATATTGATGATACTATATTTTTTAGTGCTGGTAAGATAGGTTTTCAGGTTGAAACTATGTATGACGAGCTTAAGAAAGTCATAAGAGTTGAAGAAGCGGATATTGTCGTTGATTAAAATAAAGCCATGCGTATTTTATAAAAGGCATAAAGCGCGATGTTAGCATCAGATAAATCTTACATGTAAAAGCAAGAGAGGAGGTGGGCATATGACAGAAGAAAAGGATAAAAGAAAGTTTATGGTAGGAGGTTATGAATTTACTTCCAAAGAGGATGCACAGATAGCAAAGGACGAGCTGAATGCTATTAAATATGTGTCGTCGAAGACAAACAGCAAGGATCCCAAGCAGGTGTACAGTCTATATAACAAGATTATAGAAAGAAAGCTTTTTTCTACACAGATAGGTATGAATTACCTTAAATCATTGCAGACATTTTTATATAAAAGTAGTGAGATACCGAATGATAAGATACAGCCTATTCCTATTAATACTGATACACAGGATGAGATTAATATAAGAAGGGAACGTAGTGAATTCAAGAGTGAATTAAGAGATTTGTCGATAAAGGCTGCCAGATATAAGAATAATTTTACAAGAGTCATGATAATAAATGTGATTCTTGTAATCATCATAGTGGCAATGTTTATTATACTAAATACAAGCTCTAATCCCAATATTATTAATTACGAGGTAAACCTGCAGAATAAGTATGCACAATGGCAGGAGCAGCTTCAGTCACAGGAACAGTCGCTTAACGCAAGGGAAAATGAACTTAATAAAAGAAAATAAAATTCATTTATAAACACATTTTATTAACAGTAAGAACACATTTTGAACATATTTATTATCTATCATATATTGTATAAAGAGTGTAAATGTAGCAGATACAATGAATGATATCAATGTTACAGGAAATATGACGAATTCTACACATAGGAAAAGATTGGAGATAATTGTATGGATAGTTTGAAAGTTTTAATGGTTGATGATGAAAGCAGGATGAGAAAGCTTGTAAGTGACTTTCTTACAAGGAAAGGATATCAGGTAATAGAAGCTGGTGATGGTGAAGAGGCTATTGATAAGTTTTATGAGGATAAGAATATATCGCTTGTTATACTTGATGTTATGATGCCTAAGATGAATGGGTGGGATACATGCAGACAGATACGTAAGAATTCAAATGTACCTATCATTATGCTTACGGCAAAGAGCGATGAGGCAAGTGAGCTTAATGGCTTTGACTGTGGGGCTGATGAATATATTTCCAAACCATTTAGTCCTAAGATTCTTACTGCCAGAGTTGATGCACTTATAAGAAGGTCATATAGCATAGACAGCAGTGAAATGATAGATGTAGGAGGCATAGTTATCAATAAGGCTGCACATATAGTTAAGATTAATGATGAAGAGATAGAATTAAGCTTTAAAGAGTTTGAGCTTCTTACTTATTTTGTGGATAATAAAGGGATTGCATTATCCAGGGAAAAGATTCTTAACAATGTATGGAATTATGATTATTTCGGTGATGCTAGAACGATTGATACGCATGTCAAGAAGTTAAGAAAAAAACTTGGCGATAAAGGTGACTATATAAAGACTATATGGGGCATGGGCTATAAGTTTGAAGTAGAGGATTGATAATGGGAAAACATTCGATTAGGTTTAAGATTACAGTTTTGTTTGCAGGTATAATATGTATACTTATAGTTATGCTGCTGCTTTTTAATATAACTTTTTCCGAAAAGTTTTATATGCAGGATAAGCAGGAAGCGATGCTGAATGCTTATGAAAGTATAGATGATGCGTGTAATCAGTATAGCGCAGGTTCTATATCTGACACAGATCTTAGAAACAATCTTGAACAGGTGTCTACATCTAAAGGTATGTCAATAATAATAGTAAATAGTGACTGGACAACTTTTTATGTAAGTACTCATGGTGATGAGATGATGCTTGAAAGATTAAAAAAGAGCATTTTCAATAATGATATATTCCAAGGGATGCCGGATAAGTCGGGTTCAATGCAGGAGCAGCCAGATGAAAACAGGAACGGTGACATAAATGCTGGTAAGAAAACACTTCCTGAAAAGATTATAGATATGTCGGGCAATGGTGCCAGTGAAACAAGAGATATTTTATACCAGAGCGATAAATATACAGTGCAGAAGGTATATGACAGCCGTCTGCTTGACGATTACATAGAATTATGGGGAACACTTGATAATGGTAATTTTATCCTCATAAGGACACCTATACAGGGTATAAAGGATAATGTCCATATTTCAAATACATTTATAACTTATATAGGTATTGGAACGCTTATTATAGGAATTATTGCAGCATTTGTTTTATCTTCATATATATCAAGACCTATAAAGCAGCTGTCTAATATAGCTGAACGTATGTCTGAGCTTGATTTTGATATTAAGTATGATGGAAAAGATAAAGGTGAGATAGGGCTTCTTGGTAAAAGCATGAATAATATGTCACAGAAGCTTGAAGAGAATATATCACAGCTCAAGGCGGCGAATCTTGAACTGCAAAGGGATATAGATAAGAAGGAGAAACTTGAGAAGATGAGGACAGATTTTCTTTCTAATGTTTCCCATGAGTTAAAAACACCAATTGCACTCATACAAGGATATGCGGAGGGATTAAAGGAAGGAATAACTGATGATCCTGAAAGTATGGACTTTTATTGTAGTGTTATTATGGATGAAGCAGCCAAGATGAATAATATGGTAAAGAGATTGCTTACACTTAATCAGATAGAGTTTGGCGAAGATGAACTTGTTATGGAGAGATTCGATATTAATGAGCTTGTAAAGTCAGTAGTCAGTGCTAATGAGTTAAGGGCAACGCAGAAAAACTTAAGTATTACATATGATATTTTAGATACACCTTTGTATGTATGGGCTGATGAGTATAAGGTTGAGGAAGTAGTTACTAATTATCTGTCTAATGCTATCAATCATTGCTGTAATGAAAATATAATAAAGATAAAAGTAGGACAGATAGATAAAGATAATGTAAGAGTGTCAGTGTTTAACACGGGAAATAATATACCAGAGGCTGACATAGAGCATATATGGGAAAAGTTTTATAAAGTTGATAAAGCAAGAACGAGAGAATATGGTGGTATAGGACTTTCTATAGTAAAGGCTATAGTCGAATCTATGGGTAAGACATGCGGAGTCAATAATCTTTCTGATGGTGTTGAGTTCTGGTTTGACCTTGACTGTAAATTGTGATATAATTCTAATAGTTATAAGGTTGAATGGAGATTGTTATATTATGAAGAGATTAGCTTTGGCAGCGTTATGCATGGTTGGTGTGTTTGCATTGTCAGGTTGCGGTGATAATGTTACATTAACAGAAGAGCAGAATGATATGATAGCCGAATATGTGGCAGGTTCATTACTTAAACACTCATATGATAATGAATGGAAATATACTAAGTTAAACAGTCCTAATACTGGGCATACAAGCAGTTTGGGCAATGCCAGTTCTACGGCAGCTGGTATGACGACAGCAACTAAGGCAGGAACAGTTACAGCAACAACTGCTGCCGCAGATGTAAACACAACAGCATCAAGCCTTTCACAGGCACTTGGTTTAAGTGGTGTTGAAGTTAAGTATAAGGCTGTTTCTATAGGTGAAAGATATCCGACAGAGGCATATGCAGTATGTGTTCCAGCAGATAGTGGATGTAAGGTAGTTGCAGTTGAATTCGCTATTAAGAATACAGGGTCAGCGGCAGTAACAGCAACGACTAAATCATCGTCAGTTACTATGAAGCTTAACATAGGCGGTGGAACATATAACCAGTACAAGTCTATGCTTAAGGATGATATATGTGGACTTGATGGAGTGAGCATTAAGCCAGGTGATAGTTATACAGCAGTAGCGATATTCCAGGTTCCAGCAGATTCTGCGGTTAAGTCTTCTGATATGAAGATGGAAGTTCTGTCAGGTTCTAAGACAGTGGAAACAATCACACTGCAGTAGTGATGGCACCTTAAAGGATATGGATAAAATTATAGAATTATTAATTATAAATTATATTAAAAGTACTCCCTTTAAGAAAGACAGGTGTAATATAAGACTTGTCTTTCTTAAAGGGAGTACTTTTTGTTAGAATTCATGCAAGGATGATATTTAAGCTGTTCTTTATAAGCATTTTTCTTGGATATTTATTTTAAAATGTATTCTTTTTTGTACATAGCTGCCTCTTCATCAGTAAGTATGTGGACGAATGAGGCTCTTTTATCAGGACAATACCCAGGACCATGTCCATTATATTCAGCATAATATACAGTATCATGAGCTTCTGGTTTGTTCCAGTCATGAAAGCCATCTTTTACAACCTGGTTGGAATATTCACAGTTCAACAATACGACCTTAGCGTGAATTCTCCATGGACGGCTAAGGTAGCAAGTCTGTGGTGGACAGTTTCCTGTAAAAGTGCAGCTGTCAAATACATATCCATATTGCTGGTTTTCATATGTTGATGGTGCGGTATAATAACTGTTTATTGTTTCGTTGCGGTTTAAGGCATACAGAGTGCAGTTTTTAAAATAAGCCGTTGCACTTCCAAATATAAAGTCTATTTCTCCACATATATAGCAGTCTTCATATAACTGTTTTGTAGGTATTCTTGGAGCAAATTCAGTTGGACCGATAAAACCTCCTGGCTGTTTTTCTTTAAATGGAAGAGGACCGGTAAAAAGTGTATCCTGATGACCTAACATACGGCAGTTTTTAAATACAAGATTATCACCTTCTGCATAAACTGCTATTGCCTGTCCTACCTTTTTGCCAAAACCTGCTGAATTTTCAAAGGTAAGATTAAATGCACTGAAATTGTTGGCATTGACAAAGAAAGTATAAGATCTGAAGGTACCTCTTTTGCTGCCATCTTCCATAGTCATAAGAGCATAATATCCCTCTGTTATAATAGTGTGTTCGCTGGACTCACCAATAAGAGTTATATTGTCTTTTTTTATTTCAACACGTTCTTTATAGATGCCATTTTTAATAAAAATAGTTTCGCCACCACATGCAGGATTGATAGAATCCACAGCAGCCTGAACTGAGTTGAAGTCGCCAGTGTTGTCTTTAGATACAGTAATCATAATAATAAATTCCCCTTTTATATAAAAGTATTTTTGAACACCACATGCTTTGTAAAATGCTGCATTTAAGCTACAACCGCATCTGGGCTTCGATATGTACATAATATCACATTAAATACTATTATAGCATTTTTTTTTAAACTTAAAATGCTTTTATAGACAATTATTCGCAAAAATTGTATACTTATCAGGAAATTATAGGAAGTGGAAGAGATTATGATAAAAATAGTTGAAGATATAAAAGATGTTGATATATATATGTCGCTTAGAGATAAAGTTGAGTGGATAAAGCTTACAAGAAGTCAGGCACAGGCGGCTTTAGATAACAGTGTTAAAGTATTTACAGTGTTTGATGATGACAGACCTATAGGAATGGGAAGAGTTGTTGGAGATAAGGCGGTTATCAGTTATATCCAGGATCTTATTATAATACCAGAGTATCAGAGTAAACATATAGGAAGCATGCTTATCGAACATATAATATCATATGTAAAGTCGCTTACATATGAAAACTCAAGGATGATGCTATGTCTTATGTGTGCAAAAGGAAGAGAACAGTTTTATGAAAAACATAATTTCATAGCAAGACCTACAGATGCACTTGGTCCGGGAATGATACAGTATATATATGCTGGGGAAGAGTGTAAGTAAGGTTATCAGATAAGCAGCGGTATTACAACTCTAGTAGATCGTTTTTGAAATAATGTACTAGATGTGTGATTTCTGCATATTGTTAACCCAGAAAATAAAATAGTTGACAATATAAGAATTAAAATGTAAACTGATAAAATGATGAATTTATTAATACAGGCACTATGTGCAGAATGGAGACAAAAGTGAAAGAGAAAAAGTTTACAGTTTATCAGTTGTGTTTTATGGCATTAATGGCAGCAGTTACATGCATTTTAGCACCCATGTCTATACCGATAGGTCCTATTCCTATATCATTAACTAATCTTGTAGTTTATTTTACAGTGTATGTTATAGGTACTAAGGCAGGAGTGTGCAGTTATTGCATATATGTTCTTCTTGGAATAGTTGGACTTCCTGTTTTTTCAGGTTATGTGGGTGGTCCGGCTAAGATAGCAGGTCCAACAGGTGGATATATAGTTGGATTTGTGCTTATGGCTCTTATAGGTGGATTTTTTATAGAAAAGTTTAAAAGAAATTTTGCTTTGACATTAGTTGGATGGGTATTAGGAACATTTGTTGACTATTGCCTTGGAACAGTATGGTTCGTATATGGTGCACATTGCTCATTGTTATATGCACTTAAGGTTTGTGTATATCCTTTTATAGTATTTGATCTTGGAAAGATAGTTATAGCTACATTGTTAGGCCATGCTGTAAGATATGCTCTTGTTAAGGCAGGATTATTAAACAATATTAAGGCTGATGCGAAGGCAGCATAAAAACAGTTTATTTAGTGAAAATAATTATTTTGAATAACAGAAGTGAATAACAGATAGAATAAGGCTTGTTGGGTGTTTTAAGAATAAGGAACCAAAATGTTACTTTTACATATTCTTAAAATACCAAACAAGCCTTAATGTCTGTTAATTGTCTGTTGTTTAACTATTATTCAACTGATATTCAGCTAAACAGCGGTATTTTATGCGAGTAATGTCTTAACATATTCAGCAATAGCCTCATCCTTGCAGTTAGCAAAGAAAAGCTCCTTAAACTGCTTACCTGCAACAGCACCCTTAACGAGATCCTGGTCAAGACCTTTAAGAACACTTATAAGATCCTGGTTAAGAGTAACCTTTCTTACTTCATCAAGAATCTTTTTATTTCTCTGTTCTGGAACAACTCTTTCCTTAGGGTAACCACCACCTGGTTCGCCTTCGAATAACTTTTCAAATATATATGTAAGATTTAATTCAGCACCCCATCCAAATCCTTTAGCGAAAGGAAGTGCGATAGCATTGCCATCGTTAATCTGCATGAACATATAAGCATCTGAAGGATCAACAACATGTCCGCAAAGAACGTTAGGGAATGAGTTAAGTGCAAGCATAGCACCTTCACCTGTTCCGCATCCTGTTACTACGAAGTCACATGCACCAGAGTTAAGAAGTATAGCAGCTAGTATACCATTCTGTACATATGTAAGCTGTTCATTATCATCTGCTGAATACATACCATAGTTATCAACTGTATGTCCCTTGCTTTCAGCCACCTTCTTAAGATTAGCATAAATCATTTCATTCTTGGCAGCCTGGCTGTTTTCATTGATTAAAGCGATTCTCATTATAAAAACCTCATCTTTCCTGATAATATATTGATTGATGTCAATACTATAATGCATAAATGTGTGAGTAAAAACATGCTGTTGTTAGCATTATAGTGGTTAACAAAAATCATAATAACTATACGAAAATAAATAATATTTGTCAAATTGATAAAATATAAAAAGTATGGTAAAATCCGGATTGCTATAAGAATCAAAGGTAAGATGAGGAGAAATGTAATGGAACATAATAAAGATATACAGGCAGCTTTTATGGATGCACTAAATGCACTTAAGGAATACGCAAAGGTAAATGGTAATATAGTAGGTAAAGAAGATGTTGCAGGCTTCTTTAAAGACATGAGTCTTGATGATAATAAATATTCAATGATAACCGGATATCTGATGGCTAATGGAATAACAATAAAGGGAGAAGATGGCACTGATAATGAGTTTTTACATATGCTTGAGAGTACTGTAGACGATTCGGTAAAAAACGATGAGAAGGGAATTGCACTGGAGAATGAATATAAGTCCACAGAGGATGATGCATTTACAGAAAAACAGGTTACAGACAAAGATGGTCTTATTACTAAAATAAATATATCAGAGGAAGAGGTAAAGAGTCTGCCAGAAAAAGAGGCGGCTATGGCTGCCCAGATGATAGCTGATAATATGGATTATTCAGAGGATGATATATACATCGAAAGATATAAAAAAGAACTTGAAGCTATCCAGCCGGTATCAGATACAACAAGAGCGTATCTGCTTGTCAATATAGTGGAGGATAATGATAATGAGTCACTTAAGATATTATCAGAATCATATCTTGAAAAGATACTTGAATGGGTTGAACCATATAGATGCAGAGGTGTTCTTGCTGCAGATCTTGTACAGGAGAGTAACCTTTCAATGATGGCTTATATAGGACAGAAGCTATGGCTTAATAACTATGAATGGAAGGACAGGATAAAAGAGGGAAGTACAAGCGATATATTAGAAGTACTGAAAGCTATGGATAAGGAGGTCAGATATCAGGCAGAAGAGAGTATGAAGATGCTGATAGATGAACAGATGGACAGCAATAAGATATCTGGAAAGGTGCTTAATAAAGTCAATTATGTGAATGACTGGGCTGTAAGACTTAGGAAAGAACTTGGAAGGAAGCCAACTGTTAAAGAAGTTGCAGAGCGTATGGGCGTTTCAGAGGATGTTGTAAGTGAAGCCTTATCATTGTCAGCTGATAAGATAGAAGATATAAAGGTTCAGAATGAAAAGTAAAAAAGGCTGAAAAAATATAGAATAATAAAAAAACTTTACATAATTAAAAAAGTTTTACATAATATATTGTGTAGAAACGATTTATGTAGTAGAATGTAGACAGTAAAGAGAGCAGGAAAGACCTGCTGGCTGAATCAGTTAAATATAATATATTTCCTGGGGCGTGCGAGAACCTCACTTATTTTGATCCTACATTTCATCGACGGGATTCCTATATCTCCATTCTAATGTCGGGCCTCCTAAGAGTGGATGGCAGCGGTCTGGATGCGGTTACCCACCTAGCATTGCTAGGAGTCGAAAACGTGGGGAACGGCGCTTTGGGATTATTGATTTGACATTATAAGTTGTAAGTATCTTTATATAAGTATTTATATAAAGAATCTTACAACTTTTTTATTTTCTGTAATATATAAGAGTATAAGAGCATATATATGATGTCAGGAGCAGAATTTGTTCTTTATATATTAACAATAGTTAATGAAAGGTATAGCTTCTAGTATGGTTAAGACGGTTGTTATCAGAAAACGGAATATAATAATGCATGGCATAATAATACTTGTACTAGCTGTTGCATCCATTGTCCTAAGGACATATCTGACAGATAACAGCCGCAATCAGGATTATATAACATATGCACAGGCTGCAAGGATGATATCATATGCACAGATAGATGATTGTGATGCGTTTTCCCATGATATGGAATGGTACAAGCCTTATATGGAGTATGTCAACATAAATGGATACATGAACGCTGCAAATCCTAACAGTTATGTCAAATATAAAGATGTAAGTATGCTGGCTCGTAGAATAAATGCAGATATTGATTGTTTTAAGTCTGAGGGGATAGAATCATATATAGATATAGAAAATGATAACCGACCTGTAAAAAATGATGTTTTTATAAGATGCTTTCAAAATCTCTGCAAGTATTTTAAGTATGGAGATGAAATAGAACTTAAGCAGATGGGTGTGTCAGGAGTGCCATCAGATAATGTAAGTGAAGAGTGGACAGTGTGTACAACTAAAGGCACATATATATATGACGGTGTTATTATACAGCCATATGTAGATACAACGATTGAGGCTCTTGTAAGACAAAACAGGCTTTTATGTGTTGTTGATAAAATATCAGATGATGTTAAGTACAGGAATGTGCTGCTTAAGACT
>ENA-ORRU01002175-ORRU01002175.1-human-gut-metagenome-genome-assembly--contig:-NODE-2175-length-10697-cov-4.468521_pt1 | contig 10697 bp, 8 predicted proteins | sample MGYA00242184_ERZ509151 | MGnify/ENA primary metagenome ERZ509151 (study PRJEB26280, sample SAMEA2338667) | human gut metagenome | biome: human gut; feature: human-associated habitat; material: faeces... | reverse complement strand
GCACTTCCGTTTGCTTCGGTCACGACATGGACCTTCGGACTGTTCGTGCCATGTTTTCTCTCGACTGCCACATAGTTGTCATCATCTTTGTAGATAAACAGACCTGCTTCGTCCCAGTTGTTGACGGTCTTGCCGCTCATCTTGACGATGGCTGTGAAGGTTCCGTCACCGCGGTTTACATTTTCACCGCTTACGATCACGTTATTGGCTGTCTGGGTTGCCCAGAGTCCCTGTCCCATTGCTTTGATGGTCACGCTGTCACCGCTGACACTGTAGCCGCCGTCGCTTGGATTTTTCACGGTCAGATCTTTTGCAAGCACTTTCACTGCTGTCACGGTTCCGATGCTCTGATCTGTCACCGTAAAGGTCACAGGATCTGCCTGGAATTTACGTCCGCCGACCAGCTCATAAGCTGTCACGGTTGCTGTTCCCTTTTTCAGACCTGTCACATGACCGGTGCCATCCACACGTACAACTTCCGGATCGCTGCTGACATAGATCATTTCGCTTGCCGGCTGTGTGCCACTGCCGATGCTTACGCCTTCGTTTTCACCGATTTTCACTTCACTGTTCTGCATATTCGTGATATTGACTCTGCGTGTCACGCCTTTATCATAAATATTATCAGAAGCAAGATATTTTGCAATATAATCATTTACAAATATATAGATCTGTGCAGCCTCTATCTGTGGATGATATGAAAGAAATGGTCCGTCTGACCAGCCGGCGATTTCAAGATTATCACAATAATTATAAAATCCATAATAATCTTTGTAATTCCAATATCTGTCAAGCTTCTCCACTACTTTATCATAATTTTGTGCCGCCTTTTTTTGTTTCTTTGCAAATTCTTTGCCACTTACAGTCATATAAACGGCAAGCCCCAGAAAAACAGCCAGCAATATAATTATATATATTCCACGCACATATACTTTCGCAGTATATGACTGGCTCGTCATCACTCTGGCATCTGCTGCATCTGTTCTTTCCTGATATTTTTTCATATCAGCATTATATTTTTTTCCAAGTGGATTTTCTTTTCCACAATGCGGACATACTGAATCTGTCAAATTAACAATACCACCACAAAAGCGGCATTTCATTTCATCTCTCACCCAACTGCACTCCTGCATATTTTATTTTTCTTTTGCAGCATTAAACTCTTCTTTTATTTCTTCTAAAAGTCCCGGATTAGTAAGCACATCACTTATTGAATCCGCCATGATTTTAGCTGCATAAACAATTGCATCATGTGCCGCCTGTGATTTTCCGGCATCAAGATATTCCTGTGAATGTGGCTGTGCATCAGGCTGTGTAAAAGCAATTCTTATACATGAACCCGGCACTTCATACAGCACATTTCCAAAATCTGTTGAGCCTGTTTTCTCACGCGGAGGTGCAATTGCAGGTGCATTTTCATATGACGCATTTTCCATCAGAAGATTGTTTACCTTATGGCATACAACTTTACTCTTAAACGGAAGGTCCCTTTGAATTTCATAAGTTGTATCCGTCATAAGCGAAGCACCTTTGATTATATTATAAAACCGCTCAACAACTTCATCAAGATATTTTGTACTGTAAGATCGAAGTGTATATTCCGCAACCGTTAAATCCGGCACAACATTTGGTGGACCTCCTGCATTACGAATTGTATAATGCATGCGTGTATCATCTTTTACATGTTCACGAAGCATTTCTATTGCATGAAATGATAAAAGTGCCGCATCTAATGCACTTCTGCCCTGTTCAGGACTTATTGCGGCATGACTCTTTATGCCATGAAAAGTTACAACAAAATTCTCAAGTGCCATACATTTTTCATCTACAGAAGTATTAGGTGAGCCATGTGACATAAATGCAAGATCAAGTTCTTTCATATATCCTTTATCAAGCATAACTATCTTTCCACCAAGAGTTTCTTCTGCCGGAGTTCCATACACAACAATTGTGCATGGATACTCTGACATACATTCTTTTACTGCTATTGCTGCACCAATCCCTGCCGGTCCCTGAAGATGATGCCCACATGCATGTCCTATCTTTTCAAGTGCATCATATTCAACAAGGATTCCGATTACAGGACCTCCGCTTCCGTTTCTCCATTCAGCACGAAACGCTGTAGGAAATCCCATTCCTCTTTCCACCTCAAACCCTTCTTTTTCAAGATAGCTGCAAAGAAGTTCTGCGGATTGATATTCTTCGCCGCTCACTTCTGATAAATCAAATATTTTATCAGCCATTGCCGTAAGCTCATCGCGACGGTTTTCTATTGATTTTCCAAGTTTTTGTTTTAAATTATTCATCATTTTTATTTCCATTTTAATATCCTATGATAAGTGCCCCAAGCATAAATAAACAGCCCAATGCAGTCCATATAAGGAAAAGCGGCATCATAAATTTGAGCCATTTGCTGTATGGAATCTTTGATACTGCAAGATATCCCATAAGTGATGATGACATTGGAAGCACAGAGTTAGAGAAACCATCTCCAAGCTGGAATGCAAGAACTGCTGTCTGGCGTGAAATTCCAACAAGATCTGATACGGGTACCATAAGAGGCATCGTTACTGCTGCCTGACCTGTTCCTGATACAATTACACAATTGATAAGTGACTGGCATATAAACATGCCGACTGCTTTAATTGAACCCGGCATAACATTAACAATATTAACAATTCCATAGACAATTGTATCAAGAATTTTTGCATCACTTAATATAACTTCGACTGTACGTGCGATACCAATTATAAGACATCCAACAACAATGCCTTTTGCTCCATTGCCAAATTCCTTTGCAATCCTGCTTGGTCCATAACCACTTACAAGCCCACAGGCTATTCCCATAAAAATAAATAATCCCGACATTTCCTCAAAATACCAGCCTTTTTTAGAAAGTCCGTAAATAAGTATTCCAAATCCTGCTGCCATGATTACAAGAACTGCTATCTGGCTCTTTGATATACTGTCAGATACATCTTCAAATGTATATTCTGTATCTTCCTGAATTCCATATATAACACTCTTTTCAGGATTCGCTGCTACTTTTTTTGCATAAATAATTATATATGCACTTGTAGCGGCAAGAAGAATGACAAGGATAACTATTCTGTAAGCCATTCCAGAAAAAAGCGGAAGTTCTGCTATATCCTGTGCCACACCGACATTGAAAGGATTAAGTATACCCGCCGTAAAGCCTACTGCTGCACCAAGTGCAATCATCGCTGTTCCTGTAACTTTATCAAGTCCAAGAAATAAAGCAAGTGTTATTCCGATTGGCACAAATATCATTACTTCTGATGACATTCCCATTGTAAATCCAAATATTGAAAATAAAGTTAAAAATACAGGAATAACTGCATATTTATGTTTTGAAAATGTCTTTGAAAGTTTTTTACATAATGCTGTCAAGGCACCTGTTGATGTAATTACTTCAAATGCACCTCCGATTATAAGCATAAATGTAATTGTTGATGCCGACTTTACAATTCCTGTGTATATAGCTGACGGAATTAATAAAGGATTGAGCGGGTTAGATGCAATTCTGTGATAACTGCCCGCCTCGACAAGTGTTTTTCCTGTTGCCGCATCTTTAAATCTTGTAAATTCACCTGCCGGTATAAGATACGTTGCTATTGCTGCAATAATGATAATTGCAACAAGAATTACAAACGTATGCGGCGTTTTCCATTTTTTCTTCTGCTTTTCTTCTGGCTGCATAATTTTTTCCTTCCTGATTATAAATAAATTCGACTAACATTTTATCAGTAACTGTAATGTTATTGACGATTGTCTTTTTATATTTTAATATAGTAAAAACCAAAAGTGAAATTATATGTTTTTATCGAAAGTATAAATTAAATTTATACTTTCACATGGAGAAATTTTTATGATTACAGAAAAGGATATGCAATATATACTTACTATAGCAAATTACGGAAATCTCACAAAAGCCGCTGATGCACTGTTTCTATCACAGCCGGCTTTAAGCATTCATTTGAAGCAGCTAGAAAACTCTCTCGGTCTGCAGCTTTTTGAGCGTAAGGGCCGGAAAATGATACTTACATATGCCGGCGAAGAATTTGTCAAATCAGCAAGAGAAATTACAATGAAATGCTTTGAACTTGAAGACAGGATGATTGACATCCGAAAAAATGTCGCAGTCAGGCTGCGTATCGGCTATATGGTACGTCAGGGAGAATCTCTTTTCCCGACTGTCATGACTAAATTTAACAAACTTTACCCTCAATCTGTTGTTTATGCGATAGATGGTCATCTTCCTGAGCTTGAAGAACAGCTTATTGCCGGTGACATTGATATGTTTTTTGGATATAACAGTATAATTAACTCACGGCTTACATATGAAACGATTTACAACGACTGCCTTGTTGCAATTCTTCCCAAAAACCATCCTGCCGCATCAATGACCGTAAAAAAGGACACTTGTAGTTATCCATGGCTTGATTTGTCCTATGTAAAAAAAGAACGATTTATCTTACAGCACAGCAATCAAAGCATTCGCCAGCTTGAAGAAGATGCCCTTCTTTATGCAGATGTTCTTCCGGAACTTACTTATAAAATAAGCAGTATTGATGCCGGAGTCCGTCTTGCCGAACAGGGCTACGGAATTGCATTTACGTTAAACAGCTACCTTTCTTCCATGAAATTATCAGATAACTCTGCCATAATGCAGGTTGGTGACCCCAATCTTTTAATTCCATTCTCTGCCGCATATCGAAAAGAAGACTCCGCCCGCCGTGAAATTCACGAATGGATAAAACTTACCTGCGATATAACCAAAAATAAAACAATCACATCATTGTAGTTTTTTAAATATTATGTTAAAATATGTCTGAATAAATAAAAGAAAGGGGCTATTATTATAATGAGTAATATAGCAGATAAGTTTGAAGAACTTGGAGTAATTCCAGTAGTAGTATTAAATGATTCAAAGGATGCTCTTCCATTAGCAAAGGCTTTAGTTGAAGGTGGTCTTCCATGTGCAGAAGTTACATTCCGTACAGAAGCTGCTGAGGAATCTATCCGTCTTATGCACGAAGCATATCCTGATATGGTACTCGCTGCTGGTACTGTACTTACAACAGAACAGGTTGACAGAGCTGTTGCAGCTGGTGCATCAGTTATCGTAAGCCCAGGTTTCGATCCTGAAGTTGTAGATTACTGTATCTCAAAGAATATTCCTGTTATGCCTGGTATCGTAACACCTTCTGAGCTTGCTCAGGCTGTTAAGAGAGGTCTTACAAGAGTTAAATTCTTCCCTGCAACAGCAGCTGGCGGAATCAAGATGATCAAAGCTATGTGTGCAGCTTACACAACAGTAAGAATTATGCCTACAGGCGGTATCAACACATCTAACCTTGAAGAATTCTTATCATGTGACAAGATTTTCTGCTGCGGCGGTTCTTGGATGGTTAAAGGTGATATGATTAAAGCTGGTGAATTCGACAAGATTCAGAAGATGACAGAAGAAGCTGTTGCTTTAGTTAAGGAAATCCGTTCTAAGTAATTCAGACTTGTTCCTGAATTATTCATCCCGGTCTTGTCCCATTACTTACATATGTTTTGTATGTAATGTGGACAGACCGGGATTTTTTATAATTCATTGTCAAGAGTAGTGATACAATCCTTTTTTATAATATTTATTTCAAATATTGGCCATCATAAAACGGTTCGTTCAAGTGCTCTATCATCTCGCTTAAAAGATTATATTCAAACCAACCTCTTTCTTATATTTTAGTACTAACATAACTCGTCTATAATTGCAAGTATTAATATTATTTATTTATTTTAAATATTACTTGCATACTTTTAAAACATATGTTATAAGTATATCTATAGATATGCATATTTATATATTTTTGTAATTTATACTATTATAATCAAGTCACTTTACATTTTTAACGTGAAAGGAAAAACATCGATGTTAAGGATTTTTATTGAAAAATAAACAAAACAGCTTTTCTTTTTATAACGATGATAATAATGTCGTTATATCTGATGCAGTGGGTAATTTTGATATGTCAGATAATCCTGACGCTCTACGCAATTACGAAGCCGCACTGCATTCTCTTGCAGATAATCCATCAACCAAACATCTGTATGGTTATCTCATGTCTGACAAAGAGTGGTTTGACCGTTTTACCGGCTTCTTTGCCGGAAAGAAAACCCTGCCCCTCTTATATGACCCATTTTTTAAAATGATATTTAACCCGGTTGAATCAAGGGCAAGGCTTTCCGAGCTTGTAAGCTGCATCCTCGGCCAGCATGTAACTGTTATTGAGGTGTTTCCGGATACCAGTTACGCATTTGTTAATTCTTTTGTAATTATGGATATGGTTGTAAGGCTTGATGACGGCAGCATCACAAATATTGAGATTCAGAAAGTCCCTTACGATTTTCCGGCAGCAAGAATCTCATGTTATTCTGCTGACCTTGTATTAAGGCAGTTCCGCATGTTGCAGGGAATGAATGAAGGACAAAGAAACGATTATTACGACGATGCCGCGACCGGGAAAGCCGGAAATGAAACATCTCAAGCAGCTGATGGTTCATCCAGCAAGCCTTCTTATGAAAACATGAAAAAAGTACATACCATCATATTTTTTGAAAAAAGCAGCAGTTCACTTAAAAGCCCGAAAGACAAAAGACTGTACTTCCATGTTGGAAAGACTGTTTTTAATACAGAAATCAACATGAAGCTTTTGCAGGAATATCACCTGATAAGCCTTGACACATTCAGGAAATACAGATATTCTGACATCATAAAAGGACGTATTGATTCAGCTGATATTGACTGTGATGACACACAGTACGAAAACAGGCTGACGGAAAAGATGAGGCGTGACAGGCTTATGTATCTCTCACTTTTTACAGCAGAGACACCGGATGAAATCAACCGGCTGGCTGCATTATTTCCGGAACTTTTCCCAATACGCCAGAAAATACGTGAATATCTTACACGCCCGAAGGAGGTGATTAACATGTTTTCTGAAGCATTAAGGATATTGGATAATAATACTGCCGAACTGATGGCTGACAGGTTTAAGGCACAGCTTGAAAATGCCAAAATTGAAGTAAAGGCTGTAAAACACGAATTAAAAACTACCAGGAAGGAAGTTACAGCAGCCAGACAGGAATTAAAAATCACCAAGCAGGAAGTTAATGCCGCTAAACACGAAGTGGATGCTGCTAAACAGGAAGTAAATGCCGCCAAGCAGGAAGTTAATGCCGCTAAACAGGAAGTTAATGCCGCTAAACAGGAAGTAACAGCTGCCAATGAAAGAGCTGAAAACGAAGCTAAGGCCAGAATCAAGGCTGAAAATGCTAAAGCACAATCAGATGCCAGAATTGCTAAACTTGAGGCCATAATTGAAGAACTTAAAAATAAGAACAATTAGCACATAACTTTAAATAAGGCTTCTTATGTAATTGCAATATGCAATTACCATAAGAAGCCTATGCTGTTTAACAAAGCTTAAATGCTATATTTGTATTATTATTTTTTATTCAGACATATCAACAGATGTTCCTCCTACTGACGAATCCGAGCCGCCACTTGTTGAAACATCAACGGATATCTCAGGAAAATCTCCTGATGCCTCGGTATTATCCGCAATCTCATCCGGGTCAGGATTTTCTTTCTTATCATCATCTTCCCATAAAGAATCGTATTTCTTCCTGTCCTTTTCTCTTAATTTCAAAAGCATTGCTGCTGATTTTGCTGCCTGATACAGCTTATCTGAATACTCCATAAGCTTTTTTTCATCTTTATATGGTACTTTACCGCCTGTTGCTATACGCCTTGCAACTTCAAGAATCTTTCCGTATTCGGCCGCCAGACCTGTTTCAGGGTCAGATATCTGCCTGTTTACTTCTGCATTTGCTACATTACAATGCTGTTCGGCAAGATTATCAAGAATATCCTGATTCTTCAGAAACTTATCCTCTGTTTCTTTCAATGTAAGTTCAAGCGATGCAGCTTCATCACTATATGCAGAATCGCCTGTAAGTTCCGCCATTTTTTTTGCCTTATCACGTTGACTTGTTAGTGTTTTTTTCTGTTCTACCAGTGCACTCCTGTTTGCCAGATAGATTTTTTGTGCTTCAATAATTTTCATCTTTTCACATCCTTGTTCTAATGATAAATTAACACATAGCTACATTAATAAATATTTTATAGTAATATTATGTTATTTATATCGGATGTCAGTTTAGATTTTATAACTAATCTATTAAATATTTTAAAAACCTTTTTAAATCCACCCAGATTCATTATACCCCTGCACTTTTCTTTAATACTGCTGATGAAACAAGAACTGACATAAACATAAGGCAAACATACAACCCTGCCATATCATCATATCCTGTAACCGGCGAATCTGTCATACTATTTTTTATTTCTCCTATACCTGCATCAACACCGCTTTCTGCTGTATCACTACTGTCCTGACCTGCACCACTTTTTTCTTTTTTAAGAATAACATATGTTGAAAATCTATTCGTTTCAAATGATATAGTACCTTCATTTGCAGTTGTGTCAAGCTTTGTAATCTCTCCGTTATGATTTCTTATAACAATATAATCATAATTTTCATCATAATCATCTATTGACACATTAAGCGTAACAGGCTTTTCAAATTCCGTCACATCAGATACCCATGCACTTCCATTTCCTTTACTCACAAGCTGCTGTAAAGTAAAATCAACAGCTGATACATAAACCGCTCCTTCTGCCACAGCCTGCTCTTTTTGCGAATCATATGAGGTATTATCTGACACTGTAAGTGCAAGATTACCGCTTGCCACAGCATTTTCACCATTGGAAATGCTTACAGATTTGACTGTATTTCCCTTATCAATCTTAATCTCGTCCGATGCCTTTTCAAATAATCCTTTAAGATGAATATTTGAATCTCCCATTACAAATGTGAATGTTGACACATTATCATCATCAGGCGTCAATTTTTCGCCGCCATTTAACGTAAGTCCCGCTACCTGCCAGCCATAATCAGGTATAAGCTTTATCGTTACCTTTCTACCTGTTTCAACCGCAATATGTCCGCCTTTTTCATCTCCGGGATTATTGGCGAATGGAATATCATGAAAATCATTTACGTCCTCTATTGCTGTAATTTGGGCACATCCATGTTCAAGCCATGCATCTTCTCCATATGTTTTCTCATCATATGCCCAGCTTACCGTAAGTACATTTTTATCAATCTGAATACTATATGTTCTCTTTTGTGTAAGCGTCTGTGCATTACTTATGCCTGTATCAAACATATTAAAATCCGTCATAAGCATATACTTGTCTTTATTTAATGTTATGTAAATACTTACAGACGAAACATCTGCATCAAGGCTGTATACACCATTATTGTCTGATGCAGCCTGTGCAAGCGTTTTATACTCTGTATCACCTTGTGCTTTCACATAGACTTCAAACGAATTATCCTGTGCTTTCATTTCCTCATATGACGAAACCACTCCCTCAAATCTGAACGATATAGCTGTATTTTCTTCAGATGCTGCTATTCCTTTTGCTGGTATAAACTGCATTGTAAAAAAAAGTCCCAGTATCAGCACTGTAAACCATGATATATATTTTTTTGAATTTTTCATGTATATCCTCCTTTTTTCTGCATAAAAATGTCGTATATGATACTAATTTAATATCACATACGACATTTTTTTGTAAGTTGACATATGTCTCAAATACACAAATCATCCATTTTCTACTGGATTCCAGGCATAATAATACTGAATAAGACCCACACGTTTATTTGTATTTGTTTTCTGATTGATACTGCTTATATGTCTGTATAAAGCCGCTCTTGATATAAAAAGTGACTCTGCTATATCCTGAACATCCTTATCTGAAGAAAGAAGTGCATTTAAAACTTCTTTCTCTCTTTCTGTAAGCGAATAACATTCACAAAACAGTTCAAATTTCTTTTCCGGACTTATTATTTCTTCTTGAATCTCATCTGTCTGTTCATCACTCTCTACCTGTTTTTGTGGATAATACTGATTAAGGTATATAAAAATAACAATACTTATAAGCACAAACAATATAACGGAAACAACAGTTATAACCATATTACTTCCCGAAGTGAGAAGTTTTACTGATACAGCAGATGTAATAACTGCACACAGATTATTTACTGCACGCCCAAGTCCTGCCCAGAATTCAGGATTTTTCATTTTATATGATAAACTCATAAATGATGCTGTAAAAAATACAGCAAAAAATCCTGCTGATATATAAAATATAACAAGCCCTGCAATAAAAATCCCACCGAAATTAATTATGACTATGCATAATGTTGATATAAGAGTTATACAATACATAATCATGCTCATATAACGTCCATTATGTATATCAAATAAAAATCCTGCACAAAGACCACTCAATGCAAGAAGTATTCTCGGAAGCTGCCCTATGTCAACACTTCCCTGTGCATGAACAAGTGTTACCGCATTATCAAGAGATACAAATATACATGACATAAGTGCAACCATAATAACAAGAAGCATACCTGTAAGCATTTTATTTTTAATCAAATATCCATCCGCACTGTCATATTTATCCACATTATCTTTCTCTTCTGCAAATTTTTTACGATATATAATAAGCCATATAAGGCTGACAGCCAACACTATTATAACCGCTTTTT
>ENA-ORRU01002174-ORRU01002174.1-human-gut-metagenome-genome-assembly--contig:-NODE-2174-length-10697-cov-8.947566_pt1 | contig 10697 bp, 5 predicted proteins | sample MGYA00242184_ERZ509151 | MGnify/ENA primary metagenome ERZ509151 (study PRJEB26280, sample SAMEA2338667) | human gut metagenome | biome: human gut; feature: human-associated habitat; material: faeces... | reverse complement strand
AGATGTTCTTTTGAAAGATGATACTCAATTGTTGGGTGAGGTAGTTGTAACCGCTCTAGGATTGAAACGTGAGGAAAAGGCGCTGGGTTATGCCGTTACCGAAGTAAGGGGTGATGAATTGAAAGCAGCCAACACCATTTCTCCGGTTACTGCATTACAAGGAAAAGTAGCAGGTGTTGAAATTTCCAGTTCAGATGGTGGTATCTTTGGCGCAGCCAAAATTCAAATCCGTGGTGCTTCCACGATGGGCAATAACAACCAGCCTATTTATGTAGTAGACGGTGTTATACTGGATAATAATGTATCTGGTAATGATGACTTGAACTGGGGGAGTAATTCCAGTGACTATGGTAATGAATTGAAAAATCTAAATCCTGATGATTTTGAAACAGTTTCTGTTTTAAAAGGTGCCGCAGCGACTGCACTCTATGGTTCTCGTGGTTTGAATGGTGCTGTTGTAATTACTACTAAAAGTGGCAAGGGTGGTAGTGGATTAGGTATCAGTTTCTCTCAAACATTCGGTATCGACCATGCATATAAAACTCCAGATATTCAGACTGTCTATGGTGATGGTCCGTATGTAGGACGTTATGACGCAGATGGTGATGGTAATATCTGGCAACCAACACAATTCCAAGTGAACTCAGCTGGACAACATACCTTAATTGGAACTTGGGGAACTGGATTTGGTCCTAAATATGACGGTAGTCAAATTGAAAATTATGACGGTACAATGACTACTTATTCCCCACATAAAAATAATATGTTGGATATGTATCAAATAGGTTTCAACACCAATACAAATCTAGCTATTCATGGTGGTAATGACAAAACCACATTCTATGCTTCCATGTCTTATAAACATGCTGAATCCACTACTCCGAATAATACATTTGAGCGTTATTCTTTCTTGGTAAAAGCAACACATAAATTAAATGATTGGGTAGATGTTGCAGCTTCTGTGAATTTTTCTAATTCAACGCCAAGAAATGCAGCACGCAATATCGGTGAAAATTTCGTAAACGGAACATGGACTCCCAATTATGACCCCCAATATTTCCGTAACAAATATCTCGGCGAACATGGTGGAGTGGCAAGTACTGATTATGGTGACATCTATGGAAATGTTCCTGGTAAAACCTATTGGTTCGAAATTGATAAATATGATTATCGCCAAAAAGAAACAGTTGTACGCCCTACTTTTGAAGTTAATATGAAAATAACCGACTGGCTGAAATTTAAAGCTGATGCTAATATGAATTATTACTACAATCGTGGTGATAACAAAGAATTAGGAACCGGATATGCCAATGATGGAGGCTATTATAAAATTTGGCAAAACACAAAGGAACAAACCACTTTTGGTGGCTCGTTTACTTGGAACAAAACTATAAAAGATTATTATATTGGTGGCTTTGCACGCTTTGAATATTATAATACTAGCAGATATGAATATTCTGTAAATACTGACGGAGGTATGGTGGTTCCTGGACAATGGTTCGTTGATAACTCAAAGAATCCTAAAAAATCCGATGGTGGATTGAAAAGCGAAAAACGTATGCTTTCTGCCATTTTTGCTTTAAATTTAGGATGGAAGAATCAAGTCTATTTGGATGTTACAGGACGTAATGATTGGTCTTCTGCATTAGTTTATGCTAATGGTACAGGTAATCATTCTTATTTTTACCCTTCAGTTTCAGGTTCTTGGATTATTAGTGAAACATTCCGTGAGCAATTGCCCGAATGGATCTCTTTCGCTAAGGTTCGTGGCTCGTGGGCACAAGTAGGTAATGATACCGATCCTTATTATGTAAACCAGGCTTATGGATTTGGTACAATTGAATTGCCTAATGGTGGGAATATTTATACCAATACTTTAAATACAATAATGAAAGCCTCCAATTTAAAACCGGAACGTAAAAATGCTTGGGAAATTGGTTTGGACTTCCGTACATTTAAAAACCGTCTGAATTTGGATGTAACTTACTATAAAGAAAATACCAAAGATCAAATAATGGAAATAGCAACTCCTTGGGTATCAGGTATCAGTACACAATTGATTAATGCTGGTAATATTCAGAATCAAGGTATAGAGTTAGCTTTGAATACTATTCCTTTCCAAAATGAAGATTGGGAATGGGGACTAGATTTCACATGGACCAAAAATACGAGTAAGATTGTAGAACTCCATCCGGATGCAGCTGAATATATTTCACTTGCAGGTCAAGTAAACGCCTATGACTACCGTATTGGTTCTGTTGCTAAAGTTGGTGGAAGTTATGGTATGTTAATGACTGATATTCTTCCTGCTCGTGACGATCAAGGGCGAGTTTTGTTGAACTACAGTGATACGCGTCGTGCTGTATACGAACGTAGAAGTGGAGTGGTTCAGGAATTGGGTGATATGCAACCGGATTTTTTAGGTTCTATGTCAACAAGCCTGCGCTGGAAAAATTTAAGTTTACATGTAGGTCTTGATATGCGTATCGGTGGTTTAGTAGCTATGTATAGCAACCGTTACGGTTCAAATGCCGGCTGGACTAAAACGTCTTTAAAATATCGTGATGCGGCAAGTGGTGGTTTGACTTGGACAAGTCAGTATGCAGGGGGTAGCAATGGAATCACCTATGAAGATGGTGTTATTTTAGAAGGAGTGTTTGCACCGGGTACTTCAGCTACAGGTATTGATGGCAAATCACATGACATCAGTGGTATGACCCATCAGCAAGCTATTGATGCAGGTATTATCGAACCGACCCATGCTAGTGCATATCATGTGTTTAGAAATTCTTGGGGCGAAGGTGTCGTTAATGATGACTGGGTGCATGAGTTAAGTTACATAGCTCTTCGTGATATCACATTGTCATATCGTATGCCTAAAAGCATAGCATCAAAGATTGGTGCTAAAGGTTTGAATTTAAGTTTAGCAGCACGCAATGTAGGCTATATATATAATTCATTGCCTAATAACGTTCACCCGGAAAGTGTTCGTGGTAATAGATCTGCAGAATTCCGTATCCGTGGTTATGAACCATATATTAGAAACTATACGTTTACTATTAATGCCGAATTCTAATGCATAATGCTTTAACAATATAAAATTGAATTAGTATGAAATTAAAATATTTATTTGCTTCATGCATTTTAGGTGCAGGACTTTTATCCTCTTGTGCCGATGAGTTTAAAGATATAAACTCAAGTGAAGGTGACATTTCAACTCCTAATATCCGTTTTTTATTCACGGAATGCCTATATCAATTCGAACCGATGGATTATTCTGCATGGTATTATGATTTTCCGCGTATTGGTGCTTGGGGACAGTGTATTGTTAGCCCAAGTGGTAATGTAGACAGTTTTAATCTGATAACCGAGCAAGGTAGTACAGGATCGAATATATACGATACTTTACGTATGATAAATGATTTACGTTATCAAATTTCTCAAATGTCTGATGAAGATAAAGCACGTTATGGATATATTCAATATCTATGTAATCCTTTAGCTGTCTTTCTGGCAATGGGTGATAGCGATATGTATGGCTCACTTCAATACACGGAAGCAGAGATGGCTCGTTATGGAGGCACATTGTATCCCAAATTTGACACACAGGAAGAATTATATGATTATTGGTTGAAGGAATTGGACGAGGCTATTAACTATCTTACGACTAATAATATTAGCGATATCTTAGGTAATCAGGATTTCATATACAATGGCGATGTCAAAAAATGGGCGAAATTCGCCAACTCTTTAAAATTAAAGCTAGCAGCACGTCTTGTTAATAAAGACAGAAACAGAGCCATTAAGATAGCAAATGAAGTCATAGCCAATCAGGCTGGTATATTAGAATCCGCAACTGATGATTTTATTTATAATCGCGGAAGAACAAACAATCACTGGAACAATGATTTCCCTCAAGGTGCCGGACATGATTTATTAATTGACTTTATGAAAGACAACCGCGACACACGTCTGTTAAGTGCCTTCACAAAGAATGAGTTTAACGGAGCTGTAATACAAGCATTCTTGGATCAAGGTAAAGAAATTCCTCCTTATATCGCCGAAAACGCTATTATCGAAGACGGTAAATTTAAAGGCTGGACAGGTCCAGGCGAACCATGGGTACGTTATTACGGAGCCCCTTTAAAGATTGGTGCTGGCTTGGAAGAGAATAACAAATGGATTTTTGACCCTACAGGTTTATTGTTCCAGTTAAAAACTTCCGCAGGTGGAACAAGAGATTATGAAGCGCTGTCATTCCGCAATCAGGAATTAGTAAAAGGTATTTATGACTTCACTTATCCAGATGCACCGGATGTAACACCTGATAAAGATATTCAAATAACCCCATGGTATGGCATTTATTTCTCAGCAGCAGAAGTACAATTATTATTAGCTGAATTTAAATTATTAGGAGCTAATGCACCTAAATCGGCTCAAGAATATCTGACAGAAGGTTGTCGTTTATCTGCTTATGTATATGACAAAGCAGCGGAACTCAATCAAGTTCCTTATTATTCACGTACTTGTGTAAATGACCCGCTCGATGCTACTATTAAGATTGATGATACCATGGTTAATGAAATGCTCTCTCATGATGCTTTCAAATTAACTGGTGATACTAAATCTGATTTGGAAAAGGTATATATTCAGCAGTACATCCACTATATAATGAGCCCTCTTGATCAGTTTATAAATGTACGTCGTTCCGGTATTCCCATGAAAAACAGTACATTATTACCTTGGGAGGAATTTAGTGATTTATTGGATTATTCAACATTAATTCCGAGACGTTTCAAAGTAAGCGAACCTGCTCCTACAGATCAGATGCGTGATATTACAATTGCAGCATATAAAGCGCAAGGGTTCTCTTATGGTACTGACAATGCAGATCCTGACAAACTAAACTCTCAGCGTGTATGGGTAGATGAAGGAAATCCGCAATTTGGCGAAGGACCTAATTTGAATTAATGAAAAAACAGTCTGAAATATGACGCTAGTCCAAGTTTATTAATAAAAAAGGAAGAGGTTATGTGATATATTCTCTTCCTTTTTTATTATACCCAAAATCATTTGATATTCTGATATCGGCAAAGCATATTATGCATAGGTCATAGAGCCACTTAACATAAGCCAAATAAAAAAGGGCAGTACACTTGGGCGAAGGTCTGAACTTTATTTAAACAAATGGTAATGTGAGCATTTTATTGCTGCAACTTTAAAAAAAAACTCGTTTTGTTTATCATGATGAACAATTTATTACTATTTTTGTAATGTGTGATAAACAAAAAGAAGAAATGGAACGATTATTTGAATCCTTTATCAAGAAACTGGCTATAACAAATACTTCTTTTGTACGTAGCCTGATGAATGAGATAGAATGGGAAGCTCGTCTTATCGGTATAAAGGGGGCCCGGGGAGTTGGAAAAACAACTTTATTGTTGCAGTATATCAAACTGAACCTTCCAATGGATAAAACCGTACTTTATGCCAGTGTGGATAATATCTGGTTCAGTGAACATAAACTTTATGATTTAGCTTCCGATTTTGTAAAGCGGGGAGGAAAATATCTGTTTCTGGATGAAGTACACAAATACCCCAACTGGTCTCAAGAACTGAAAAATATGTATGATGACTTACCTGAACTTCATGTAGTCTTTACAGGTTCGTCCTTGCTTGAAATCTTAAATGCCAAATCGGATTTAAGCCGGCGGGCTATTGTTTATGAAATGCAAGGTTTTTCTTTTCGCGAGTATTTAAACTGGAATGAAAAACTATCATTGCCGATATTGACTTTAAATAATATATTGGACAATCATCTGGCATTATCTGTCGGGATAGTAGACAAAGTTAAAGTTCTGAAACATTTTTCTGATTATTTGAAACATGGGTATTATCCTTATTACAATGAATTACCCGCTCTTTATTATTCAAGAATAAATGAAGTGGTCAATCTGATTGTGGAATTGGAGATTCCACAGTTAAGAGGGGTTGATATTTCATATACAACTAAAATTAAGCAGTTACTATATATCATTGCAGAGTCGGCGCCTTTTATTCCTAATGTCAGCAAACTAAGTGAACGGATAGGAATCTCGCGTAATTCATTGCTGGCCTATCTGGATGCCCTCCATGACAGCTGTCTGACTATGAATCTCCAAAAAGAAGGCTCCGGCATAAGCCGCTTGCAAAAACCTGATAAACTGTTTTTGGAGAATCCTAATTTAATGTATGCATTGTCTGCCAGTCAGATTGATATTGGAAATGTCAGGGAAACTTTTTTTGCCAACCAATTGCGTTATTGCCACAAAATAAACGTTTCTAAAGAGAGTGATTTCTTTATTGATGGACGCTATACTTTTGAAGTCGGTGGTAGACACAAAGGTAAACAACAAATAAATGGACTTTCTGATGCATATATTGTCGCTGATGATATAGAGTATGGAATAAATAATAAAATACCATTATGGTTATTCGGCTTTCTATATTAGTACTCTTTTCGGTAGAAAATAGATAGAAAATTGTATTTAAAAGTCCTTCTATAGACTTTTAAATACAATTTTTCTTTTTGAGATACAAAAATAAAATACACTGATATTCAGATACATAGCTGTAAGAGTAGTTCTGAAGGAACTAAGAAGATGTAATTATCTGATTTTCAATAAATATTAAAAAAGATATGTATAATAAACAACATAATTGAAAAACAAATAACACAAAGGCGTGTGATTACTTTATTAAATAAAGTGGTTGCACGTCTTTTTTTATTTTATTACGTCGCGGGTAATTCATGTGTTATTCTGTATTTCAGTTGTCTTATGAAAACTGATCAACTTCATTAGACTTCCAAGAAAAGAATTAGGGAGGAAAAGATTATGGCAGTAGAACAGATAACTAACTTGATAAGTGAGCAGACATTTGGAATCTGGTTCCTTATCGGTGCTGCACTGGTATTCTGGATGCAGGCAGGATTTGCAATGGTAGAAACAGGCTTCACAAGAGCTAAGAACGCAGGTAATATTATTATGAAGAATCTTATGGATTTCTGTATAGGTACAGTAGTATTCATAGTGATAGGTTTTAGTTTATTACTTGGTGAAGATTTAGCAGGTTTTATTGGAAAACCTGGATTTGATATATTTACGGCTTATGAGAGTTTTGATTTCTCAAGCTTTGTATTTAACTTAGTATTCTGTGCAACAACAGCAACAATAGTATCAGGAGCTATGGCAGAAAGAACAAAGTTCCTTTCATATTGTGTATATTCTGGAGTTATATCAGCACTTGTATATCCAATCGAAGCACACTGGATATGGGGCGGCGGCTGGTTAGCACAGTTAGGCTTCCATGATTTTGATGGTTCATGCTGTATACATATGGTAGGTGGTATTTCAGCTATTATAGGCGCAAAGATACTTGGACCACGTATTGGTAAGTTTGTCAAGGATGAAAAAGGAAAGGTAGTCAAGGTAAATGCGTTTCCCGGACACAGCATACCGCTTGGAGCGCTCGGTGTATTCATATTATGGTTCGGCTGGTATGGCTTCAACGGCGCTGCTTGCACTACAATCGAAGATCTTGGATCAGTATTTCTCACAACAACAATAGCACCAGCGGTAGCAACAGTAACATGTATGATATTTACATGGATTAAGTATAAAAAGCCAGATGTTTCAATGTGTCTTAATGCATCACTTGCAGGTCTTGTTGCTATAACAGCTTCTTGTGATGTAACTGATGCAAAGGGTGCTTTTGTTATTGGTATTGTAGCAGGACTTCTTGTAGTATTTGGTGTATGGCTTCTTGATTATAAGCTGCATATAGATGATCCTGTTGGTGCAGTTGCTGTTCATATGATGAATGGTATCTGGGGAACAATCGCAGTTGGTCTTTTTGCAACAAGCAAGGCACCTGGATATGCAATAGCTATGGAAAATGGTGCTATCAAAGCAGAAGGCTTATTCTTTGGTGGTGGCTTCACACAGTTAGGACTTCAGTTATTAGGTTTTGTAACAGTAGCAGCATGGGCAGTAGTATGTATGACAATTGTATTCCTTGCTATTAAGGCAACTATCGGACTTAGAGCTTCTAAGGAAGAAGAAATCAAGGGACTTGATATATGTGAGCATGGTCTTACAAGTGCATATGCAGGTTTTGAATTCGGTGCAGCAGGAATGCCAGATATAGATATAACATATGATGATGTTGTATCAGTTGGTTCAGAATCCGTTGAAAATGCGGTTCCAGCTATGGTTAAGACATCTGAAATACCTGATGATAAGAAGATTACTAAGGTTGAAATCCTTATGAAGCAGGAAAGATTCGAGGCTTTAAAGAAGGCTATGAACGATATCGGTGTAACTGGTATGACAGTAACACAGGTGCTTGGCTGTGGAGCCCAGAAGGGTGCACCTGAATACTACAGAGGTGTTCAGATGGAGATGCAGTTACTTCCTAAGGTCCAGGTAGAGATGGTTATCTCAAAGGTGCCAGTTATGGATGTAATCAATGCAGCAAGAAAAGTACTTTACACTGGTCATATCGGAGATGGTAAGATATTCGTATATGATGTTGAAAATGTAGTAAAGGTTCGTACTGGAGAGGTTGGATATGATGCTCTTCAGGGTGAAGATGATTAAAATATTGGATTAGAGTTTATAAGGTGTGGATGCAAAAGAGTTTGGCATCCACACCTTTTTGCGTCTTATATTTGTCTTTGAGACAATAAAAATTATACGTTAGATTAAGTTAGTCTATAGACGATTGCAAAATGGATAAAAAAATTAGAAATGCAGTTTATTGACCGCTGGGGGGAATAGTTAATTGTATGATTATGAAGAAGGAGGAGAGTATTTATCAGATACGAAAACTACATTAACAGTGTTGGTCTATGAGTATTTGAAAATGTTGAAAATTTATAAATGATTGTATAATTACTTGGTACACAACAAGTAGGGAAAAGATATGAGAACGGATAAGATAGGTATTAATATTTCAAGGTTAAGAATTGAGCGTGGAATCACGCAGGAACAGCTTGGCAGGGATATTGGACTGACAGCTTCTGCTATTTCAAATATAGAGTGTGGCAGGAGTGTGCCATCAGTGGATACTTTGTGCAGGTTTTCTGAGTTGTTTGGGGTTAAGGTCGACACCATATTATCTGATAAATCTGACTCAGACCTGAATAAGCTTGAAATGGAAGAAAAACTTGTTACTGTTGACAGATATTTATCTGAAATAAAAGAGATATCGGCTAATTACAGTATAGGTCATAGAAATTATGAGATTAGCAGGAAAGGAGGAGAAATAGTTTATAAAGCATCATCAAAGGAATAGATAAAATGTTAAATATGAGGAGGAAAACAGAGTGCACAGATTTATTGAATGGATAACAGATTTAATTGATGATTATGGGGAGGCATTTATAGAAGCCCCATTAAAGACATTATCTAAAACAGTATCATGGATATTTAGTATAGTAATAGGTGTAATGTCAGTGGTTGCATATATTAAGTTCATAGCAGGTGGCGGATATCCGCATGCAATAGCAACAATCAAGAACTCAGAAGAGGGATTTTTTGCTGGTGTTGGAGATACATTTACAAATGGAACAGTACATATAGTAGCTAATAACGGAGTGTATAAGGCACTTGGGATAATATTTATAGTCCAGATAGTACTTGCACTGATAATGCTTTTCTTTGAAAGAAAGATATGGAAATGGGTACTTGCAATAATAGATTTTATATTAATAGCTGTTTCTGGAATATGGTTCCTTATTAAATACAATCAGTATAACAAATTGTACGCTACACTTGAGAAATTATATGATAATGAAGAAATAGATGAAGTTGGATTTTCAAATGCTGTTGATAAATGGATTAACAGTATAAGAGATAACATCAAGATTTTTGCAATAATTGCTGCAGTTGCTGTGGTGCTATTTATTGTGGTCATGATGATAAGTGAGGGTAGATGTGCAATATTTTCATTTGCAAAGAGTGCCGCAATTACATGTGCAGCCATGCCTCTTGCAATTCTGATATTGGAAAATATAATTGGATTGGCAATTGGACTTGCGACAATTATTGTAATAGGAATAATTCTTCTCATAATATGTTCATTTGCTGACGGTGGTTCAGATTCATCAGTAGCTACTGAAGCATTTGACAGAGCGGGAAACTTTATTGGCTGGTTTCATAGAAAATAATGCATAAAACATAAGGAGATACATTGTGAAGAAAAAAATAATAATTGGAGTATCAGCAACGGTAATAGTTATTGCAGCAATAGCTGCAGGCGTTATAACGGGTGTTTCATCAAAGAAGAAAAGCAGTAATGATATAAATGTTTCGTGTAAGGCAGCAGTGACTAAAAATGAGGATATAACATGTTATGACTGGCTTAAGAAGTTATGCAATAAGATGGGCGTTGAAGCAGATGATTACAGAAAAGCGGCTAAGGAATATGGATATATTACAGATAGCGATGAATTTAGTAATGATGACATAGCATCAGGCGGATTTATGGCTCTTACTTCAATGCGTGCAATGAGCGAAGGCAAAATGCAGATATATCTTGGAACTGATGATGCAATATCAGATAATACCAATATAGAGCTTGCAATTAATAATAACTTGATAGCAGAAGATTCGCTTGATAGAGGATTTTCTGACCAGGAGGCTGATGGTATTCTT
>ENA-ORRU01002170-ORRU01002170.1-human-gut-metagenome-genome-assembly--contig:-NODE-2170-length-10706-cov-13.040466_pt1 | contig 10706 bp, 9 predicted proteins | sample MGYA00242184_ERZ509151 | MGnify/ENA primary metagenome ERZ509151 (study PRJEB26280, sample SAMEA2338667) | human gut metagenome | biome: human gut; feature: human-associated habitat; material: faeces... | reverse complement strand
ATTTGCAATCAAATAAAACAAACCGCATTCGGGCTTCGTCGCGCACGTCGCGGTGAAAGATGCCCTTGACAGTCGCCGCCGTATATTCCCGGCCCCGTTATTTCGCGCCGACTTTTCACCATCCTTCCCTCCCGCCGCACCGACCGGCCGCGACATGACCGCGATGCACACTGTTGCGACCATTTTTTATGAATTATAAATAGTTTTACGTACTTTTGTACGTTATATAGACATCTATGAAATTTACGCTCCAACATAAAGACCCCTCTTCGCAGGCGCGAGCGGGCGAATTGCAGACCGATCACGGCGTGGTGAAGACCCCGATCTTTATGCCCGTAGGTACGGCGGCGACCGTCAAGGGCATCTTTCACCGCGACGTGCGCGACGAAGCCCGGGCCCAGATCATCCTGGCCAACACCTATCACCTTTATCTGCGTCCCGGTATGGATATTCTCGAGCGGGCGGGCGGCGTGCACCGCTTCTCGACCTGGGACGGGCCGATGCTCACCGACAGCGGCGGCTTTCAGGTCTTCTCGCTGGCGGGCTGCCGCAAGCTCAAGGAGGAGGGATGCCATTTCCAGTCCCACATCGACGGTTCGCGCCATCTGTTCACGCCCGAAAGCGTGATCGACACGGAGCGTACGATCGGCGCCGATATCATGATGGCCTTCGACGAGTGCCCGCCGGGCGACTCGCCGCGCGATTATGCCGCCAAGTCGCTCGCTCTGACCGAGCGCTGGCTCGACCGTTGTTTCAACCGTTACCGCCAGACCTCGCCCAAATACGGCCATTACCAGGCGCTGTTCCCCATCGTACAGGGCTGTACCTATCCCGACCTGCGGGCGCGGGCAGCCGAAAATGTCAAACAGTATGACGCGGACGGCTATGCCATCGGCGGTCTTGCCGTAGGCGAGCCGACCGACGTGATGTACGAGATGATCGAGGTGGTGAATGCCATCCTACCCGAAGACCGCCCCCGCTACCTGATGGGGGTCGGCACGCCGATCAATATCCTCGAAGGCATCGCCCGGGGCGTCGATATGTTCGACTGCGTGATGCCCACGCGCAACGGACGCAACGGACAGATTTTCACCTCGGAAGGCACGATCAATATCCGCAACAAGAAATGGGAGGACGACTTCTCCCCGATCGATCCCGAAGGCACCGCCTTCGTCGATCACGTCTATACGAAAGCCTACCTGCACCATCTGACGATCTGCCAGGAGATGCTCGGGGCGCAGATCGCTTCGCTGCACAACATCGCATTCTACCTGCGGCTGGTCACCGAGGCCCGCCGACACATCGGGGCCGGGGATTTCACCCCTTGGAAGGAGCGGATGGTCGCCAAACTCGGCCGCAGGCTGTAACACTCGAACCACGATGAAACGAAAGCTCCCGCATTTCCGCTTCCCCGGATTCAAGATCCTCGACCGGTATATCCTCGGCAAGTTCTTGAGCACCTACTTCTTCGCTATCGCGATGATCATCGTGGTCGTGGTGATCTTCGACTACGTGGAGAAGATCGACAACTTTACGGAAACGAAAGCGCCGCTCAAGGCGATCATTTTCGACTATTACCTGAATTTCATCCCGTTCTTCATCAACCAGTTCAGCGGACTGTTCACCTTCATCGCCGTCATTTTCTTCACCTCGAAAATGGCCTATCAGACCGAGATCGTGGCTATGCTTTCGGGCGGCATGAGTTTCCGAAGGCTGATGTGGCCCTATTTCCTGGGGGCGCTCATCATCGCTTCGCTCTCTCTGGGGTTGAACCTCTGGTTGATTCCGGTGTCGCAGCGCAGCTGCGTGGCTTTCGAGAACCAATACATCCCGCGCAAGGCGCGTTTCCAATACGATAAAAATATCTACCGTCAGATCGAACCCGGTACGTTCGCCTATATCCGCAACTACTCCAAGGAATCGAACCAGGCTTCGTTCTTCAGCCTGGAAGAGTACGAATCGGGAGCGATGACCGCATCGCTCGAAGCCGCAGAGGTGAGGTTCAATCCCGAAACCAAGCGGTGGTCGGCCCGACGATATACCACCCGCACGTTCGATTCGCTCGGTGTGGAAACTTTCACGCAACACCGCAATCTGGACACACTCATTAATCTGGATGTCAATGAATTGGGGCGCACTGACCAGTTGATAAAAACAATGAATATAGTGGAACTGAACCAGTTCCTCGAACAGCAGCGAAGCAAGGGTTCCGACTCGATCAACATCATTCAGGTCGAACAACACGCCCGTTACGCCTATCCTGTCGGTACGTTCATTCTGACACTCATCGGTGTTTCGCTCTCCTCGCGCAAGGTGCGGGGCGGCACGGGACTCCACATCGGCATCGGCATTGCCCTTTGCTTCTCGTATATCCTCTTCATCCGCTTCTTCGAGGAGTTTGCCAAGAGCGGTACGCTGCCGCCCTGGATCGCCGTCTGGATACCGAACGTCCTCTACCTCTGCATCGCAGTTTACCTTTACCGCAAAGCACCGAAATGATGTCCCCGCAACTCGAAGATATTGTCCGCAAGGTCCGCTCCGACGAGCGGATCGCCCCTGCCGAAGCCCTCGTGCTCTGGCACGAAGCTCCGCTTTGGCTGTTGGGCGAGCTGGCCGCCCGGCGCAAGGAGCGCGTGAGCGGCGACAAGGTCTATTTCAACCGCAATTTCCACATCGAACCCACGAACCTGTGCGTGTTCAACTGTAATTTTTGTTCCTACCGCCGTCCGAAGGGAAGTCCCGAGGCGTGGGACTACTCCCTGGAAGAGGTCGAACGGATCGCCCGCGACCACGCCGGACAGGGCGTAACCGAAGTGCATATCGTCGGAGGCGTGCATCCCGAGCACGATTTGTACTATTACGTCGAGATGATCCGCCGCGTGAAGGCGATCCTGCCCGAAGCGACCGTCAAGGCCTTCACCGCCATCGAGCTCTCCTACATGATCCGCAAAGCGGGGCTGACTATCGACGAAGGGTTGCGTCTGCTCCGCAGCGCCGGGATGGAGGCGATACCGGGCGGGGGTGCCGAAATTTTCGACGAGGAGCTGCGTGCCCGAATCTGTCCCGATAAAGGTTCGACCGTAGAGTGGTTCGAGGTGCATGCTGCTGCACACCGGCTGGGGATCCCGACCAACGCCACGATCCTCTACGGCCATATCGAGTGTGTCGAACACCGCATTGACCACCTCGACCGGCTGCGCCGCCAGCAGGACCAGACGGGCGGCTTCAACGCCTTCATCCCGCTCAAATACCGCAATTTCGGCAACCGCATGTCGGAAATCGGCGAGGTTTCCGTGACCGAGGACCTGCGGATGCTGGCCATGAGCCGCATCTACCTGGACAACATTCCCCACATCAAGGCTTACTGGGTGATGTACGGCAAAGCGACTACGGAGCTGGCTCTGGCTTTCGGTGCGGACGACATCGACGGCACGATCGACGATACGACCAAAATCTACTCGATGGCCGGAGCCGACGATCAGCGTCCGGCGATGACCACGGAGGAGATGCGCCGCATCGTCGCGGCAGCCGGCTACCGGGCCGTCGAACGCGACACCTTTTACCGCGAGATCGGATAACGAGATACCCTGAAACAGACGAAACGGATCGGTACGTACCGTTGCCAGGCAGTTCCGATCCCCGAACAAAAACGACAGAACAATACCATGCTGGAACAACTGAAAAAATATTGGGCGAAAGTCGGTGAGCATCCTTTTCTGAAACACCTTTTCATCATCGTCTGCGTGCTGCTCGTGCTGGGCGTCGCAACTCACTTGCTGCTGTTGCTGGGCACGCGCCACAGTGCGCACCGTACGGTGCCCGACCTGACAGGCATTCCGCTCGAGGAGGCTCTCGGGGAGGCCCGCCGTCAGGGGTTGGAAATCATCGTCAACGACTCGCTGTATGTGCCTGCCTACGACGGGGGCGTGGTGCTGGACCAACTCCCGGAAAAGGGCGTCGGGGTGAAACCCGGCCGGAAGGTCTATGTCACGATCAACTCCTATCGGCAGAAGATGGTGACGGTGCCCTATGTCGCCGGCCGTTCGCTGCGCCAGGCCAAGAATATGCTCGAAGTGGCCGGCCTGGGGATCGAACAGATCGTCTATCGTCCCGATCTGGCGACCAATTACGTGCTCGAAGAGTACGCCGACGGCAAGCGAGTCTCGGAGAAAAGCCGCGTACAGCTCGAAGCGGGCAGCGGCGTCACCCTTTACGTCGGGGAGAGCGGTTCCGTTTCGACACTCGTGCCGAAGACCGTGGGGCTTCACCTCCAACAGGCCAAAAGCCGTTTGTGGGAGCTGGGGCTCAACATCGGCAAGATCTCCTTCGACGAGGGAATCAACCTGCTGAACCAGCGGGAAGCCCGGGTTTATCTGCAGACGCCTTCGGCCGGCAGCCGTGCCCGGCTGGGTGCGAAGGTCGATCTGAAGCTGACCCTCGATGCTGCCAAAGTCACCGCCCAAAGCGCTGCGGCCGATAAGGAGATGATAAAAGCCGCCGAAGAGCTGCGCCGCCTCGACGCTGAAACGGCCGATTCGCTGGCCCGTGTTCGTCTGGACAGTCTGGCCAACCGTCCCGTCGAAGCGGAGCCGGTCATCGACGACGGGCTTTTCCCGGATGAAGAGACAGCGGAAGACGAATTTTTCCAATAACGCACACGTCCGATGAGCGAATCGCAATACATACCCGATCCGGACGAACTCGAGGACGACGCTGCCGGCGAGCAGGACGAGCTGTACGAACATTACAGCATCACGGCCGACCGGGGGCAAAGCCCGCTGCGGTTGGACAAGTTCCTGACGATCCACATGGAGCGTTGTTCGCGCAACCGCATCCAGACGGCTGCCGACGCAGGCAATATCCTGGTCAACGGCAAACCCGCGAAGTCGAGCTACAAGGTCAAACCCGGCGACCGCATCTCGCTGGTGATGCCCTATCCCAAGCGCGAAATCGAGATCATTCCCGAAAACATCCCGCTCGAAATTCCCTACGAGGACGACGACCTGCTGCTGGTCAACAAGCCTGCGGGCATGGTCGTCCATCCCGGTCACGGCAACTACTCCGCAACGCTCGTGAACGCCCTTACATACCATTTGCAGAATCTGCCCCTGTTCCAGGAGGGCGATATGCGGGCCGGACTGGTGCACCGCATCGACAAGAACACCTCGGGGCTGCTGGTGATCGCCAAAAACGAGCGGGCGCACGCCCGGCTCGCCAAACAGTTCTTCGACCATACGATCACGCGGCGGTACGTGGCGCTAGTGTGGGGAAATTTCGAGGAGGACGAAGGCACCATTACCGGCAACATCGGCCGCAGCCCCAAAGACCGGCAGAAGATGTGGGTCTTCGAAGACGGCTCGGACGGCAAGCACGCCGTGACCCACTACCGGGTGCTGAAACGCTACGGTTACGTAACCCTCATTGAATGTCGCCTCGAAACGGGCCGCACACACCAGATCCGCGTCCACATGCAGTGGAAGGGACACCCCCTGTTCGGCGACGAACGGTACGGCGGCGACCGCATCCTCAAGGGTACGACCTTCAACAAATACAAACAGTTTATCGAAAATTGCTTCGCCGCGATGCCCCGGCAGGCACTCCATGCCAAAAGCCTCGGCTTCCAGCATCCCACTACGGGCGAACAGGTCTATTTCGAAAGCGAACTGCCGGAAGATTTCCGTACCGTGTTGGCTAAGTGGGACGCCTATGCCGCTGCGGGGCTTGCGGAAGAATAAAAATCGAGATTGAAATGTTTCTGCCCACTACCCTCAAGGAAGTCCGCGCACGCGGCTGGGATCAACTCGACGTGATCCTCTTCACGGGCGATGCCTACATCGACCACCCGTCGTTCGGCGCGGCCGTCGTGGGCCGTCTGCTCGAAGCCGAAGGGTATCGTGTGGCGATTGTGCCCCAGCCCAACTGGCGGGACGACCTGCGGGATTTCACCAAGCTCGGCACTCCGCGCCTCTTCTTCGGCGTGACGGCCGGGGCGATGGATTCGATGGTGAACCACTATACCGCCAACATCCGGTTGCGCAGCAACGATGCCTACACGCCCGGCGGGAAAGCAGGATTCCGCCCCGACTATGCGGTCAAAACCTATACGCAGATTCTCAAGCGGCTCTTTCCGCGTACGCCGGTGGTCATCGGCGGTATCGAGGCTTCATTGCGCCGCCTGACCCACTACGACTACTGGAGCGATTCGCTCCATCCCTCGATCCTCGCCGACAGCGGGGCCGACCTTTTGATCTACGGCATGGGCGAGCGGGTGATTCAACAGGTGGCGCGGGCGATGAACAACGGATTCAACGCCAAGTTGTTGCGAAATATCCGACAGGTGGGATTCATGGCCGACCGCAGCTATGTGGAGCGGCTCGATCCCACCCGAACGATCCGCCTGCACTCCTACGAGGAGTGCGTGGCCGACAAGCGGGCCTTTGGGAAGAACTTCACCCGCATCGAAACCTTGAGCAACCTGATGGAACCGGACGAAACGCTCGTCGAAGGTGTCGGCGACCGCTATGCGGTCATCACGCCGCCCAACGCGACGCTTACGACCGAGGAGCTGGATCATTCGTTCGATCTGCCGTACGAGCGGGCGCCGCACCCCCGCTACCGGGGTCGTGGCGACATTCCGGCCTGGGAGATGATCAAGCACTCGGTCAATATCCATCGGGGTTGTTTCGGCGGCTGCTCCTTCTGCACCATATCGGCCCACCAGGGCAAGTTCATCACTTCGCGCAGCGAAAAATCCATCCTTCGCGAAGTAGAGCGGGTGACCCGCATGCCCGATTTCCGGGGTTACCTTTCGGACATCGGAGCGCCTTCGGCCAACATGTACCGCATGGGCGGCCGTGACCGGGAGCTGTGCAGCAAATGCCGCCGTGCGTCGTGTCTGCATCCGAAGATGTGCCCCAACCTCGATAACGACCATCGTCCGTTGCTCGATCTCTATGCCAAAGTGCGGGCGGTCAAGGGGGTCAAGAAGGCTTTTATCGGCAGCGGTATCCGCTACGACCTGTTCGACGGCAGCGATTACCTCGATACGGTCATCCGTCATCATACGTCGGGCCGCCTCAAAGTGGCGCCGGAACATACCGAGGATGCCGTGCTGAAACTGATGCGCAAGCCGCCGTTCGTGATGTTCGAACGGCTCAACGCCGATTTCAACCGGATCTGCCGCCGCGAAGGGCTGCCGTACCAGCTGATTCCCTATTTCATCTCCTCGCACCCGGGATGCACGGAGCGCGACATGCGCTCGCTGGCGGACAAGGTGTTGGGCAAACTCCACTTCGACCTGGAGCAGGTGCAGGATCTGACCCCTACACCGATGACCTTTTCGTCGGTGATGTTCTACACGGGCGAAAACCCCTATACGGGCGAAAAGGTCTATGTCGCCCGCTCGCAGGAGGAGAAACGCAGGCAGAAAAGCTACTTCTTCCGCCGCAAACGATAGCCCGGCAACGAAATCGGCACTCCCAAAAGAGTGCCGATTGCTGTACCTTTCGGATTCCCCGATCCTAATTCAGATAGGGTTTCAGTACGCCGAACAGCAGGTAGGCCACGATCAGCGTGACTACGATGTTGAACATCTGGGCCGTCATGAAAGCCCAGAACGTGCGGCGGTTTTCCTTCGAGAAAATATCCCGGAAACGGGTTTCGAGGCCGATGCAGACGAACGCGATACTGAAGAGCGTATTGCTGAACATCTTGGCCGAAGTGCGGGCCGACGCGGCTTCGCTGCCGGCGAAGAAGAGGCTGAAGAGGAGCGATACCGCGACGAAACCCACCACGAATTTCGGGAAGCGCTCCCAGATCACCCGCACGCTGGGGCGCTGACGTTTCTTCTGTCCCTTGTAAGACCAATACAGCGAAATGACGAACGCCGCGATACCCAGCAGGACGTTCTGCGACGACTTGACGATGATGGCCGTCTGTTCGGCCGTTTCACCCAGCAGAGCACCCGACGCTACGACCGCACCCGTCGTATCGATCGTTCCGCCCATCCAGGCGCCTGCGACTTCCTGCACGGTTTCGGGGTTCGCCACCACAGTCGGCAGCAGCAGACCGGCCAGCCAGGGCATCACGTACATCATCGGCACGGCGCAGACCAGCACCAGCGAAATGATGTAGGAGAGTTTCTTGTTGTCGCCCCGGATTACGCCGCAGGTGGCGATGGCGGCCGAAACGCCGCAGATGCTGACCGAGCTGGCGAGCATCGTCGAGGTTTCCTCGTCCACACGCATCCGCCGGGCCAGCCAGAAGGCGAAGTACCACACCGTAAAGACGACGATGAAAGCCTGGATCAGCGCGTAAACGCCCGATTGGAGCACTTCGCCGAAGAGGATCGTCGCACCCAGGCAGACGATACCGATCTTGATGTAAAACTCGCTCTGGATCGCCGGTTTCAACCACTCGGGCACCCGGAAAAAGTTACTGATGACCAGGCCGAAGATCACCGAAAAGAAAACCGCCTCGAAGCCCAGTCGTTTAATTGCGGGGATCGAAGCCACGGCTTGCGACAGCAGAGCCACGCCGAAAATGGCGAGCAGCGAAACGGCGAAACGACGCAGCGGACGGCCCAATATCCGCTGACAGACACCCGTCAAAACCAGCAGGAAGAGGAACATCGCTCCGGCGCTCATCCAATTTCCGGCGGAGGAGAGGTCTTTGGGCATCGCAGGCATCCAGCGGGGAAACAGCAGGGCGAGCAGGAGAATCGCTGCGCCGGCCCCGACGATCACCCAGTCTTCGCTTTTAAGTTGTCGAATCAAACTTTTCTTCATAAACTACACATTAACAAGTGTGCAAAGAAGCGATTTTTTTGCCGGAATCCGTTACGCATAAATACCCAAATTTGCGGATGCGGGAGTTGGAAACGAAAATTTCCCGGAGCAGATTCGCTCCGGGAAACGGAATGTCGGTTTGAAAAACGGTACGGTCGTCCTCGATGACCAGCCGCACAACGCAAGATCGGGGTCGTTACCGCGGTACGGGAAACGAGAGGGTCCGGGCGTCGAGATGCCCGTCCGGATAGGGACTCCAGTTCTGGGCCTGGCCGTTGGAAATCGAGAACCAGCCGCTGCGCACTTTATAGGGAACGATATCTATGCGGCGCAGTGCGTATTTGGTTCGGATCTCCATGAGCGAACTCATCGAAATCACCGGCGTCATGGTGGTCGAAGGACTGAAATAGTCCGCCGGATAGAGGGAGGGTGCTTTGAGCTGCATCGAATCCGGAAGCATCTTCGACAGATAATACTCCTCGATCCGTTCGGCCGCTTTCCGGTCCGGAGTTTTGATTTCGGGCGGATTCTGACTTGCAGCCGTCCATACGGTGCCTGCGAAAAGCAGGCTGTAGAAAATTCGTTTCATAACATTGAACTGTTTTCTTTCGTTTTTCAGTACCCGGCAAAACTTCCGGTTCGCCTTTGCTTCCGCACCCGGTACACCGGAGAAGCGCTCTGCGTCGTCGCCTGCCGGAAAAGTCCGTTGTCCTCTGATGTCGGTTTCCCGGTCAGAACACCTCTTGCAGAATACGGACCGACTGCACGGCGTGGATCGCGTCCAGGTGGTAACCGTAGTAGGCCAGCAAAGCCTCCAGAAAAGCGCTCCGCTGTGTACGGTTGAGTCCTATTTCGGCCAGGCAACGTACGTCGCACTCCACGAAGTCGTTCATTAGACGAGCGTTCTCCGGGGTCATTACCGTCGCATGCGGCGGCTTTTGCACGGTGTACGATCCTTCGCAGGCATCGAACCAGGCGCCGGGCATATATTCGTTTCCCGGATAAAATCCCAGGAAACGGCTCAGATTCACCAGAAACCAGAGGTGGAAATTGGCCACGCCCTCTTCCATACTGTCCAGCGCCCCGATACTCTCCCACACGAAATCGAACAACTGGCTGTCAGGCTCGCTCTCCTTGACAAGACGGTACAAAACCTCTGCCATGAAGAGCGCCATGGTCGACTTGCGTACGTCGAACGGCAGGCTCTGCAACGCAAAACCCGCCCGAACCTCCTTGAAGCGGTCCATCTGCTGGCGCGATGACTCCAGCCCTTCGAACTCCACCGGAAACATCGGCTGGAAAAGAGCCAGTTTCGAACCGTGGCCCCGGCGGCTGCGGACCCCCTGGACCATATAGTTGCGGCGTCCCCCAACGTCGGTCAGCAGGTAGGCCACCAGCGACGAATCGCCGTATTTGAGCGTATGCAGCACGATGCCGCGGCCCTTGTAGGTTTTCAAATCACAGAATTAATCTCTTTTCCTGAACGCTTTCCGGATCGGACCGCTGTTCCCGCGGCGGAACGCCGCGTTTACAAGTCTGACCCACCCCTAAATCCCCGCCTCGGCGGGGACTTATCGCATGCGACCGGGATTACTTCTTCTTTTTAACACGTATCATCATCCAGCCCTCGCGGGTTTCGGCCGCGACGGTCTCCATGCCCTGTTCCGCAGCGGCTTGGGTGACGGCCGCAGTGTCCGCTTCGAGGAATCCGCTCATCACCAGGTCGCCGCCCGGGACCAGCGCCGCGGCATAGGCCGGCATGTCGGCCACGAGAACGTTGCGGTTGATATTGGCCAGAATGAAGTCGTAGCGCCGCCCGGCAATCCGCCCTACGTCGCCCAGCATCGGTTCGATGCGGTCGGCGACGCCGTTCGAAGCGATGTTCTCGCGGCAGTTGGCGTCGGCCCAGTCGTCGATGTC
>ENA-ORRU01002167-ORRU01002167.1-human-gut-metagenome-genome-assembly--contig:-NODE-2167-length-10716-cov-8.131226_pt1 | contig 10716 bp, 8 predicted proteins | sample MGYA00242184_ERZ509151 | MGnify/ENA primary metagenome ERZ509151 (study PRJEB26280, sample SAMEA2338667) | human gut metagenome | biome: human gut; feature: human-associated habitat; material: faeces... | reverse complement strand
GGTAACGCTGTAGTTGCCCGGATCGACGAAGATATACAGGTCGTCGCCACGGGTAGAAGCCTTGACCAGGCCCTTTGCGTCGCCGCTCTGGAAGCGGGGGCACTCGCAGGGGATGATAAAGCTATCCTTCTCCACGCCTGCGGACTTTGCCCATTCCACCAGATGCTGGTCGATCAGCTTGGTCAGCTCCTCTGCACCGGGGCAGGCCAGCAGACGCAGGTCTGCCACGCTGGGTTCCTGGAAAAATGCCATCGGATTGATCTCGTTGGACATACTTACAACTCCTTCAATGTTCCTGTTGTCTTGACGATGAAATCAGATGCTGAAAGCGCATATCTGTTCTTATTTTATCACAAAAAACAGATTTCGACACACCTAATTTCTGTCTTGGAGCCATTTTCTGCGGCTTGCACAGCTGTTGTTCAAAAACACGTTGGAGACTGTGAGTTTCACACAAAAAACCTTCCTTTTCTCTTCCTCTTCCCCTTCCCCCTGCCTGTTGCCCGGTGGTTCCTGCGCACAAACCCACAGATTTTTCATGTTTTAGTTGGTTTGTTTTAACAAACTTTTAGGGATTGCTTGCATCCCCCGGGAGAATGTGGTATTCTATAACAAACCGAACCGACGTGCGTTTTCAGCCCCGGGCCGGGAATCAAGAAGGCAGGAGGCCGATACCATGCAGATCCACCAATCCGCAGAAGATTATCTTGAAACGATCCTGATGCTGAGTCAGCGTATGGGCAAAGTGCGCTCCATTGACGTGGTCAATGAGCTGGGCTTTACCAAAGCCAGCGTCAGCATTGCCATGAAGAAGCTGCGCGAGAACGGCTATATCGCGGTGGACGGCGAGGGCAACCTGACCCTGCTGGAACCGGGCCGCGAGATCGCAGAGCGCATCTATAGCCGTCACCGTCTGCTGACCCACTTCTTTATGCAGCTGGGCGTGGACGAAAAGACCGCCGCCGAAGATGCCTGCAAGGCAGAGCATATCCTCAGTGAGCAGACGCTGGAAAAGATCCGTGAGCGCGCCATTGAGACGGATGCTGAGCTTGGCAAGACTGTCAAGTGATCCCCGCAGCATTCCAAGATCGTAAAATGATCCCGTTCCTGAAAAGGAGCGGGATTTTTTTGTATGGAAATTGGGCGGCAGATCCCTCTTGCATCCGGGGTGCGGGTGCGGTATTCTTATAAGATAAGAAGGTTTTACAGCCAAACCGGGAGGAAACAGCCATGGATGCAGACGAGATCCGCACGCTTTTGGGCGATAACATTTTTGAGCGGGCCAAGAAATACCGCAAGCGCATCCAGCAGAGCACCTGTACCGTGAACGCCGATGGCGTGCGGCATATTTCGGCCATGGTACAGGGCAGCGGCGGCAGCTATTACTATACGCAGGCATGGCTGCGGGAGAACGGCAGCTTTGTCAGTGCGTCCTGCAGCTGCCCGTATAACCAGAACGGCGAGGGCACCTACTGCAAGCATATCGGCGCATTGCTGCTGGACGATGCCGAAAAGAATGCCCCTGCACCGGCGGCAAAGCCGGATGCGATTCCCGGTGTTGTGCGCGGTGCGGCGGGCCTTGCCCCGGAACCGGCCCGGCGGGACAGCTATGCCTCCGGGCTGGAAATGCTGTTTGGCAAAAAGTGGCACGGCGAAACGCCGGTGTCGGATCACGAGGCCCTCAGGCTGCTGGATACCTACAAGGAAGCAGCCCTTGAAAACCTTGGTGTGGACGAGACCGCCCAGCGCACCGGCTTTGCCCATCTGGAACCGGAGCTGACCCTCGTGCCCGGCGCACAGCCATGGCTGCGGCTGCGCATCTCGGACGGCGGGCGGCAGTATGTGGTAAAAAGCATCCCGAACCTGATGGAAGCCGTCGAGATGGGCAAAAGCGTCAGCTACGGCAAGGCACTGGCTTTTGTGCACCGGTGGGATGCCTTTGATGAAGAGTCCCGTGCGCTTTTGCAGCTGCTGCGCCGTCAGGTGAACGCAAGGCAGAGCATGGACAAAGCCGCCGTGCGGGTGTACGGCGGGGCCGAACAAGGCCCGGCGGGAGGCATGATCCTGACCGGCGAGATCTTTGATGACCTTGTGCAGCTGTACGAACATACCGGTTTTTTGGGCGGGTACGAGCTGCGGGAAGGTCTGCCCGTCATTACCATGACCGTGGAGCGCCGCCGCGGCGGTGTGCAGGTGGAAGGCGAACCCGCACTTTCCGCTGTGCAGGGCCTTGACTATGATTACCTGTTCAGCGAGGATACGCTCTGGCGGCTGCAGCGGCCCGGGTGCACCCGCATCCTGCCCGCATTGCAGGCGCTGGGCGGCAAAAGCCTGTTCTTTACCAGCGCAGATGCCACGGCCTTTTGCAGCTATGTGCTGCCGGAGCTGGGCAGCAAGCTGAACATCGTGGACCCGGAACGTCTGCTGCTGAACCAGATCCCGCTGGAACCGGTGGTGCAGTTCTATCTGGACGCACCGGACAGCTTCCGCATCGAAGCACACGCGGAGTTTTTGTACGGGGAGGATAAGGTCACGCCGTTCGTGCCGTCTCCGGCAGGGCTTTTGCGGGATGTGCGCGCCGAGAGCCGGGCAAAGCGGCTGCTGGCCTCTTATCTGCAGCCCGGTGTGGGCGGCAGAGAGGAAGTGTACGGCACCGCTGACGAGGACGAGATCTACCGCATGTTGGAAGAGGGCGTGCCGGCCCTGCTGGCCGAGGGTGAAGTATACCTGACGGATGCCTTCCGCAGCCTGCAGGCCGCGCCGCCTCGCATCACGGTGGGCGTTTCGGTGCACGGCAGTGTGCTGGATCTGGAAGTGGATACCGGCGAGTTCCCGGTGGCAGAGCTGAAAGACCTGCTGCGCTCCCTGCACCAGAAAAAGCGCTACCACCGCCTGCGGGACGGCCGTTTGCTGCGGCTGGACGACAGTCTGGAAGGGCTGGACGAACTGAACGATACACTGGAACTTTCCGGGGCCAAGCTCAAGAGCGGCCACGCCGAGCTGCCGCTCTACCGTGCACCCAGTCTCGACTGGGCGCTCTCGGGCCAGAACGGCCTGCGTTTCAACCGCGACGATGCGTTTCGCCGCATCAGCCGCAGCTTTCACGCCGTGAAGGACAGCGAGTATACTCCGCCGGAAAGCCTGCACAATGTGCTGCGCAAGTACCAGCGGGATGGCTACCGCTGGCTGCGCACGCTGGACGGCTACGGCATGGGCGGCATTCTGGCCGACGATATGGGCCTTGGCAAGACCGTGCAGGTGCTCAGCTACCTGCTGGCCATGAAGGAAAGCGGCCAGCGCCTGCCCAGCCTCATCGTCTGCCCGGCATCGCTGGTGCTCAACTGGCAGGAGGAATGCCAGAAGTTCACGCCGCAGCTTTCCTGCGTGGCTGTGGACGGTGACGCTGCTCACCGGGCAGAGCTGGCAAAGCAGTGGGCGGAAGCCGACCTTGTGGTGACCAGCTATGACCTGATGCGCCGGGACGAGGAGCTTTACAGCGGGCAGCAATTCTACGCCTGCATTCTGGACGAAGCGCAGGCCATCAAGAACCACACGACCCAAAAGTACAAGGCGGTGTGCGGGGTGAACAGCAAAGTGCGGTTTGCCCTTACCGGCACCCCGGTGGAGAACCGCTTGGGCGAATTGTGGAGCATCTTCTCCTTCCTGATGCCGGGGTATCTGCCGCCCTACAAGACCTTCTGCGCCCGGTTTGAAAAGCCTATCGTGCAGGAGGACGACAAAGACGCACTGCGCCGTTTGAACCAACTCACCGGGCCGTTCATCCTGCGGCGCATGAAGTCCGAGGTGCTCAAAGAGCTGCCCCCCAAGACCGAGAATCTCCACCGCATCGAGCTGGACGAGCAGCAACGCAAGCTCTACCTTGCCGCTGTGGTGGACGCGCGGGAAAAGCTGCGCGCTGCAAAGCCGGAGGATAAAATGGCGGTGTTCGCAGTGCTCATGCGCCTGCGGGAGATCTGCTGCGACCCGCGCCTTGTGGCAGACAACTGGGACGGCGGCAGTGCCAAGCTGGATGCCTGCATGGAGCTGGTGACGGCTGCTGTGGAGGGCGGACACCGCATCCTGCTGTTCAGCCAGTTCACCTCCATGCTGGAACTGCTGGCAAAACGGCTGGACGAAGCGGGCGTGAGCCACTTTACCCTGCAGGGCTCCACCCCAAAGCCGGTGCGTGCAGAGCTTGTGCGCCGGTTCAACAGCGGCGAAGCGGACGTGTTCCTCATCTCGCTGCGGGCGGGCGGCACCGGCCTGAACCTGACGGCGGCAGATATCGTCATCCACTACGACCCGTGGTGGAACGTGGCTGCGCAGAATCAGGCCACCGACCGCGCCTACCGCATCGGCCAGCGCAATCCGGTGCAGGTGTACAAGCTCATTGCGCAGGACACCATTGAAGAAAAGATCGTGGAGCTGCAGCAGGCAAAGCAGGACCTTGCCGAGACGGTCACCGGCTCGGCAGACGGAGCAATCCTGTCCATGAAACCAGAGGAATTGCTGCAGCTGCTGCAAGAGGAATAAAGAGGAGAAAACATCATGAAAGTCTGGGATCTGCACTGCGATACCCTCAGCGAGCTGCGCAAAGCCGAACATGCGGGCCGGCCCAAGAGCTTCGCGCAGAACGATCTGCATATCGACCTTGAAAAATTACAAAAAGGCGACTATCTGCTGCAGTGCTTTGCAGCATTCGTCAATCTGGGTGACAAAACGCCCGGAGCGGACCCGCTGGTGACAGCGCTGGAAGAGATCGACCAGTTCAAGCGCATCATGGCGGCATACCCGGAAAAAATTGCTCCGGTGTACACGGCGGCGGACATCCGCCGGAATGCTGCGGCGGGAAAGATCAGCGGGATGCTCACCATCGAGGAAGGTGCCTGCTGCAAGGGCAGCGTGGGGGTGCTGCGCCGGATGTATGAGCTGGGTGTGCGCATGATGACCCTGACATGGAACCACGAAAACGAGCTGGCAAGCCCGCAGCGGAACCCCGGCGGGGTGCTGGTGCCCCAGACCGAAAAGGGCCTGACCGGGAAGGGCTTTGAATTTCTGGCCGAGATGGAACGGATGCACATGATCGTGGATGTGAGCCACCTTTCGGACAAGGGCTTCTGGGATATCGTGGAGCACGGTACCCGGCCTTTTGCAGCCAGCCACTCCAACTGCCGTGCACTGGCACCCCACACCCGCAACCTGACCGATGAGATGATCCGCGCCCTTTCGGAGCGCGGCGGCATTGCGGGCCTGAACTACTATGCGCCCTTTCTGGACACCGACCCCACCCACCCGGAAAACTGCCGCAGCACGGTGGAGCTGATCGCAAAGCATGCAGCCCACTATAAGCAGGTAGGCGGTGCGCAGATGATTGCCCTTGGCAGCGATTTTGATGGCATCGATGGTCCCCACCAGCTGGAAAATGCTGCCTTCCTGCCGCTGCTGGCGGATGCCATGCGCAAAGAGGGCTTTACTGAGGACGAGGTGGAAGGTATCTACTACCGCAATGCCATGCGCTTTTTTGAGGAAAACCTGTAATAACAACGGAGAATATGCCGATATGGATAAAAACATGACGCTGGAAAGGCGCATTGCTGCGGAGCTGTACTGCTATCAGGGCAAAATGAGCGTGTTCGTGGACGACCTGCAGGGCCATACCGTGGAGGTTGGCGCGGACGAAGAATTTGAGACGGCATCCACCATCAAGGCGTTTATTCTCGCTGCATTGTATTTGCAGGCGCAGCGCGGCAAAGCAGACCTTGCCGAAGAGATCACCTATGAGCAGAGCCAGTTCGTGGACGGCAGCGGCATGCTGCGCGCGCTGGGCGTGGGCGCAAAGCTCAAGGTGAAGGACACCGCCACCATGATGATTATTTGCTCGGACAACATCGCCACCAATATGATTATCGACTATCTGGGACTGGATACCATCAACGCCTGCATCCGGGAGCTGGGCTTTGCGCATACTGTGCTGCACAATCCGCTGCACTTTGACCGCTACCGCCGGCTTGGCACCACCACGCCGCGCGACTACGCGGCGCTGTTCGCCCGCATTGCAAAAGGGGAGCTGGTCAGCCGGGAAGCCAGTGCCGAGATGCTTGCCATCCTGCGCCAGCAGCACTACAACACCATGCTGACCCACGACTTCCCGCAGTATTACCTCGACTGCGAGGAGACCGGAGCGCCGGAGCTGATCTGGGTGGCCAGCAAGAGCGGCAGCATGAACGCCTGCCGCAACGACGGCGGCATTGTCCACACCCCCTACGGCGAGTATGTCATCGTGCTGATGAACAAGGATTTTCACGATATCATCGAGTACAATGAACACCCCGCCATGGTGTATGGTGCCCGCGTCTCGCGGATGATCCTGGATCAGGTGCTGGCCTGTGAGGGCCGACTGTCCCTGTCCTGAGACGCACGTTCTCCCAAAGAACAAAATTGGAAAAATAAAAGGAATTATAATCCCCCTGCTCAAATGACAAATACGGATACTCCTCCAGATCTTCCAGTGTCAGTGCTTCCTTATCTGCCAACGGATGCTTTGAACTGATAAATACATGTGGCTTTGCTACGAATAACTCTTCGAATTTCAGATCATTCTGACGGATCAGTTTCATGATGATCGTCTCATTCTGTGAAGAAGTATACAGAATACCTATCTCACTTTTCAGCTTCGCCACATCTTCGATGATCTCATAAGTCTGTGTCTCCCGCAGTGTGAAATCATATTTTCTCGCATCAAATTTACGGATCACATCTACAAATGCATTGACCGCAAAAGAATAATGCTGGCAGGATACGGAAAATCTCGGGTTCCGTTCATTTACATTCAGATACCTCTCCTGCATGAGGCCGACCTGATCCAGGATCTGTCTTGCATAGGCGAGAAATTCATCTCCCTCTGCGGTGATCGTCACCCCTTTATTCGTCCGGTGAAAAATCGTCACCTGCATCTCCTGCTCCAGTTCCCGGATCGCATTGGTAAGACTCGGCTGGGAAATGAACAGCTCTTTTGCCGCCTCACTTATCGTCCCCTTCTCCGCAACCATGGTAATATACCTTAACTGCTGTAATGTCATAAATTCTTCCTCCCTACAGCATATAGATCAGTGCGTTACAGATACATGCCGCAATATTACTTCCGCCTTTTCTCCCCCTCGCTACAATATACGGGGTATCTTCCAGAGTCAGGATCAATTCTTTGGACTGTACCACATTTACAAAGCCGACCGGTACACCGATCACGAGCTCCGGACGGATTCTTCCGTCTTTGATCAGTTCATACAGGTGAATTAGTGCTGTCGGTGCATTTCCGATGGCAAAGATCAGTTTTTCGTTCAGTTCACACGCCTTTTTCATACTGGCAACAGCTCTTGTGGTTCCATTCTTCTTTGCCGCCTGTGCCACATCTTCATCTGACATGAAGCAGTATACCTGACCGCCGTACTGTGCCAGTCTCTTTTTGTTAATTCCGGAACGCCCCATCTGTGTATCGGTTACGATGGAAGCACCGCCTCTGATCGCTTCGAGTGCTTTCTCCACCGCATGCTCGGAATACACCAGATTCTTCGCATAATCAAAATCCGCACTGGTATGTATGCAGCGCTTTGTAATTGGTGCCTGAATCTCAGGAAGCACGATGCCTTCCTGCTCCAGTTCTTCCGTAATGATCTCAAAGCTGCGCTTTTCGATCTCTGTCGGAAGAACATTTTCTATCTCTATTTTAGTATGTGCTGCGTGATTATTTTTCTGTATATTCAACGTTTTCTTCCTTTCTCTTCATAGTCCGTCATAGCCCACATCTCATCTTTTCTAACTACAAAACTTGCCATCGGCAACTTCTCTTGCATACTTTGGTATCTACAGCTCCTTACGAATACATAGTAATCCCGAAAAATTATTTCTGCATTCCCATGATCTGATAGATTGCCTTCATGTCCAGATGTTTTCTGAGTGTATCTGCCAGAAGATCATACTGGCTTTCTTTGAATGCTTTCAGGTCTACACCTTCCACTTCTTCCATTGAAAGTCCTTTCTTTTCTGCCAGGGATTTTACGATCTCCGATACAATTTTCTCCTTATCAAAAATGCCGTGGATGTATGTTCCGTATACATTTCCATGCGAGATTCCGTCTGTACTGTTCTCTATTCTGTTTTCCGGCTCCATATCCGGAATCTGTCTGTCCTTTTTCTTCACCGTATCTTGAATCTGATTCATCGGACATCCTTCCAGAAGTTCGGTCTTTCCCATATGGATCTCGTATCCTTCAAACTTCAGATTCTCAAGTGCTTTCAGATTTCCCTCCACATGAAGGAGTGTTCCATTCACCCTTGTTCTGGTCTTTTCTGTGGTAAATGTAGTCGTTACCGGCAAAAGGCCGAGTCCTTTCATACTGCCGCCATCTTCCACGCCTTCCGGATCACTGAGCGACTGCCCTAGCATCTGATAGCCGCCGCAGATTCCCCAGACCACACAGCCGCCGGCATGCGCCTTCAGAATCTTCGCTTCCATTCCGCTCTGTCTTAACCATTTCAGATCTCCCATCGTATTTTTTGTTCCCGGAAGGATGATCATATCAGGATTTCTAAGTTCTCTTGGATTCTTTACATAACGCAGATTCACTCCCGGAGCATTTTCCAACAGCATGAAATCCGTAAAGTTCGAAATTCTCGGTGTCCGGATGACTGCGATATCCACCAGCCCGATCCTTTCTTCTGCACCTTTTCCACACTTTGTCATGTTAAAACGCTCTGTCAGACTGTCTTCATCTTCAATCTCGACCTGCATATACGGTGTAACTCCGACTACCGGAATGCCGCCTCTTTCTTCCAACATGACAATACCGGGATCCAGGATTGTCTTATCCCCGCGGAATTTGTTGATGACCAGTCCCTTTACACGTTCTTTCTCATCATCTTCCAGGAGCATAAGCGTCCCCAGAAGCTGGGCAAATACTCCTCCGCGGTCAATATCTCCGACCAGAAGCACCGGCGCATCTACCATCTTCGCCAGCCCCATATTTACAATATCATCTTTCTTCAGGTTGATCTCTGCCGGACTTCCCGCTCCTTCGATCACAATGATGTCATTCTCTTCTTCTAATTTGTGAAATGCTTTCATAATGTCCGGTATGAGCTGCTTTTTATAAGCAAAATATTCTCTTGCACTCATATTCTTCAAGACTTCACCATTTACGATCACCTGTGATCCTACATCGTTGGTCGGCTTTAACAGGATCGGATTCATCTCTACCTGCGGCGCCACGCCTGCTGCCTCTGCCTGCACAACCTGTGCACGTCCCATCTCCAGTCCATCCTCTGTAATAAAGGAATTCAGTGCCATATTCTGGGATTTGAACGGAGCCACCCGGTATCCGTCCTGTTTGAATATTCTGCAAAGTCCCGCACACAGAAGACTCTTTCCTGCGTTGGACATTGTCCCCTGTATCATAATTTTTCCAACCATGTTATCAACCTTTCATTCTCTTCTTCAGATCTTATTGCAATCCGGTAATGCCCTTCTGTCAGTCCTTCATAGTTACTGCAGTCCCGGATCAACAGTCCGCTTTTCAGTGCCTTCTCATACAGCCCTGCTTTTCCTTTAAAAAATATATAGTTTGCTTCCGATCCCCATACATTCAGACCAAGCTTTCTCATCCGCTCTGTCATCCAGAACTTTTCTTTTTTTATATATTCTCTCGTTCTCTTTAAATATGCTTCGCAATCAACAAGTGCTGCCACACCTGCTTCCTGTGCCGTTACCGACACATTCCACGGCTGGAGCATTGCCCTCATTCGTTTCCTAAGAACTGCATTCTCACACAATGCATATCCAAGTCTTACACCCGGCATACAGAATATTTTCGTAAATGCTTTGATAATGACCACATTCGGATACTGTGTCAGATACCCCCGGCATTCATATCTTTCTGGTTCTTCCAGAAACTCTATAAAACACTCATCCAGGACCAGTATCGTACCGCATTTATTACACCTGTTCATCACACGGATCAGCAGTTCTTTTTCCGTTGTCTGTCCGGTCGGATTATTGGGATTGCACAGAAATATCATATCTGTATCTTCCGTAATCTGTTCCAGTATATCCTCCTGTATCCGGAAATCCTGTTCTTCTTTTAATCTGTAATATTGTACCTCTGCTCCAACTGTGCCAAGTGCCCGCTCATACTCGGAAAAAGCTGGTGCCGTCACCAGTGCTTTTTTCGGTCTCACTGCCATTACGACAGCAAAAAAAAGCTCTGCAGCACCATTGCCGCAGAGTATCTTTTCTTTTTCTATTCTCTCAAAATCACTGATCGACTCCCGAAGTCTGTCGCATCTGACATCCGGATAATACATGATCCTGTCTGCACTTTCCTGTACGCTCTTTCGTACCGCTTCGGGAACTCCCAGCGGGTTACTGTTTACAGAATAATCTGTAACAGATGGATTCCGGTAAATGTCTCCACCGTGAACTGTCTCTTTTGGTTCTGCCAACGTTCCTTCACCTGTGCGGATAAACCGCTCTCTCTGCTATTTTGCTACAACCATCTTACTCACTTTGCAGAAAATAGTCAACCGGAATCTTATACCTGAATTCTTGTTGCCGCATCGCTGCTCATTGCGATCCGCTTCTCACCACTCCTGATGATCAGGTCTCTTCCGGAATTCTGAATGACTGTGATCTCACTGCCTTCATCAATCTTGCATTTTCGGATC